>Ga0100396_1000689_pt1 | contig 20534 bp, 17 predicted proteins | sample CryGeymeta201520_FD_81551 | JGI IMG/M metagenome (GOLD analysis project Ga0100396, IMG submission 81551) | Groundwater microbial communities from Crystal Geyser aquifers in Utah, USA - Crystal Geyser metaG 2015-20 | ecosystem: Environmental > Aquatic > Deep subsurface > Groundwater | place: USA... | reverse complement strand
ATAACTTCCAGCAAAAGCGGAAAGTCGTCAATCCGTTCTGTGGTGATGGTGATTTCAGGGTTCATGCCCTGAGGGTATCAGGAAATTCGCGATTTGGCAAAATTTTTCAGCGAAAGGTCAGTATTAAATCGGCTAAAATCTATGGGAATCTCCATTCGCCGCGCCTATTTTGATAGAGGCTTTTGCTCCGTGCCGGTTCTGCGGACCCTGCAACGGCGCAAATTGAGTTTTGTGATGCCCATTCCGAAGCGCGGCAGATCAGGCGGCGTGCGAAAACTGTTTGAGACATCAGCCAGTTACAAAACCACCTACACCTTCCATAGTCCAAAACTTGGCGAGTTGGAAGTCGCCGCTGTGGTAGTGAAAAAATATTCCAAGGGCCGCGGCAAATGCAAGAACACACAGTGGTTCGCCTACGCCGTGTCTGGATTGTCAAAGTCCGTGGAACCGCATCAGGTCTTTGAGATGTATCGTCAACGCTTTGGCATTGAGACGAGTTATCGGCAAATGAACCAGGTTCGCGCACACACCACGTCTCGCAATCCCGTGATCCGTCTGCTCTTAGTTGGTTTGGCGTTTGTGATGTTCAACCTGTACATCGCCGCTCGTCAGCATGTGGCAATCTGCTCGAAAAATCCTGCGCAGCCTCTCTCTCAATATTGGTTGACTCTACGCCGTTTGGCGCGCATGCTTGCTCATGCGGTTGAGAATCTATTCGGCTTGGCGGATGTCATGTTACGTCATCCTCATTTTGCATTTTCGTGAACTACTGAGTATCATCTCAAATATTAGGGGCAGGCAAGCGAATAGGATGGCGTCTGCGTGCATTCTCGGGCGGCATTTTGAATTAATTCGGCAAGCGGCGGGATGGCGTTTTTCTTCAAGACCCGGTCGCGCACGTACTCATAGAAACTGATCTTTAACTTTTTTGTAGTGGCGGCTAAGGTCATGAATGTGTCCCAGGCTTGCTTGCCGTCTTCTGTGCGGGGTCCGAAACTAACATCGCGCTTGCGGACACGCCCGCGTGCGCCCAGTTCTGCCGGGTTGTTGTGCAGCGGTAGTTCGGGAAACTTCAAGACCAGCAGTAACGAGTCTGGTAGTGGTCAAGTAACAAGTGATAGGTTATAGCAAACGACATAGAGCCGTGTAACCAGCGTATGGTAGAAATCACTTTTTGAGAATGACAAGGTCTTTCGCACATAGCGAGCATTCGATTGTCGCAATGTATTATTCCAACGTTCCATGTGGCTTGTTTGTCCAGTTTCTTTGCCAACACTCCGATGGGTTTCTTTCGGAAACACCTTTTCGTAGGCATCCCAGAAATCACTGTAACTGCGGCAACTTTTATATTCTGCTGGAATGAGCTTCCATAGTTTTCGACAGGTCTTCTCGCTACGATCTCCAATCACATGAGCAATAATTTGTCTCGTTCGACGGCACAAAACTGTCCAAAGCCAACGTTTTTCGCTCTTTTTCAGCACAAAGGACCACATTTCATCTAATTCCAGTTCATCGTCTGCTTGTGCTGGAAGCAAAGTCTCTTCTGGTTTTGGATTACTTTCATCTTTTTTTTAACCACTTCGCCAGCGTCGGACGGCTCACACCAAAAACACGTTGGACACCTCGCATACTGGAACGTTCGTAATAGTCATTGATGATTTGCTCTCGTTGTTCTTCGGTGTAACCACGACTTGGTTCCAGAACGCCATGTGCGCCACAATCGTTGCATTTGTATTGTTGACTGCCACTGGCGTTGTGTCCATTCTTGACAATGTTCTCGCTATTGCACTTTCGACATACACACAGTTTTGCGATCATGTAAGAAATATATCGCAAATCACTTCAATTTGACCACTACCACGAGTCTTTATGCGCACGAGTGGCGGCCAGGCGTTTGTCCAAGTCAGCGTATCCGCTGGGAGTGCCAAACAGCGCGTCAAACTCAGCTTCCAAGCGTATGGCTTCCGCGCCCGTGGAGCGCTGGCGATACTCCAGCAGTTGATCGTAGTACGCCCAGAAGCGTGTTAGAAAATCGTTCAACAGGTTCTGATGTAGAGCCACCACGGGCTCCAACTTTTTGTAATGCCGTCCTCCATGCACCCAACAGAGAGCCAGCCAACGTGTCAGCCACTTGAACTGAGGCGCGTCATCGCACACCAACGTTTGTACAATCGAAACGCCGCGTTCCGCATGGTAGGCCGCAATAGCCGCCGCAGACAGAACCGCACTCCGATGTTGTTTGTTCAGGATTGGCAGACGAACATCCAATTCGTGCAGGAAGGTCGCTTCTTCCATGACCGTCTCTGAGCGCCAGTCTTCCAAAACGCGCCGCGTCTCTTTGGAAAAGGGCATGTCCGTCAGATACGCCAAGGCTTCCACGTTCAACAAGTAGATCCGCTTGCGCCCTTGCCGCAGTACATCCAACACCATCAAGCGGTCTTTGCCCGGTTTGGTGAAATAGGCCGTGTACCACCGATTGCAGAGCACATGACAGTAATGATTTTTCCCGTTGAGGCGGGTGGGCGTATCGTCCACGTGTTGATACGAACTGCTCGCCAAACCAGCCGCGTACACCGCGTCTTTTTCAGCATGAAACACATCTTGCCCTTTGATCAACAAATTCGAGAGCGCACCCTTCGAGATTGGGATGCCCACGTTTGCCAAAAACTCGCTGATCTTCGGCTCGCTCATCAACCCGCCATGATACAGCCCTATTGACAATGCTTTGATGCCCGGACCAAATTGTCCCTCATAACCTGCTGGCAATTCCGCCAGATATGTGTGTCTCAACGACGGCGAGTAATATTTCTCTTTCAGAAAACGCACGTTGTCCGTCTTCAAGACGATATCCTGCACCACGTTTTCCTCGTACCCTTTGAAGACCGCATCCGCTGGCAGGATGGCGCGATCCACTTTCACCACTTCTTCGCGGTTGACCACAATGCGGGCTTGCTTCTTCTTCCCATGTCGTTGACGAACTTTCTTCCGTTCTTTTTCCGACGAGTGACTCTTAGGCGCTTCCACAACGTTTGCCTTGATGTGCGGCTTGCCCTGCTCTCCTTTCCATCGATTGTTCTCGTCCCGCAACCGCTGGATTTCCACACGCGCCTCACGCAAATTGCTGGATAGCTCTTCAATAAAGTTGAGCAACCGCTTTACCCACTCGCGGGTCTTTTCTTCCAGGATGGCGCTGAGATCTATGTTCTCGAACATGATGGCTTTAGTTTACCAGATGGTTGCCACTTTCATCCCCACTTTTTTGAGATGATACTAAAATCCCAAGGTTTGTGTTCTTTCATGGTTATCCTCTTTTCATAACGATGCTTCATACACTCCCCAGTGTGCTGGATTGCGTAAAAATAGTCAATCACAACAATTCAATAGTTTCGCGCTTGTTTACGGCGCTCATGTACCTGCCGTTCAACAGCGTCCAAGGCACCATCCAGCGTGGATTGAAAATGCTCGCCCTTTTCGGTCGCTGCGATATGCGCTCACGTTGTTGGGGCTTCCGATGAGAGTATCCAGGTGCAATTTGCCGGGCAGAACAATACCATTCCCGCAAAAGTCATTTCCGCATACTATCGCGATCCCAAGCAAGGCGATATTGCTTTCCTGCGTTTAGAAAGTATCCCTGAAAATACTATTCCTCTTCGGGTTGGAGCAGCTGAGCACAGCCGATCCGGCAGTTCACTCCGGGCATTTGGATATTCGAAGGTAGGAGAATTGGAAGGAGTCCATGCGCGCGGCGAAATTCTTGGATTAGTGAAAGAGAATGGGCAACTTTTACTTCAGCTGAGATCCCAAGAACTAAATCTAGGTCACAGCGGGGCTCCGGTCTGGGATGAAAAACGAGGCGTTGTGGTAGGTATGATTGTCAGCGTGTACAAATCCAGCACTGCTGGCAAGTTGCGCGATACGGCCTTTGCCGTTCCATCCGAAACACTCTGGCAGGTCTGCCCCGAAATTCGTCCCTCTGAAATTTGCCCCTATCTTGGTTTGGAGCCTTTCACAGACAAGACCGCCCAGTTTTTCTTCGGGCGCGAAGCATTTACCGAAAAAATGCTCGATGTGTTGCAGGGTGGAAATCGTTTCCTAGCTGTGTTCGGACCTTCTGGCAGTGGCAAATCATCAGTTGTGCGAGCAGGATTACTTTTGGCATTGAAAAATGGTCGATTGCCTAACAGCCAGAAATGGGCGCAGATCACTACGCGTCCGGCCGACAATCCTTTCGAGCAGATGAAGGCTGCTGGTCTTGATTTGATCGAGCTTCCCGCCTATTTTCGATCCCACACTGATGCTGAACGGGTCTTTCTGTTTATTGATCAATTCGAGGAGCTCTTTACGCTTTGTTCCGATGATCTTCGGAATCAATTCGTAAAACGATTAAAAAATGCAATCAACGATCCGCGCCTGTTGCTTATTATATCGATGCGGGATGATTTTTATTCCATATTTAACGCCAAGGCGGCAGAACTGGCAAGATCAGAACAGATCAAAATCGAAAACATCCCCGGGATGCTTAACCATGATGAACTGGCATCCATGATTGAGCAACCAGCTGATATGGTTGGCTTATCGTTTGAAGAAGGCTTGACTGAACTAATCATCAAGGATCTATCCCGAGCAGGGGAGATACGCAGTTCCATGTTGCCGCTGATGGAATTCGTGTTGGAACAGTTATGGGAAAGACGACGTGATGGGCTACTAACCCATGAGGCCTATAAAGCAATTGGCGGTGTCACAGGGAGTCTGCCCCGTTGGGCAGATGATGCGTACAGTGTCCTGTCCAGGGCGGATCAATTACGAGCGGAGCGGCTGTTCACTTCTCTGGTCTCCCTTGGGGATGATTCCCGAGGATTACCTGATACGCGCCGAAGTCGTTTATTAGAGAGTTTTGATATTTCAAGTAAACGAGTAATTCAATATTTTACTGATAAACGATTAATAACCACCAATGGACAAATGATTGAAATAAACGGGGAATTGATCCAGCAATGGGACTTGTTAAAGGTTTGGATCAAGAAAGAACACGATAATATTCGTTTGAAAGAAGTAGCAAAGCAAAGTAAACTATCCAAAAGCAATAAAGATAGATTCGACAATTCCTTAATTGAAGCAAAAATTCAAAAAAAATCACTATTCGGAAATCGTCTCGTTGTGCTTGGAAGTTTATCCACAACCTTTTTAGTGCTTATTTTTGCGTTGATTTTGACAATATATTCTCGTAATCAGAATCAACAAATCTTAACTCGGCAGGTAGCTACACTTGAAGCGGCAAAAGCAACAATTACATCTAGTCGCCACCAGATCGATTCGCAACAGGATCAAATTAAAAGTTTTGGTTTGGCCAATGATGCAATGGCGATTTTAAATTCAACAGACGGAAATGTTGAAACAGCCATGCTGATAAGCATACGTTCTCTGGGGATTACATATAACGAACAGGCGGACGAATCGCTATTATTAGGAATGGATCGTTTATATGCTCAGAGAATTCTTGTTGGACATACAGAGAAGGTAAATGCCGTTGCGGTTTCTCCTAATGGACAAATAATTGCTACAGGTGGTAACGATGATGTTATTAGGCTGTGGGATTTCAGAACGGGAAAATCATTAAACATATTAGCAGGGCATGAGAGTCATGTGAACGGAATAGCCTTCTCCAAGGATGGCACTCGAATCGCATCTGCCAGCTCGGATCGTACAGTACGTTTGTGGGATACAAATACAGGAAAGGAACTACATGCTCTTATTGGGCACAGCAATGTAGTGACCAAAGTTTATTTTTCACCATCCGAGGAAAGTTTGTTATCAGTAGGAGATGATAAAACCATTAAAATTTGGGATGTGAAAACAGGCAATGAGTTGAACACTCTTACATTAGATACGTTTGTCGACGTTGCCGCATTTTCCCCGGACGGGAAAACAATAGGAATTGGTTGTGAAGATAACGTTATTCGTTTGTTGGATTACGAATCATTAACCGAGACACGTGAGTTTAAAGGCCATGCAGACTGGATTGTTGCAATGGCATTTTCGTCTGATGGAAATAGACTATTGACCGGTAGCTTTGACAAAACAGCCAGGATTTGGGATGTTAATACTGGAAAACAATTAATACTTCTTAGTGGGCATACCGCTTTTCTTAGTAGCGTCGCCTTCTTCCCAGATGGTAAAAAAGTTGTAACTGGAAGTTATGATACTACCGCCCGCCTGTGGGATGCAATCACAGGAGGGCAACTAATCACCTTTAGCGGACATACTGGTTCGGTCATGGACGTTGCTGTATCACCAGATGGAAATAATATAGTAACGGGAAGCGCCGATACAACGACAAGAATTTGGCAATTAACTTCCAAAGCAGCGAATTATTCAATGAATTTACCATTTGGCATTGTTCGCGCAGCGCTGTCCCAAGACAAAGATCTCATTCTGATAGCAGATTCTGATGGCTCTGTTCAATTGTGGAATATGAAAACAAAACAGGAGATACGCGTTTTCAATAAATATATTGGCAATGTACATATCCTCGCATTTTCGCCTAATGTGAAATCGTTTTTGACAGATTGCGATAACTTCAATGTATGCCAATGGAATCTAGCTACAGGCGATCTTGAACATATATATCAAGGACATACAGACACGGTTAGCGATGCAATTTATTCACCAAACGGAAATAAAGTATTGACAACAAGCTATGATAATTCCATAAAACTATGGGACGCTAACAGCGAGGACTTGTTGCACACCTTTAGCGTTCCTGACGTGGCAAGAGCAATTTCTTTTTCTCCGGAAGGAGATGAAATCCTGGTGGGGAGCGACAATAAGATTATTTATCTAGTTGACCTGGCTTCTTACGACACATTGTGGAGTTATGAAGAAAGTTCTGGCCCAATACGGGATGCGACTTTTTCTCCAGATGGAAAAACCATTCTATTTGGTAGTAGTGAAGGGTTTCTGCGGTTGTTAGACAGATATACTGGCGAACTGTTGTCGGAATATTTTGCTGGCTACACAGCAGTGTCAAGTATTGCAATTTCATCAGATAATCAATATATACTTGCGGGATTTCAGGACCACACCGTTCGTTTGTGGGGTGCTTCCTCTACTAATAAGTTGTTGAGGACCTTTAGGATTCATCAGGCACCCATTGTTGAAGTTGCCTTTACGAAAGACGGTAAACATATTTTTACATCCAGTCTGGATGGCAATATTCGACTGCTAAATATCGATTATCGCCAACTATTGGAATTAAGCTGCTCCCTTTTGCTTAGGGATTTGACATATGAGCAGAGAATTCAATATGACATTATGGATGACAACCTTTCTCTTTTGTGTGGCGAATTTTGCGAAGATAAGTCTTTACCAAATCATGGATTTCATCCAACTTGTCCTCAATGGAGTTTGGGATCCCGTCCCGATTTTATTATTCCTGAGCCATAGTATTTGGATCTTACAAGCAATCAGGGCTTGCATAAAGTCAAGGAAGAGTGAATTGCTTGCGTCCTACTTGATACATTATGTTGAGGGTTTTGCCATATCTCGCGACTTAATCAAGCCATGAGGAGCAATATAACATTCCCGGCTTAATCAATAAAAATCTTGTGAAGATTTCTTCTTAGTAGCGACACTGTCCATATACCTATCATTCAATCATAATATCATCCACAACCAATGACCTGGTTGTTCCTCTACGCACTCGCTCTCAGCCTGTACGACCTGCGCACGCGCCGCATCCCAAACTGGGCTACCTTCCCGCTGATCCTGGCGGGAGTGGCCGCGCATTTCCCCGACTATGCGGAAATCTGGTTCGCAAGCATCGGTCTGTATCTTGTCTGGTCACTCGGTTGGATGGGCGCGGGGGACGCCAAACTTTGGATCGCCCTGCTGTGGGCATTGCCTGTCGAGATGTCAACCCAGGCGCTCCCCATGATGTTCCTTGCATTCTTTTTCACCGGTCTCATTCAACTCGCGTGGAGACTGATCCGAAAGCGACTTGTCACCAACCTGCTCACCCCCGGCGCGTGGCGGACGATTCCCTTTTTGCTGTTGTGCTGGTATGTATTCTGACCTGTTCCGCGCCCTGCTCAATCGCAAGAACCCACGCGGCCATCCGATCCTTTCGGCGCTGGCCTACGCCTTCTGCCCCGCCGCGGCACGCTGGTGGCTGGCTGGCGCAGACCCGGCACCGCCCTTCGATCCCATCTGGCAATCCCTGCAAGACCTGACCTCTGGCGGGACTCTGCTCGACCACCTCAACCGATATGGATTCGGCGGATTGGTGGAGGAGATCAAGAAGTACGTTCAGGAAGTGAAAACCTATCGTTCCCTGCACCCGATCCAAGCGCCCGAACTCCTGCCGTTGTTTCGCGGCGGAACCATCCCAGCCGGGATGCGCTTCGGCTCGCAGAACGCGATCAATAATCTGGGCGGGGACTGGCGCAATCTGTTTATCTACGTCCGCACTTGGGCCTTTCTCACCCAGGACTGGCGACTCGGGATAAGCATCCCGCGCGACGCGGATTACATCCTGACCAATGAAATCGTTCTGCTCACGTTGCCAAGCACCCGCCTCCCGGTGCAGTTCGATACCTGGGTCTGGAAAGTCCCTGTGGGGCATGTCATCGAAACCAAAATCGGCCTGCTGGTCTCGCGCGGCGAACAGGATCAGTTGCGGTTTTCCCTGATCCAGCGTTGCAGTCCACCCGGGGATCAACCCTGGCCGAATCGTCCCATCGTTTTTGCCCTCGACCGTAACACGGGCGAGGCACAGCACTTCGATCAAACCCTTGCGGACAAAGACCTGGAACGCGTTGTGCAATCGCTTTCCAATCTCGCAAAAAACGGACCACATCCTCCGTTAAATGCGTTGCGCCAAGCCTCGATTTGCAAACATTGCGGATACCAACACCTATGCTTCGACAAACACTTCCTCTCGCCTCACGCCCTCGCCAACCTATGAAAAACGCCCGTCCCTTCATTGTGCTGGCCCTGTTCCTGATGCTCGCCTCCCTGAGCGGTCTGGCGATGAACGTCCGCCCGGTGGAAGCGCTGGTTCCTTTGCCGGATGGCACACCCCAGCCACAGCCCACACCGACTCCCACACCAACCAGCGGGGCTGGCTCGGTCATCACCAGCATCACCCAGATCTTCCATCACCTGGTTTTTCCGGTGGAGACCATCTCCAAAGCCCTGGCCCAAATCTTCGGCAAAGCCACGGCCACGGAGGTCAGTGTCATCGGCACGGAGATCGCGCGCTGGACGCAAGCCATCGGCGATATCATCCAGGCGCCCAAGCAGGGAGACTACAGCCGGGTCGCGCAATCCAGCCTGCCGGTGGCCGCCGCGCTGGCCTCAGCGCTCTTTCTCCTGCGCCTGGCGCTCTATCACTGGGGACGCCTGCTCGGGGATGATGACAGCGGCCTGCGCGTGGTGGGCGATTGGGTCACGGCGGGCGCGCTGGCGGTTGCCTGCGGTCCGGTTCTCGACCTGATCGTCCAACTGGGTTGGTGGATGGTGGGCAAGGTGATCGGGGAGACCGGCGCTTTAGCCGTGGCATTTGTTCAGGCCACCACCTCCACCTCTGCCCTTTTGGGGCTTGCCAACCTGACCTTCCTCGGCAGTCTGATCACCATCTGCCTGGCCATCGGGGCAGTGGTCGCCATCGGCGGATTGGTTTTCGCCTTTGCATCAGCCAATGCGGTGCTCTTTATCCTGGCGGTGCTAGGTCCGCCACTGGCTGTGATCAGCGCCATCCCGCAGATGCGCTGGCTGCGTTCGCTGTGGCTGAAGGCCCTGACCCTGATTGCCATCATGCCTATTGTGGCAGGTGGGATCTTCAAGGCCGGGCTGGCCGCCACTTATTTCTTTGATCGGCAGGGACTTCTGTCTGCGGTGATCCGCGTGATCTGGTTATGGGGCGCGGTGGGGTTGCTGTTATCGCTGGCGGGCATCCTGAGCAAGATGACCCTCACCACCACAGCGGACGCGGTCGGGCAGTTATTCCAGGCCGTCAAGCAGGTGGCCTCCATCGCTGCACTGGCCGCCAGCGGTGTGGGCGCGGCTGGCGCGGGCGCCGCGGCAGGTGGGAGCGCGGCCGCGTCAGGCGCAGGGACAGGTGCGGCCGTCTCAGGTTCCGGTGCTGGCGCGGCACTTGGTCACCTGAACGCCGCCCAGCAATTAACCCAGCGCGCCGGGGCGCTGGAGGCAATGGGCTTGAAAACTCCAGCAGCATACAACCGTTCCCAGGCACACGGCCATGAACTGGCAGCGCGTCAATCCGAACTGGGGGAGCGCATGCAGCGCTTTGGTGGAGAAGGAACACAATCTGCGGATTTTGGTTTCTCGCCCACGGTCAACGCGAACATCCAATCCAACTTCAGCGGTTCCACAGACGACTTCCGGCGCGGCTTCGAGGGCTTGTCACCCTACATGGCCCAGCACGGGCTGGACCCAAATGCGCTCGCGGCCCAATACCCAAAGGAAACCGCGCAGATGGTGCAGTCCTATTTGAATCATTCCAATGACATCACCAGTGCGCGTGATCCACTGTACCGCGCCGCTCAACTGGGAGGCGCCAATCAGTTGATGGGCATGCTCACCTTCCGCTCCAACCGGCAGGAGGAGGGCGGGGAGGCATGACCCTGAACGAATCCTTCGCACTTGTTTCCTTCACACTTTTTAGTTTCGCGGACTTGCGCTACCGCCTCGTGCCAGGCATTGAGTTGTTCCTGCTTGGAACGATCATCTTGACTCTGCCCGCCCATCCTTTGCCAACAGGCATTCTTCTGTTGGCCTGCGCCTGGGGATTGTTGCGGAACCTGCCGGGCTTTCTCTCGCTGCCCCTGCTTTTCTATCCGCCTGCCTGGCCGGTACTCCTGACCGGCTATGGGTTTCGGCGCGGGCTGATTGGCCGCGCCGATCTGCTGGCGATTACCGGCCTGGCCTGTCTATTTCCTCTGCCTGCGGTCTTGCTTGCATTACTTGGCCTGGATCTCTGGCGCAGAGTCTGGATTCGCAGGCAGGCCGGTCCCGTCCCGGCTCTGCCGGGGTTGCTATTGGGACTCTTGATCTTTCTTTTATTTCGCCTGTTCCTACCAACCTGATAGCGACACCATCCCCCATCCCCTCCTCTCAATTGAATATCATAGCCCCATGCCGCGCTCCGGAACGCTGGGCGATCCCCAGCCATACCTTCACTTTGGAATTTTTGCTGGCCTGCCCTTCTGGGGCGGCGGGCTGACGTTGCTCGCGGCCGCGCCCGGCATCGGCAAGACCTCCTGGTTGCTGCGCATGTTGTTCGAGGCCGCTTCGCTTCGCGTCCCCGCGGCTATCGGCTGTTACGAACACACGCCCGAGGAACTTCGCTATCGCCTTTTTTTGCAGGTGGAAGCCATGACAAGCGGACCGCATGGCGAAGCCTCACACTGGCAGGTGGAGACGAAACTGGCTTCCGCGGGCGAGTCGGTTCTGCTCTCGCTCAACTCGCAGGAGGACACCGTGCGCGGCCTCGAGGATATGCTCCTGCATGATTACGCCTTCCCCGTGCATGGCAACGCGCTCCTGGCGGTGGACTATCTCAACCGTGTGCCGGTCGTTGGCCTGACCGGTATGATGAATGAAGAGGGACGCAGCGGCGAGGCCGCCGCGTCTTTGCGCGAACTGGCGCGCCGCCACGGCTGGGCAGTGATCGCCGCGGCCGCTCTTAAGTCGGATAACTTTCAGGATGGAGATGAACTGTCCGCCCTGCTGGGCGATGAACGCGTTCCGTATGAAGCGGACCGCGTGCTGGTTGTAAAAAGGCGCGGCGAAGTGCAGGCCTGCGGTTGCGCGCCGCTGGAGGTTGTCACGTTGAAAGACCGCACCGGCCCGCCGCGTCGCTGGCCGATGCAGTTCTGGGGCACGCGCTTCTATCCCGCGTTTGAAGATGAATTCCACAGGCACGAACCGATGGTGATCGCATGAGTGAGTCTGCCTCCCTGGTTTTGGAATTTCTGCGCCTGGCTTGGACCGCCCTGGCAGGCGCATTGCTGGCCTTTGCCCTGCTGGCGGGCCTCGCACAAATCCTGCGCGTGGGTTCAGCGGGCGTCATGGGCGCTAACCTGTGGGTCTGGCAGTCCGTTTCGGCTTTGCTCGCGGTTGTCGTTCTGGCGCTCTTCGCATTTCTCGGCATCCCCCAGATCGTGAACGCCCTGCAAACGGCTCTTCCGAATGGCGGGGGCTGCGGGCCAATCAATTCGCTTGGCACGTATGCATCTGCATTGATCGGCGGACTGGCCGCCCTGCGTATGCTCAAGGCCGCCTTCACCGGCATGTTGTCCGCTTCGATCGGAGGCGCCTCTACATTTTCCAATGCCTTGATCGAAAGCGGCGAGGCGATCTTCGGCATGTTATTGGCCGGTCTGGCCGTTCCACTGGCCGCCTGGTTCCTCGGAACCTGCTGATCCACGAAAGGAGAAATTTTCAATGTTCGATCCCATTATGGAACAGATCTTGATCATCGCGCGTGACGCCTGGGCTTTTCTGTCCGGGCTGTTGATCGTGGTCGCGCTCTTGGGCGGCCTGTATTATGTTCTGCAAGGCACGGCGGGCGCGGCCTTCGGCGGCAGCCGCATGACATCCATGGCCATCATCGGCGCGGTAGCCCTGGTTATCCTGGTGCTGTTCGCCTTCCTGTTCCTGCCGCAGGTGGGCGAGATGCTCAAGAACTTCCAGCCCAAGCCGCCCTTCTAGCCCATGTTCAACGATCGTGATCTCGGCATTCTTGGCGCGGGCGCGCTGCTCGCCATCCTGTGCCTTTTCCTGCCCCTCTCGTTTGCAGGCAAGGTGGTTTCGGGCTTTCTGGTGCTGGTGGCCTTCATGGTGCTGGCGCTCCTGCGTTTCGGCCCGGACCGCGTCCCAACAGAGGTCTGGCTGAAGCGCAGATTTCGCTATTCGATGCAGACGCGGCAATACGTCAACCAGCAGACGGCCTCGCGCAGGAACGAGGCCGCGGGTGCTGGATCCAAAGCGGATCACAAGTCTGCCTTTTCCATGCCCACCTTCCGCCCGATTGATTTTGCCTGGGATGAGATCGGAGTCTATCCCCTCCTGACCGTCCTGCTGGGCGTGCTGGGTGTGTACTTTGCGGTCTGGCTCCGAAACGGCGGGGCCGCGGAACTTTCGATCTGGTTTAGTTAGGAGCATAGATGGTCACACTAATTTCTTTGATCGCGGCACTCGCCCTGGCCGCCATCCCGATCACGCTGGGCTGGCGCCGCACGGTGGATGAGGTGGGCATGGCGCGCGCCATGGGACTCGCACAACCAAAAAAACACTTTGACCCTGAGAAGTTCGCGCGCCAGACGGGAACCGGGCTGGCGTTCAATCAGATCGCCTATGGCTTCCTGGCCTGGGCGGGTGGCGGGCTGGCAGGCGGGTTGTTCCTCGGTCTCTTTCCTGCCATCCTATTTGCCATCGCAGGCGGCCTGCTGTATGCCGGGACGCTCTCGGACAAACGCCAGGAGTTTCGTTTAAGACAGGCCAAGGATATTCTGCGCGGGCTGGGTGTGGTGGAGACTCTGCTCACGCAGGGCAGGCCGCTGGGCGACGCGTTGGATGACGCCGCGCAGGCGGTCGGTCCGGATGGCAGGCTGGTGTTGGGCGATCTTGTGATCCGCCTGCGCACCGCGCCCGCGGATGAGGCTGCGCTGGCCGTGCGGGAGTGGACGACCGCCTGGGACAATCCGGCCGTGGATATTGTAGCCACCTCCCTGCTGGCCTCCATCGAAGGACGCATCGAGATCGGACCGCTGGTGGCTTCCCTGCGTAAAACGCTGGGTACGGTGGTGGAGGTGCTCTCACGCGCCCGCGCCGCGGCCAAGGGTGTGGAATGGCAGGCGCGCTTTTTGGCGCTCTTTCCGCCCGCGGTGTTGGTGGTGATCGCGATCACGACACCGGAGACCGGCGCGCTGTATTCCGCCAATCCCTTGTTGCTCTCCCCGGTGATCATCGGGTCGGGCCTCTCGTACTGGCTCTCGATGCGCATGATCCGCAACGGCCTGTCCATCGAGGCTTCGATGGGTTTGCAGGCCGGTGGGCAGGGCGAGATCAGACTGGACCGGCTGGGACGCGTGTTGTAGTGAAAGGTCTTTTTCGTTTTGCGCTTTTCCTGACTTTCGCCCCGCTCCTGTGCGGGGCGGGGTTCGTGGTTGGGTACGTGCTGATCGTGGGTCTGACCATCCCGCAATTACCGGAATGGGCACAGGAAGGCGTCACCGAGTGGATGCTCGATATTCCCCAGGATACCGAACGCAGTGACAACGGCTCGTACGGTGAAGGTTCCTCGGGCAGTTCATCCTCGCCCGCCAGCCAGGGATCGGTGGAATGGCATGGCTACACCGGTTTCGAATCGGAATTCCACGGCCTGCCCCTCGTGGGTCCAATCCAGCGCTGGAGCGCCTGGTATGACAAGCCCCTGCTGGGCTGCGTTTTCCACGACCGTCGTTACACCACACATACCGGTCTGGACTTCCCGGTGGCGGAAGGGACTTCAGTCTACACGCCCATCAGCGGAGAGGTGGTCTGGGCCGGGGAGAATGGACCCTGGGGCAATCTGGTGGTGATCGAGAACAACGGCGTCCAGGTATACCTGGCGCACCTGAGCGGCATCACCGTTTCAGAGGGCGACATCCTGAGTTATGGCGACCAGATCGGCTTGAGCGGCAGTACCGGCAACAGCACCGGCCCGCACCTGCATTTGGGCATCAAAAAGAAGACAGGGGAGGGCGCCTATGTCTGGCTCGATCCGCAGATGTTCTTCAACCCGGATGACTACATCTACGTGGGATGTTCGGACTAACCCATGACAGTTCGCATCGGCAACATGACATTCGCGGACTGGGTCAGCCTGCCGTTTGAGGGCGGCTGGACGGACACCTTCATCTTCCGCGTCTCCTCCCAAGCCTGCCTGCCGCCCTTCGATTACGCCCCGCTTTTGAAACGCATCGTGGCCCCCACGCGCCGCAAACGAAACTCCGCCTCGATCTGGGTGCAAGTGAATTCATCCGGGGAATGGTTCGCGGCGGAATTGAAAAATTCGCTGCGCGGGCTGCGCTTGCCCTTCGCTGTGACGCGCGGTGATCAAACACCGGACTTTCTGGATTTTTCCCTCCGTCCCTGGCTGGGATATGCACCATCGCCGCGCCCTCCCAGCGTCGAGGAAAAATCGTTGCCAGTCACACTGGAAGAATTATCCTGCCTGCAAGCCCTCGGACGAATGGAGAAGGGGGATGAACACGAGATCGCTTCGCTGGCAGGCATGCCTCTTGATGGTTCAAAACCGTTGCTTATCGATCTTGAAAAAAAGAGACTGGCCGTCTACAAGACCAGCCCGCAGATTCGTCGCGGCAAATCCGGGTCGAAGCAGTTGGATTTGTTTCCCTCCTGGCATTTGACCGGCAAGGGGCTGTCCCTGGCATTGCGAAGTTGGGGCGTCCCCAAAGGTGTTGAATTTCGAGCCCGACGCGAGGAGAATCGCTACCAGATCGGGAGGGAACACCGCCACATTGCGCGCCGCTGGCCCGCCTGGTTGCAATCCGCCTGGTCGCAGGCTGAGATCTGGACGGGTTGGAGCGAGGTGGGGATTCCCAGCCTATCCGTGATTCCCGATGGGCTGGCATGGGGAAGGATTCAGGGATACGAAACGCTATTCTGGCTGGAGGTGGGGGATGAGCATAAGACCAAGGATCAGATCCTTGAGGTTATGAGCACGCGCTTGCGGCAGGCCATCCAGTTATCGGAACGGACTGGGGTGCGGTTGGTATTCACACTGTTGAGCAATCCCTGGGTGCACGAGGCCGCGCGCTGGGCGTGCGCGAATTTGCCGGAGGAGGTGGCGGTGGTGATGGGAGAGCGGAGATGGTTCGGGGAATTGCCGGTGATGGAGTGGGGACAGATAACATAGAAATTCCAAAACAAAAAAAGGCCAACTTTCATACTGATTGTGGTTTTCAAAGTATAATTTCAAAACCATCTCATAAACCCCAGGGAAACGGCATGAAAACCATATTTGACCTTTGTGAACCTCGTGAGGAAGTAACAAAAGGAAGCCTGAGCCAGGACATTTTTGCCGCGCGCTTGAAAGATGTAATGGATGGCGTGGGGGAAGATATATATAAAGATGCGCGCTCGTTCTTTGAAAATACATTTCCTACTTCGGGATTGAAAACTCTACTAAATGATGCCATAGGACGCCTGGTTGGGGATGCGACGGGAAAAAATGCCATACTTCGTTTGGAAACGGCTTTTGGCGGTGGCAAATCCCACAACCTGATCGCGCTTTATCATGTGGCCAGCGGAAAAGCTCCCGCTCAAATGGTGGAAAAGTTCACTGGGGTTTCTGTTCCAAAAATCAAACCCGGGGATATAAAAATTGCGGGAGTAGTTGGTTCAGACTTGGACCCAACTCTTGGCATGAGCCATCCCGAAGATGGAATATCAACATACACTCTTTGGGGAGAACTCGCTTATCAGTTGGGTGGCTCGGCAGGATACGCATTGGTTCAGGAAAGCGACCGAAAGAAGATTGCGCCAGGCACCGGGTTGTTTGAGGCGTTGGTTGGCAATCGTCCCACATTGATCATGCTGGATGAGATCGCCCGTCATTTACGCGCGGCAATTGGGGTATCCGCCGAATCAGGGCAAACCACGCTTGCAGATCAAACTGTCGCTTTTATGATGTCTTTGCTTGAGTTTGCCGCGAGCAAGGAAAGATGCCTGATTGTTCTAACACTTGCGGGAGAGACAGATGCTTTTGCAAAAGAGACTGAGTCCCTGCGCCAAAAACTGGCAGAGACTTTGCAAATTTCAGCCCGTCAGGAACGCGTATTAACACCGACCACTGAAAATGAAGTTTATTCCATTGTCACGCATCGTTTATTCAAATCCGTTGACCGCGCAAAAGCGAAATCAACTTTGGAAAGATACGCACGTTATTATGCGGAGATGGTGGAGCGCAATGCCGAATTGCCGCAGAAATGTCTGCGCGCCGAATACCTGCAGGAGTTGACTTCCGCCTATCCATTTCACCCTGAATTGCTTTCCACGCTCAGTTTGAAGACTTCCACGATTCCGAATTTCAACCAAACACGCGGTGCGTTGCGTTTATTGGCGTATGTGGTTCGTAATTTGTGGGAAAAGAAAAAAGATGGAACCTGGTTAATCCATACACACCATTTGGATTTGAGCCATGCAGGGATTGCAAGTGACCTGACCTCCCATTTGGATCGCCCCAATTTCAAACAGGTGATTGAAGCCGATATCGTCAGTTCAACCGCAGGGACATTTGCCCATGCGCAGGAATTAGACCAGCCGCTGATCTCATCGAAGAAGCCACCCTACGCCACACGTTTAGGGACGACGATCTTCTTGCACAGCCTTACCCAGGGAATTGCATCAGGCGTTGACCCAGCGGACTTAATGCTTTCAGTTCTTGAGCCTGCCGATGGTAAAGGCGGGGATGATCCTGCTGTTGTCGCGCGTTCTTTGGAGCGATTAACCGATCAGGCCTGGTTCCTTGAATACGACGGGCATCGTTACCGCTTCAAGACGGAACCATCCATTAACAAGATCATCGCGGATGAAACCTTGCAGGTGGGAACCAGTAAGGCAAAGGTGGAGTTGGAAACCCGGATTAAGCAGATTTGGAAAAAAGGATTTTTCCAGCCTGTGTATTTCCCTGTGCAACCTTCGGATATTGATGATGATGCCAATCTTCCAAAACTGGCTATCATGCACTTCGATGCCCTCAAAGCGAAGGCGGGCAGCGCAAAGCCTGGGGACATGCTCCGAAAGTTATATGATTACAAAGGGACACAGGAATCCTTCCGCACCAACCAAAACAATGTGATGTTCCTTGTTGCGGATGAAGAACAAGCGGAAAACATGATCAATGTCGCGCTGCGTTACCTTGCGATTGGCAGGATTGTAGGCGACGCGGAACGCATGGCGGTTTTCAACAAGGAGCAGAAGGAAAAGCTAAAAGGCGCGCGCGATACTGCCGAGTTGGATGTGCGCGTGGCGATCACAAAAGCATATCGTTATTTGTACTATCCCTCCACCGACGCCCCAAAAGCCGACTCCTACCTGCGGCGCGAGAATTTACCGGCGCAGGAACAAGGCGATGTGGACAAGGATCAAACCAACGTCATCCTGCGTGTTCTGCGATCATTAAAAAAAGTACAAACTGCGGAAGATGAAACTTTGCCCGCCCAGTATGTAAAATCCAAAGCCTGGGATTTGAATCAGGAAAACCTAAGCACCGACGAGTTGCGCCGCGCCTTTGCGCGCAAGATCGGGCTTCGTATGTTGCTGGATATTAATCAGTTACGGAAGACAATTCAGAACGGTGTGCAAACAGGCGTATGGATCTATTACGATGCGCGTGAAGAATTTGGATACGATAAAGATTCGCTCCCACCCGTTTTTCAAATTGCCGAGGAAACACATCTCTATTTACCTGAAGCCGCCAGAAAAATGGGCATGCGCATCAAAGGCAAATGGTCTCCCGCACGTGATCCTGAACAGCTTGGAAAACCTGGGGAAACAGAAGCCCTCTGTCCCGTCTGCGGGAGACCCGAAAGCCAGTGCATCTGCGGGGTGGGAAAAAATCAACGTCCCACCAAGTTGACCGGTGAAGGCGCGGTCTTGCAAGCCTTCGAACAGATCGCCGATACAAGCGCGGAGCATAAGGCGTCCCGCATATCCCGATTGTTCATCACCATTGACGGGGATGGCGCGCAAATGGCGGGGAGTGTTCGCTCTCTCGGGTTGGCTGTGCCGCAATTCGGCAAGGGACAATTTGCAGTCGAGTTGGAGGCGGTGGCATCCTACGGAAAGGGCGAAACGTTTAAGCAGGAATTCCGCGGCGGTTGGGATCGTTACAAACGTCTCAAGACCGTGGTGGAGCCTTTCCTACAGGAAGCGGATGAACTGAAAGTAAAGATGCGCGTGGCATGTACGTTTGATGGTGGTTTGGATCCCACAGGCGCGCAGTTCAATACGATCCGTGATGTATTAAGTACATTGGAACTGGGAAGGGTTATGCTCGAAGCAGTTCCCGAATATGAGAATCAAGCGTGAAAATTAAAGCATTGAGTTTTCGCCAGCCCTGGGCGACCCTGATTTTGGGGGGACGCAAGACCATGGATTTGCGTACATGGTCTGCCAATTATCGCGGGGCGCTGGCGATCTACGCTTCTCTGGAAGTGGAAAAAGACGCGTGTAAACTGCATGGCGTGGATATAAAAACCCTGACAACCGGCGCATTGATCGGGATCGTTGATCTTGTGGATGTGATGCCCCTCACAAAAAAAGCGTATGACGCGAATCAGGAAAAACATCTGGCGGGACGCAACTACCGCGAAGGTTTGTATGGATGGATACTCGCCAACCCGCGTCCGCTTGACCCGCCTCAGGTTGTGAAGGGGCGTTTGAATCTATTCGAAGTAAACATTAACGAAGCCGAACCAATAGCCACACATCCAGTAGTTTCTTCAGCAAAAGTTACGAAGCCCGCCACTTCAAATACTGGATTGAATAATCCGCCAGCCGAATTTGAATTAAGGGTGATCCCAATCAAAGGCGGTAATATTTACCACCTGGCTTTTACGCAAAATTTGGTTGAAGCGGTTCCTGACCAGCCATTTCTTTACCATGAGACATCAGCAAGCACGCGCGTAAAAGTAGAACTAGGCGGCGACACTCTCAAAGCAATTGCTGACCATATTATTGATACCCTGCGACAGAACGGATACAAACCCACAGACTTGGGCGCCTCTCGCCGCGAACCGTTCCTTCTGAATGAAGAAAGCGGCGTGCGTCTCGGCCTGATCTTCCTCGCGGTGCGGAAACTTTCAAAGACCGATCGCATCGAAGCCGTCTCGCATGGAATTCGTGCCATGACCAGTGAAGAACTGTACTACTGGTACAGCAAATGCACAGGCGGACTTGCCGCGGAACGCGCCCAAACCGCTTTACGGACTCTATTAGCGGAAGAGTAAAAAGACAGCCATGCTATACTAATCGTAGGAGCATAAAAATGGCAAATCTGCCCCGAACATTTATCACCCGTCTTAAAGTAAAAAACTTTCGCAGCCTTGCGGACATTGATTTAAGGCTCGACCCACTGACCGTTTTTGTTGGAACCAATGGCGCGGGCAAGAGCAACGTGATTGATGTGTTTCGCTTTGCCCGCGATGCGATTACATACGGATTGGATACAGCGATCCTTAACAGACAGGGGATCGGCGCTTTGCGTCGTTGGTCCAAGGGACGTCCTTATGATATTCAAATTCAACTTTGGTTTACGCGGCGAAATCTTGATTTTGAATATGGATTTACGCTGAAAAGTGAAAATCGCGGTGAATATCGGGTAAAGCAGGAAAAATATGTTGTAAAGGGTGAAGAGAAAGAACCTTTGGTTTACGAAATTCATGATGGAAAATTGATACAATTCCCCGAAAATTCTGACATGAAGAGATTTCCATCAAAGCTTT
>Ga0100396_1000672_pt1 | contig 20831 bp, 18 predicted proteins | sample CryGeymeta201520_FD_81551 | JGI IMG/M metagenome (GOLD analysis project Ga0100396, IMG submission 81551) | Groundwater microbial communities from Crystal Geyser aquifers in Utah, USA - Crystal Geyser metaG 2015-20 | ecosystem: Environmental > Aquatic > Deep subsurface > Groundwater | place: USA... | reverse complement strand
GCCGGCATTCGATCGCGGTATCCAGGCCTGCCCGCAAACCGGCAGGCGGCCGACGATGAAACCGCCGGCGGACGGAAAGGATTAAAGCCCATGGCACCGGATCCGCGGCACACGGACCGTGTTCTGATTCTGGATTACGGCTCCCAATACACCCAGCTGATCGCTCGCCGGGTGAGGGAAAGTCGGGTCTATTGCGAAATCCATCCGTTCAACATGACGCTCGAAGCGATCCGGGACTTTGCCCCCAAGGGCATCATCCTCTCCGGCGGCCCTTCCAGCGTTCACGATAACGGAGCTCCCCACTCGTCTCCGCAATTGTTCGCGCTGGGCATCCCGATCCTGGGGATCTGCTACGGCATGCAGTTGATGGCGCATCAGCTGGGCGGAACGGTGGTTCGGGCCGAGCACCGGGAATACGGCCCGGCCGAGATCGATATCGATCAGCCCCTGGCCCTGTTTGAAGACATCGAAGCGAGCGAGGTCAAGGTCTGGATGAGCCACGGCGATCGCCTGGTGAAAATCCCGCCGGGCTTTCAAATCATGGCTCACAGCGGCAATTCGCCGGTGGCGGCGATGGGCGATCCCGAGCGCCGCCTGCTGGCGGTCCAGTTCCATCCGGAAGTGGTGCACACGCCCTGCGGGCGCACGGTGCTTGACAATTTCCTGTTCCAGATCTGCGCCTGCAAACCCACCTGGACCATGAAATCGTTCGTGGAATCGTCGCTCGAAAACATCCGCGCTCGGGTCGGCAACGATCACGTCATTTGCGCGCTCAGCGGCGGCGTCGATTCTTCGGTGGTGGCCGTGTTGCTGCATCAGGCCATCGGCGACCGACTGCATTGCATCTTCGTCAACAACGGCTTGCTCCGCAAAGGTGAAGCGGAAAGCGTCGAGCGGGTGTTCCGCGACCATTTCGCGATGCGGCTGACCACCATCGATGCCTCCGACCAATTTCTGCAGCGCCTCGAGGGGGTGGTGGACCCGGAACAAAAGCGCAAGATCATCGGCAATCTGTTCATCGAGCTATTCGAACAGAAAATGGTCGAATTCGCCGACGCCAAGTACCTGGCCCAGGGCACCCTGTATCCGGATGTGATCGAAAGCGTCTCGTTCAAGGGTCCTTCCGCCACCATCAAGACCCACCACAATGTGGGCGGCTTGCCCGAACGGATGCGGCTGACCTTGCTGGAACCGCTGCGCGAGTTGTTCAAGGATGAAGTGCGCCTGCTGGGGCGGGAACTGGGCCTGGCGGAGCGGGTGATCATGCGCCATCCCTATCCGGGTCCCGGCCTGGCGATCCGCATCATCGGCGAAATCACCCGGGACAAATTGGCCATCCTCCGCGCCGCCGATGCCGTGGTGCTCGAGGAGATGGAAGCGTCCAATTGGTACGACCGGGTCTGGCAGGCTTTCGCGGTCTTGCTGCCGGTGCGTTCGGTCGGGGTCATGGGCGATGAGCGCACTTACGATCAGGTGATCGCGCTCCGGGTGGTGGAAAGCGTCGACGCCATGACCGCCGACTGGGCCCGCCTGCCCTACGAACTGTTGGCACGGATCTCCAATCGGATCATCAATGAAGTGCCGGGCGTCAATCGGGTGGTCTACGACATTTCCTCGAAGCCGCCCAGCACCATCGAATGGGAATAAGATGGCGCCGGCTGCCCCGCGAATCTACCGCTACCGCCATCGCACCCATGGCCTGGTGGCCTTTGAGGTGCGCTGCCAACAGACCGATCTTTGGGTCCGGGCCTCGGCCCCGCTCGCGGTGGCAACCCGGGACGCCGTCCTCGGTTGCCGGCTGCGGCTGGAAAGCTACATCCGGCATCATCCGCGATTTCTCGGTTGTCGTGGTCCCCTTGACGACGATCCGCTGGCCCCGGCGATTGTCCGCAACATGCTCAAGGCCGGGCAACTGGCCGGGGTCGGGCCGATGGCGGCAGTGGCCGGGGCCATCGCCGAACAAGTGGTGGAGCGGCTGCGCCCGTTCAGCTCGGAAACCATCGTGGAAAACGGCGGCGATTGCTTCATCGACGTGCGTCAGCCCTTGACGGTCGGAATCTTTTGCGGCGAATCGTCGCCCTTTAAGGATCATCTGGCCCTGCATCTGGCCCCCGAACGCTTCCCGCTGGCCATCTGCACCTCGTCCGGCACCATCGGTCATTCGCTTAGCCTGGGCCGGGCCGATGCGGTCACCGTGCTGGCCCGCGACGCCGCCCTGGCCGATGCCGCGGCGACGGCCATCGGCAACCTGGTGAAAACGCCGGCCGATCTCGAGCAGGCGGTGGAATTCGGCCGGCAAATCCCGGGCCTGGACGGCATTCTCCTGGTGATCGGAGAGCAACTGACGGCCTGGGGAAATATCGAACTGGCGCCGGCCTGAACCAAAAAATCCTTGTACTATCCCGCTAAAATGCGCTATCTTCATGCTTAACGTGCGAAATTATAAAGATTTTTTAGCCTCCGAGCGGGAGTTCGGAAAATGAAGGTGATCGTGCTGGCGGACACCCACCTCTATCAGGTCACCAGCGAACTGACGACTGTCTGCGAAAAATATTGTGCCGACGCGGACTTGGTGATCCACCTGGGGGACTGGATGCGGGCCGCGGTGCTCGATTATTTTTTCCGGTTCCCCCTGGAAGCGGTGGCCGGGAATATGGATGACGACGTCATTCGCGATTCGTTGCCGGTCGCCAAGACCATCACGGTCGCCGGCTATCGGATCGGCATGGCCCACGGCTGGGGTTATGAAAAAGACATGCACGGACTGCTCCGCCGGCAGTTTCCCGAGGCCCGGATCATTCTTTACGGCCACACCCACCGCCCGCTGCGGCAGCAGGAAGAGGGCGTGTTGTTTTTCAATCCCGGCTCGCTGTTTCAGGGGCGTGGGCGGGATCGCGGCAGTCTGGGTGTGCTGAACCTCAATCAAACGATCACGGCGGATCATATCCCTCTCTAGGAGATCGCGGCACCATGGATAACCTCTGGGCGCCCTGGCGAATCGAATACATTCTTGGCAAGCGCGAGCCCTACTGCATCTTTTGCCCGGAAGGCAACGGCCTGTCCGATGCCGAACGGCTCATCCTCCACCGGGGCCGGCTGGCCATGGTGATGATGAACAAATACCCGTACAACAACGGACATCTTCTGATCGCTCCCTGGCGCCACGTTCCGAGCATCGAACAACTGCGCCCGGACGAACAGCTTGAGATCATGGGACTGTTGCAGAAAAGCCTGGCCGTTTTGCGCCGGGTGATGAAACCGGACGGCTTCAATATCGGCCTCAATCAAGGCACCGTGGCCGGCGCCGGGATTGAGGAACACCTGCATTTCCACATCGTGCCCAGATGGCACGGCGACACCAATTTTATCACCGTATTTGCCGATATCCGTAGCATTCCTGAACATATCGATCAAACTTACGCGAACTTGTTGGCTCACTTCCATGACAAGGAGAGTGTCGATGAAACTCTTTAGGCTTGTTACGACGCTGCTGTTGCTGGGGCTGATCGGTCTGTTCGTGCGGCAGAACCTGACCACTTTTCAAACCGTGTTGCCCTTTTCGTTCAATCTCTACATTCGGGAACAGGTCCAGTGGACCCATCAATTGGCCACCCTGCTCGGGCTTTCCGGTTTCCTCGGCTTCCTCATCGGTGTCGGCCTGATGCTCAGGCCCTATCGTAAGATGCGCCGGGCCTCCCGGCAAAAAGACGAGGCCGAACTTCAGGCCCTGGCCACCCGGCCACTCATCGTGAAGGGCAAAACCGCGGGGCCGTCGGGACCTCGGGAGCCTGCCAAACCGGTCGCGCAACCGGCGCCGACTGCTCCCCAGAATCCCCCGGACCCGGCCTGATTGTCGGCCCCACGCGGCACCGACCCCGAACTGTTTTGGGGTGGCCCCTGGTTCGGTCTACCTGAACGAGGTTTTCCACCGCGAATATTCATCGTCACGCGTCATCGTGAATCATCGTATCGCTCGATCTTGCCGCGCTGGGATGATCTCATGGCAAGGCAACGGGAACGGGTCTCTTGCACTCAGGCGAACGATTCGGCGCAATCTTCCTGGACGAAACCGTTGTTGAGCCCAAGTTCGAACAAAGCTTCCAGCGCCTGTTGATATTCTTCCGGGTTCACTTTGCGGTCCAGGGGCGGTCGCGTGAACGCCTGGTGGGCCGGAAAATATTGGTGCATCAAACTGATCCAGACCTCGGGGCCAAATTCCCGAGCAAGGAATTCCAGGCCTTCACGGCTCCCGGCCAGCCCACCCGGGAGCACCAGGTGCCGCACCAGCAGGCCGCGCACGGCGAGCCCCGCTTCATCGAGCATGAGTGGCCCCACCTGCCGCCACATTTCCTTCAAGGCCGCGCGATTTACCGCCACGTAGTCGGACACCCCGGAACAAAAACGGGCGGCACCCTCATCGGCGTATTTCAGGTCCGGCAGGTAGATGTCCACCACGCCCTCAAGCAACCGCAGCACTTCGACTCGTTCGTAGCCGCTGGAATTGTACACGATGGGCAGCCGGAATCCGAGCGGCACGGCGGCCAGCAGGGCATGGAAAAAGGCCGGAAGCTGGTGGGTCGCGGTGACCAGGTTGAGGTTATGGGCGCCGTCCGCTTGCAGCCGAAGCATTTTCACCGCCAGTTCGGCCGGCGTGACCTCGCGCCCGATCCCTTTTTGGCTGATCGGATAATTCTGGCAGAACACACAATGCAGGGTGCAGCCGGAAAAAAACACGGTGCCGGAACCGCCGCTGCCGGCGATGGGCGGTTCTTCCCAGGGATGAATGGACACGGCGGCCAGCTTGAGACCGACTCCGGTGCGGCAGAAACCCAGTTCGCCGCGGCTCCGATCCACCCCGCAGCAACGCGGACACAGTTGGCAGCAACTGAGCATCCGCTCGAAGGCGCGGCCGCGTTCGGCCAGTTCGCCGCGTTCGAACAGATCCAGATATCCCGGCCGCCGCGACCGCACCGCCGGTGTTGCTCTGGCAACCCCCCGCTCGATCATGATGCAATGCACCCAACAAGCACAGGTTTCACCATCGTCCCAGCGCCGAGGGCGGTCGGTGGATCCCGCGACCGCCCAGCAGCACCAATAGACACAAGAGGTACGGAAAAGCCAGGAAGACCTGGCTCGGGAAACCGGCCCAGCGCACCGCCAGAAATTCCGCCGCGGCCTGACCGAAACCGAACAGGAGCGCCGCCGCCAGGACCCCGAACGGCTTCCAACGGCCGAGGATGAGCGCGGCGATGGCCAGATAACCGCGTCCATGGGTCAGGTTTTCCACAAATTGAGACAGGTCTCCGATGGCCAGGCTGACCCCGCCGAGTCCCGCCAGCAAGCCGCTCACGGCCACCGCCAGCAGGCGCACGGTGGTGACCGGAACGCCCGCCGCCCGCGCCGCCTCGGGGTTTTCGCCGCAGGCCCGGAGCCGCCAGCCCGGCACCGTGCGCTCCAGCCCCAAACCCACCACCAGCACCGGCAGCCAGGCCAGCGGCACCATCACCGAAACGGCGGCCGCCGCCGGCACCGGAACCAGCGCGTGCAGGGTGGGCAGCGCCGCCACGGTCGGCGACGTGCCGTAGGCCCCAAACACCTGATGGAGCAGCATGCCGGTGGCACCTGCAGCGAGCAGATTGAGGGCGATGGAACTCACAATCTGATTGGCACGCAGGATCACACTCGCCACCCCGTGCAGCAGTCCCACCAGAAGACCCGCCCCGGCCCCGGCCAGCAGTCCGATCCAGGGGGAACCCGAAGCCCAACTGGCCCAGACCGCCGCAAACGCCCCGGCCAGCATCATCCCTTCCAGGGCGAAGTTGATCACCCCGGCCAGTTCCGAAACCAGCCCGCCAACCACCGCGAACAGGAGCGGCGTGGCACTGACCAGGGTCATACCGAGCAGATCGAGCGCGGTCACGAGCTGCCACCACCGGCGCTGCGCAGGCGCGCCGCAATGCGCCCGAAACCTCGTTCCAGACCGGCGGCGAGGGCGGTGCGGCAGGCCACCGTGAGCAGCAGCACGGCTTCGATCACAAAAATCGCGTTGGGGGAAATCCCGAGCGCCAGTTGCAGCCATTTGTCGGTGGCGCGGAGCCCCGCCAGCAGAAGCGCGCCGGCCCACAACCAGGCGGGATCGGCCCCGGCGAGAAAGGCAACGGTGATCCCGTCGTAGCCGTAGCCGGGCGAAAAAGCGGCGTAAAAGCGGTGATGCACGGCTGCCACCTCGATCCCGCCGGCCAGTCCGGCCAGGGCCCCACTCATCAAAAACAGCCGCCACTGCCAGCCGGAAACCGCGATCCCGGCCGCGGCGGCCGCTTGCCGATTGGTCCCCACCGCTCGCGCTTCGAACCCCCAGACAGTGCGTTCGAGCCAGAACCAGGCGCCTAAAGCCAGCAGCAGGGCCATGAGCGGCGCCGGACCAAGACCACCGACGGCGCTCCCAAACCAGGGCTGGATCACCGCCGCCGGAGCGATTTCCGCACTTCGACCCATGGCTGAACCGTCGCCCAGGGGACCGCGCACCAGATAGTCGGCCAGATGGAGCGCGAGATAGTTCAGCAGCAGGGTGCTGATCACTTCGTGCACTCCCCGGTGCTGCCGCAGCCACATGGCCGGGGCCGCCCACAAAGCCCCGGCCGCGGCACCGCAAACCAGGCTCGGCAGCAGACCGAACCCGCCCGGCAGCCCCCAATCGCTCCGGGCCACCAGCGCCGTGGTGAGAGCCCCCAGGGTGAGCTGACCTTCCCCGCCGATGTTCAGCAAGCCGACCCGATAGGCCAGGCTCACCGCCAGCCCGGTGAGGAGCAGCGGCGGCGTTTTGCTCAGCGTGGCCATGGCGCTTTCGGCACTGCCCCAGGCCCCGCCGACCACCGTCAGGATCAAATCGACCGGCCGGTTACCGGTCACCAGGGCCAGCAGCACACAGCAGGCGGTGCCGACCGCCACCAGCGGCAGCCCGTTTTGGATCAGTTCGCGCGGTGAGGTCACCGTTCGCTCGTCTCCTGATACCGCGATTCCGACCGGTCCCCCGCCCCGGTCAATAGCGTTGCCCTAACGGGTTCGATAGCCCCCTCTCCCCCGGTTTTTGGGGGAGAGGGTCGGGGTGAGGGGGCTTCCCTTTCCCCGCGGGAGAGAGCACCTTGAGTCAACAGCATTGCCCCGCCCCGGCCGCGTCCCCGGCGCCCAGCAGCCAGCGCGCGGCCGTTTGCCGATCGAGCGCCGGCACCGATTCCAGACCCACCAGGCGGCCGCGGAAGAAAATCCCGAGGCGCCCGCTCAAGGCGAACAGTTCGTCCAGATCGTGGGAACAGAGCAGCACCGCCACCCCGCCCCCGCTCATCCGACGAAGCTGCTGGTGGCAGGCGGCGCGGGCCCGGAAATCAAGCCCCCGGGTGGGTTGTTCCAAAACCACCAGGCGCACTTCCCCGGCCAGGGTCCGCGCCAGGGCCAGCTTCTGACGATTGCCGCCGGACAGCGCCTGCAGTGGATCGTCCACCCGACCATAGACCACGTCAAGTTCCGCCAGCCGCTGTTCGACCCAGGTGCGAACCCGGGTCCGGCGCATGATCCCGGCTCGCCCCAGATCACGGCGGCGGTGGTGACCGAGCACGACGTTTTCCCAGATCGGCCGCCCGGGCAGCGCCGCTTCTTCGTCCGGATTGGCCGGAAGCCGGCGGAGCCCGGCCCGAATCCGGGACGCCGGCGAGGCCCCGGTAATGTCCTCACCCGCATAAACGATCTGACCCGAAGTGAGAGGCAGGAACCCGCTCAGCGCCCGGGCCAGGTTTCGCAAGCCGGTTCCCACAATCCCGCCGAAGCCGATGATCTCGCCTGCCGCCACCTGAAAGGACACCCGCTCGAGCCCGGTTTCCTGCCCCAGAGAGGCGGTGGAAACCATCGTGAGTTCCAGCAGCGGGACTGCCTTGCGGCTCATCCCAGCGGTGTTGCCGGCCGCTAGATCGCCCCCCGCAAGCGCTTGCGGCGGAGCCTGCTGACCGTTACCAATCGCCGCATCGAGTGCCGACGGCTCATCTTCACCCATGATCGCGCGGGCCACGGCTGCCGGCGTGGTGGCCGAACGCTCCCAGGTGCCCGCCAAGCGCCCGCGCCGAAGCACACTGATTCGATCCGCCAGGGCGAACACTTCGTTCAGCCGATGGCTCACGAAAATAACGGTCCGGCCGCCGCGGCGCAGGCGCCGGAGCAATTCGAACAGCCGCTCGATTTCCGGCGCCGCCAGGAGACTGGTGGGTTCGTCCAGGATCAGCACCGATGCGTCGCGAACCAGCAGCCGCAGCAATTCGATCTGCTGGCGCTGGGCGTAAGGGAGATCAGCGGCCGGGCAATCCAAATCGATTGCAAAATTGAATTCCGAACAGAGGGATGTAATTCGGCGGCGCGCGATCGTTTCTGAAATCCAGCCCCAGCGGCTCGGTTCGTGCCCGATCAAGATATTGCGGAGCGCGCTAAGTTGCGGGAAAATCAGGAGGTCCTGATGGACCAGGCCGATCCCGAGAGCGATCGCGGCGCGCGGCGAGGCCAACCGGACCGCCACGCCGCCGACCTCGATGGCGCCGGCGTCGGGGCGAGAGTGGCCGTAAAGGAGCCCCATGAGCGTGGATTTCCCGGCGCCGTTTTCGCCGACCAGGGCGTGGATTTCACCTTGATGGATGGTGAGGGAAATGTCGCGGTTGGCCCAGATCTCGCCGAACCGCTTGGACACCCGGCGCAGACGGATGACAACCGGAGCGCCGCCGGGGTCATGATTGAACTGCCTGTTAAGGGCAAAAGCTTTCATTTCGTGCCCGCTCTCTCCCGGGAGCGCGGGCATCCTGCCCGCTTTTGGCAATGAAACATCTGATCCTAAACCGGCATAACAGCGGCGGCGGGATGGGCTAAATTGGGGATGGAACCGGTCATCACAGAGCGGGCGCCGTAAAGGATTTCAGATCCTGGGCGCGGTTGGGAATCTCCAGCTTACCGGTGCGTAGCAGTTCCCGGGCCCGGTCGATGCGAGCCAGGTCTTGCGGCCGGAACCGGTCGCGGCTGAAGGTCATGGCGGTGATGTCCATGGCCCCCTCGGGGGCGCCGAGCCAGACGTGTCCAGCCTGGAACCGGCCGTCGGCGATGCTTTTGATCGCGTCATAGACGGCCAGGTCCATCCGCTTCAGGGTGCTGGTGAGGATGCGGCCGGGCAGCACGGCATCCTGATCCAGGTCTTCGGCGATGAGGGCGACTTCCGGGCTCTGTTTCACCGCTTCGAAGACGCCCACGCCGGTATTGCCGGCGATTCTAAAGATCACATCGACCCCCTGCTGGATCAGGGCCTGGGCGAGGGATTTGCCCTTGACCGGATCATTGAAGGAACCGGCGGAAACGACCCGGGTCGTGATCGCTTCACCGCGCGCTTTTTCCGCCGTCGCGATACCGGCTCGAAAGCCGCTCACATAGGCTTCCACCGGTGGGATGTCCATGCCGGTCACCGCTCCCACCTGGCGGGCGCGGGTGTAGAGCCCGGCCACCAGCCCGGCCAGAAAGCCGCCGTGTTCCGAGCGGAAATCAAAGCAGGCCACGTTGTCCCCGGGAATGTCCCCTTCGATATGGATGAAGCGCGTTTGCGGAAACTGGGGAGCCACCCGTTTGACCGCGTCCACGTACAGAAAGCCGAGAGTCACCACGATATCGGCGTGGTGCGCGGCAAGCGACAGATTGGGCACGTAGTCGGCCTGTTCGCGCGCTTGCAGGAACTGAGCGGAAACACCCAGGTCCTGGTGGGCCTTCCGCACGCCCTGCCAGCAGACGTCGTTAAAGCCCTTGTCACCGAGCCCGGCGACGTCCGTCAAAACAATGACCCGGAGCCCTTCGGCACCGACACCCACGGCGCCGAGTCCAATCAGCAGCAACGCCACCAGCACCGCCGTCGCCGCTATCCGGCCGCGGCGCGGAAAGCGTTCGTTCCTGCCATGCCATCGTTGGTGCCCTGGCATCCTGCCCCCCTTTCCGGTCCATACCGGTTTCGGATGAGATCCTTCATGGCCAAGAGCGGGCAAGATGCCCGCGCTCCCAGGAAAGCGCCCACACCAAATGAAAGTCTTTGGCCTCAACAGGTCTACAATCACCGGCAGCCTATCCGCAATGGGAATCGCTACAGCCGCCGGCCCCAGTGGAGAGCGTTGGCGGGGAGCGAGAACCCCAGCTCCGGCTGGACCCATTCTAACCCCTGGCCGCGGAAGGGAACAAACACCAATTGGTAGGATTTGAAGGCGAGGTGCGCCCGCACCAGCCGCGGCAGCAGTTTTTTCTTGGCCACGGTGAGCTGGGCGAGGACCGCCAGGACGCTCTGGAACCCTTCCACCGGTGCCAGATTGACCGGGTGCGGAAGGGTGCGGGGGAGTTTTTCGAGCGGTTGCGGCCGCGGCTGTTCCAGGGTCATCCAGGCCCCCAGGTGCAGGAACCGTTGCGGATTCACCTTGCAGGCCGGAACCAGAAACCGAAACGGCTGGTTTTCCCGGTCCGGGGTCGGCACCCGGGTCTGATTGGTGAGCCGGATGAAATCCCCGTAGCTGGCAAGGTCCAGATCGGTCGCGCCGGCTTCGATGGACCAGAAGGGCAGCCACAGATCGGCGTCGGATTCGGGCTGCAGCGCGGTCAGCGGCAACTGCCGCAAGCCCCCGCTTCCGGCCTGCCAGGCCCGGTCGCAGTTGCGGCACAGAAGCACCAGGGCATCCTTTTCCCCTTCCAGGTCCCAGCCGCAGTGGGGGCAAAGGGTGGCCATAAACACCGGCGATCCGCCGGCGGCGCTGGCGGCGGTTTCCGCTTCCACCTGCCACCCGGGTTCCGGGCTCCCGGCCAGGACCGCGCCGGTAACGGCGTCGCGCACCCGGTGCCGCTCGACCCAAAAGGGCGCGTAGATGAGCTGCACCGTTTCACCGACGAAAGCCTGGTGGAACGGCCGCGTGGCTTCGTCGCTCAGGTGCTGCTCAAAAGAACGGGCGAGTTCGGCGACGAAATCCTTGCGTTTCAGATCAGCGCCATGGAAAGCCCCGGGGGTCTCCGGCTGGAGCGCGCGCAGGGTCATGGCCTGGGGCCGCAGCCCCAGGTTGGCGGGAAACAGCGGCCGCTCGACGGCGCGAACGCTTTGATCGAGCACCCGCCAGTGCACGGAATCGAGCCCCACGGCGAAGCCCATGCCTCGGAACCGCCAGTAGGGCACATGCACCAGGTCGCCGCCCGCGGGTTCGGCGCCTACCGCCAGGGTGCAGCGCGGCGCCCGGCGGTAGTGGATGAACAGCCGGACCCGGCAGAAGGGGCAGGCGAACAGTCGGTCGGTTTCATCCAGGATGACCGGGGCACCGCACTGGGGGCACTGGTGTTCGAAGCGAACTTGATCGGTCATGAGCCTGGTCCCGGATCAGAGCCGTTCGCCGCAAGCGTTGCAGAACACCGCCTGGGGCAGGTTTTCCGCCCCGCAGTGGGAACACTTCTTGGGCTGCGGTTGCTGTTCCACCGAAGCGCCGCAGCGCGAACAGAATTTTGCGTTCGGACTGAGGTTCTTGCCGCACTGCCGGCACTGGGTAAAGACCATGATCTGGTGGCCGCAGTAGGGGCAAAACTGCGCATCCGCCGGCACCTTGCCGGCGCAATCCGGACAGGTCTGAACGGCCGGCGTGGCGGGGCCGGTTGGGGCGGCGGCACCGGCGGCGGGCGGCGCACCCCAAAACTGGCTCATCATGGCGGGCATCATGAAGCCCATGCCGAGTCCCATGCCTTCGCCGGCCGTGCCCTGAGATCCAGCCGCTTTTTCGATGGCCATGGCGGCTTTCATCTGCATCAACTGGTTCAGGTCTTCAAACACCCCGAGCTTGCTGCGGTCGTCGATCGCCTGCTGCACCTCCGGCGGCGGCGTGATGGAATTGATGTAAAGATCGGTTACCTTTAAACCGAAATGGGCGAGGTCCACGGCCAGCCGTTCCTTCAGTCCTTGCGACCATTCGTCGTAGCGGGCCGGCAGGTTGACCAGGGTGTCCAGGTTTTCCCCGAGAAAATCGTTGAACCGGGACACCACCACCTGGTTGAAGTAGTCTTCGATGTCATCGGTGCTGAAGCGATGCACCGTGCCCACCAGGGAATTGATGAAGAGAATCGGCTGGACCACCCGTACATTGAGCACCCCGAAGGCGCGCAGCCGGATCGGACCGAGTTCCTGATCCTTGAACGCCACCGGGTCGCGGGTGCCCCATTTGAGGTTGGTGAAGACCTTCATATTGATGAAGTAGACTTCGGCTCGAAGCGGGCTGGTCATGCCCCAGGGAATGCTCAGCAGCTTGGTGAGAATGGGGATGTTGCCGGTCTTCAGGGTGTGCCGGCCGGGCCCGAAGGCATGCACCGCGTGGCCCTGGTAAAAGAACACCGCCACCTGGCTTTCCCGCACCGTGAGTTGGGCGCCGAACTTGATTTCCCCCGAACCCACGGCGGGAATGCGGGCCAGCATTTCCTTACCGGTCGGGTCGAACCATTCGATGACTTCCAAGAAGACCAGATTATCGGAGCCCATGAACCTTCCTCCTGCCCGTTTGCGGTTTGCGCCGGATTTCGCCCCGCCTCCACCACCGATCCCACCCCGGTGTGGTATAAGACGGTGGTCGTGTGTCGCGACTCGTTAGGTTGTGGAGGAACCGGGAGCGGCGAACACCCGGTCCGGGGCCGCACCCCAGCCGAATTCAGGCGCGCTCGAACCCTTTGACGGGTGTCGGTGGGCGCGTCCGGCATCGCCAGTAGCTATGCAAGAATCATGAACAACCATGAAAACGCGCGATGATCTTAGGCGCATGGCAAAAAAAAACATCCCTCGCAACCCTCAAATCGTCATTCCCGCATGCTTCTAACGGGAATCTAGAAATGAGCACTGGTATGGATTCCCGCTTAAAAACCGCGGGAATGACGGGCTACTGTTACGGCAGGTAATCCTGAACAACTAATTCTTACCATTCACCCTGGAGCGAGGCCCAAGATGACTGATTCCACCCGGCCGCCGGCCGCCGATAAAGCCTACACCATTGCGCACTTCGTTGAAATCGCTCGAATCAACCGGTTCGCCGAAAACGGGACGATCCCCCACGATACTTCCCGCTGCCTGATCTGCCACCCGGAACGCTGCGGCGATTCAGCCTTTGCCCTGTATCTCGAAGTGATCCGGGAAGCGGTCAAGGTCCGACGGCCGCGCCTGGACGAATCACTCGTCGCGGCCATCAACAGTGACCTGGCGCTGCTTGGTGAGTCGCCGTCGGTGACCCTCGGAGCGCTCCGGGCGGGCCGGTCGGAGGCCCTTTCTTGCTGGCGCGACTGGCACCGCGCGGCGCTCGATACCGGCCTCGGGCTCCTTTCCGTCCACGGCCCGACCAGTCTCGAATTCAGCCTGGAGGAAGCCGAACGGGAAGGCTGGGTGGGTCTCATTACACGGACCATCGAAGACCTTATGGCCCAGCAAATTGCTCATGCGGACGCCCCGTCGCTCCAGTATCCTTCAGAGACCAGCGAATTCACAAAATGATCCGGAACATGGCAAGGATCGTGATGCCGACCGGCGAATCGAGTAAGACTTCGACCCCTAACCCGACTCCCACCGCTTGGATTACGATTCGATTGCTAGTGGTACATCCCCGGGTAGCGTCGGTTCCGCCGACGACCCATCACAATGCCCACCACCCAGCCGGCCAGGGGAACTAGCGCCCCGGCGGCGAACCATTTGATGTTCTGGGAATATTTAAGGCTCTTGTTTTCGCTGCCGAGCTGCTGCAAGTTTTTTTCCGCCGCTTCCAGATCGGCCCGGGTGCGGTCGAATTCCTCCTTGAACTTGAGGTAATTGGCCGAACCCTGTTTCAGTTCTTCGTATTCACCGCGGACCTGGTCCAGCGCCCGAGTAGCTTCATCAAGCTGTCGGGTCAGGTTCTGTTCCCGCTGAGCCAGTTCTCGCCAGCGCTGGTCGAAATTGGCGTAGCGGTCCTTGATGTCCTCGTTTACGGTCCGCATCGCTTCATACTGGGCTTTCCAGGGCAGCCTGGTCATCAGCAGACGGCTCAGCACCCAACCCGCGCGCCCGGCCCCTTCGCCGGCCAGGACCTTCACTCGGCTCCAGCCCTCGCGGGTTTCCGCCACCTCCACCGGCTGGGCTGAAGTGAGCATGGCAATCACCTTGTGACCGTTGCTGGGTCCGGCGCGCAGAGTGATTTCCATAATATCGCTGACATAAGTCGGTTCCGCCCAACCAAGACAAGGCAGTAGCAGGCAAAGCAACAAGGCGGCAACGGCTGGAGCGCAATTTTTCATGACCCACCTGAACTCGGGGTTACGGGAACGCGGCAACCGGCTTCGGTGCCGACCGATGCAATCGGGACTGCGACCTCAAGACCAGGCGCCGTCGTCTCGATCCGAGATATCCCTAGCAGCCGGATTATAGAAACCAGCCGCCGCTGCCGCAAGCGAAAGCTGCCCGCGGCATTCGCGCGAAATGAATGCTAGATGCCCAGGCGTGCCGTGATGGCGGCGGCTAGGCGGCGGCAGTTTTCGAAGTCGGCGGCGGCGGGCGCGCACTTGGCTTCGACTACCGGGTCGATCAGCTGCCAGTGGGATTTTTCCGCGAATTGGGTCAGGGTCTTCATGGCCCCGCCGGCCCAACCGTAGGACCCGAGAAGCGCCAGAAAGCGGTTCTTGAGCTGTTTGTTTTCGAGCATCCGCACCAGATTATCGGTCAGGGGAAAGAGCCCCATGTTGTAGGTCGGGCAGGCCAGCACCAGGCCCCGGGCCCTCCAGATGTCGCGAATCACGAAGCTGGCGTGAGACCGGGACAGGTTGTGGATCTTGAGCGGCACTTTGGCTTCGGTCAGGGCCCGGGCCAGATGTTCCACCTGCCGGTAGGTGTTCCCGTACATGGAAGCATAGGCCAGGACCACGCTGGGATCGGTTTCATGCCGGCTCCAGCGGGCGTAGAGGTCGATCACCCGGTGCGGGTCCCGGCGCCAGATCGGCCCATGGGTGGACGCCACGATGCCGATGTCCCAGCGGCTGACCTTGTCGATCGCTTTCAGCACCATCGGGCTGTAGCGGCCGACGATGTTGGAAAAGTAGCGCAGGATTTCGTCTTCGAAGAAAACCTGATCGATTTCATCGTCAAACAGGCCCAGATCGGTGGCCCCGAAGCCGCCGAAAGCATCGCCGGAAAACAGCACCCGGTCCCTGGAATCGAAAGTCATCATGGTTTCCGGCCAGTGCACCATGGGGGTGAAAGCGAATTCCAGGCGCCGGCTCCCGAGATCGAGTCCGTCGCCGTCTTGAATCACATGGGTGCGGTCGGTAATGTTGTAGAAACCCTTGAGGAGATCCATGGTCTTGGCATTGCCCACCAGGATCAGGTCGGGAAACAGATGCAGGAGATAGCGAAGCGAACTCGAATGATCCGGTTCCAGTTGATTGATGATGAGGTAGTCCAGACGCCGCCCGCCGTGCAGGCGTTCCCGCACCCGATCGAGGAATTCGCTCAGAAAGGGGCCCTTGACCGCGTCCACCAGAGCGGTTCTTTGATCTTCGATGAGATAGGCGTTGTAGGAAACCCCGTGCGGAAGCGGCCACAGGTTTTCGAACAACTCGGTTTCGCGGTCGTTGGCGCCCACCCAATGGATGCTTTCAGTCAAGGGAATGGCTCGGTTCATCGCTCGCTCCTCATCGCCGGATTACCGACCGGCCAAAATCAGGCCCGTTCCAGCGCGGATCGCGCCATGTTGGCCTTGATGTTCTCATCGTTTCGATGGTCCTGATGCTCCTGATCGCTCGACTTCACGCGGCCACCAATTGCGTTGTCGCGGGAAAGTCTTGCTTGCCAGGATTAACCGGATGAATGGGGACCCTGCTTATCGTGCCGATCCCGTGAAAGAGCTCGGCTTGTTACCGCGCGCGGTATCACCCCCGCTCCCCCGCTTTCTCCGGGCCGGCGCACCGGCAGGTTATATGAAAATAGAGCACAATGTAAATTATTCCAGATGGTTGTGCTCAACCAAATGGAGGAGCGAACGCGCCGGATCGCGACCAGCGGAAGCTAGCCGACGATTCGGCAGCGAGCCTAACCCGCGCCCCTCCACCGGTTCGTCAGGGAGTGCACCGCACACCCTGACCTTGTATCTTGACCTACTGGCTGGCAGCCCTAAATTATCCTGCTTCGTTGCCATCGTCCCCGCTCATGGGGGCTAGCCGAGCGGCTCCGGCTTGCCCGGCTGTTCCAATAGCCCGTCAACGAACACGTCCTGAAACATCGTATCGGCCGCTCCTTCGGTCAGGCTCCGCAGTTGCCGGAAGCGGGCCAGCAGGGTCTGCCCCAGAGGGGTCAATTCCGATCCCCCTCCACGGGCGCCTCCCACCTTACGCGCCAGCAGAGGGCGCCCCAGGCGTTCCTCGGTGGCCTTGATCTTGCCCCATACCGCCCGGTAGCTCATCCGCAGTTCCCTGGCCGCGGCGAGGATCGATCCATGGCGGGCGATGGCGTCCAGGATGCGGAGTCGTCCGGCCCCAAACACCACCTGGCCGGCATCGTCTTCAATCCAGATCTTCGACTTGACGCTCAGCTTTTTCTTTGTTTCCATAACGCTACCTTGCGGCTAAACTGTTGTCGACATGATCGATTGTGGCACATCGCCCCCACTCGGTCAATGCGCGGCTTGGTGAGGGCCTTGCTACCGAACTTGCGGTGCAGGCTCACGCCTGGCGGCCGCCGTCCGCGCTTGTGCTTGCCATGCGGCGTGCTTGGCCTTACTCTGAATGGGTGGACCGGGTCATGAAAAACCCGTTGTGGAGCTGTTGTCAACCGGATGGAGGAGCCGTGCATGGCGCAATTTCTCAAAGTCAAGACCGCCGAGGAAGTGCTGGAAATGATCGCCGGGGTTCCCGGTCTCGACTGTGAAAGCATCGGTATCATGGAGGCTTGCGGCCGAGTTCTGGCGGGTCCACTGGTGGCGCCCGAACCGGTGCCGCACTTCCAGCGCGCCACCATGGACGGTTTCGCGGTGCGGGCGCGGGACACTTTCGGTGCCACCGAATCGCTCCCCGCTCTGCTGCAGCTCGCCGGTGAAGTGCGCATGGGCCGGCGCGTCGCCATGGAACTGGCGCCCGGTACGGCGGTGGCGATCCCCACCGGGGGGATGCTGCCGGCGACGGCCGACGCCGTGGTGATGGTGGAATACACCCAGGCCCTCGATGATCGCACCATTGAAGTGATCAAGCCGGTGGCGCCGGGCGATAATGTGCTGCAAGTGGGCGAAGACCTGGCGCCGGGCCGCACCCTGTTTGCGCGCGGCTGGCAACTGCGGCCGCAGGACCTGGGCGTGTTGGCCGCTCTCGGTGTGGGCAGCGTTTCGGTCTACCGACAGCCGCGAGTGGCGGTGCTGTCGACGGGCGATGAAATCGTGCCGTGGGAAACCGGCCTGCTGCCTCCGGGGAAGATCCGCGATATCAACAGCGTGGTCATTTCCGGCCAGGTCGTTCAGGCTTCCGCCCGGTTGGGGCGGGTGGCGGTGCTGGCGGATGATCTCACCGAACTCACCGCCGCCTGCCGGCAAGCCTTCGAAGATCACGACCTGGTGCTCCTTTCCGGCGGCAGTTCGGTGGGGATCAGGGATTACACCCTGCAGGTCCTGGAACAACTGCCGGATGCCCAACTGCTGGTTCATGGGGTCGCCATTCGGCCGGGAAAACCCACCATTTTGGCCCGCGTGGGCACGAAATTTTTCTGCGGTCTGCCGGGCCAGCCCACTTCCGCGATGATCGTGTTCACCGCCTTTGTGCGCCCGCTGCTGGCCCGCATGCAGGGGCTCGACGCCGGTTCGGCGCCGGCCCGAGCGACGGTGCGGGCGGTCCTCGATCGCCGCCTGCCGTCGGTCCACGGCCGCGCCGATTATGTGCGGGTGGCGCTTAGAAACGCCGACGGCCGGCGGCTGGCCAGCCCGGTTTTCGGCAAATCGGCGATGATCAGTACGCTCATGGAAGCGGACGGCTACGTGATCGTACCGGAACACGTGGAGGGCTATGAGGCGGGAGAGGCCTTGACCGTTTACCTGTTCGGCGCCGCCTGAGCCGAACCGGCATGATCCGGCAGGTCAGCGCGGCGCGCCCAATCAGGATCCGACCTGGAGCGGCTTGATCGGTTCCACGTCTTCCGTGTTCAGTTCCACGCTCACCGCCTGCTGGATCAAGGCGATACTCACCACCAGTCGGCCCCGCTTCGGTTTGTGCCGGATGAGGATGCCGGTCACCCCTTCGAACGGGCCCCGCACCACCCGCACCCAGTCGCCTTCCTTCAAAAAGGCGTGTGGCTGCAGGGTATCCGCGGCGTGCAACACCGAGCGCAGGGATTCGATCTGCCAGTCCGGGATCGGCAGCGGCCCCAGGCTCCCCTTGAGGATATAGACCGAACCGGGGACCTTGAGGATCTCCACCTGCCGGTGCTGGCTGAGCTGTTCATGGACGAACAGGTAGCCCCTAAAGATTGGTACCTGAATGCGCTTTCTCCGGTCGCGTCGCTTGCTCCATTTTTCCAGCAGCGGCAGGAAGCATTCGATGGCTTTCTGCTCGAGCCGGTCGGCCACCGTCTTTTCGTGATTGACCTGCACATAGACGGCGCACCATTGCTTGAGGTTTGGTTGTAACAACGGTGCACTTTCGAGTTGCGGGTCGGGGACGATGATTTTCCCCGCTTCCGGTTGTTCCCTTTGATCTTGGGTCATGGCTTCAGCAATTCCTCGATCCGCCAGGGCGTGGGAATGCGCAGGACCTGTCCCCGGCGGTTCCGGTGCAGCAGATAACCCTGTTCCAAGGCGTGCAGAAAAAGCCTTCGGGTCAGGGCCACATCTTCCTTACAATAGCGAATCAGCGGGTCCCAGTTGCCTTCCCGGAACCAGCGCACCGCTTGCAAGCCGTCGGCCAGCTTATTCGCCCCCAGATTCTGCTGGGCCAGGTGATCCAGGCTCAGGCGGTAGCCGAGACGCTGCTGAATCGCTTCCAGGATATCGAAGGTGGGCAGCCGCTCGAACGCCAACGTCGAGTAGGCCTTGAGCACCCCGTAGTCGAATTGCTTGATGTTGAAACCAACGATCAAATCGAGACCGCGCAGTCGTTCCACCATCTGTGGAACCTCGTCTTCCCGATAGACGTGATAGACTTCCCCCGGGTCTTCCGCAAGCACCGCCACCGATACCCGCATCAAATGCTTATTTTGCCAGCCGCCGACTTCGTTGGCCAGGCGCTGGGTTTCCAGGTCGAAAAACCCGATCCGCGGTGGCGGCGGGCTTGCAATGCGGGGGGCGAGTTGGGGATGGTCTTCCGGTTCGGCCGCCGCTTCCGGATCGCCCTCGAACAGGGGCCAGTCGCCCAGCAGATAATGAAGGATGTGAATGGCCGCCTGCTTGTCGAGCGGCTTGTTGCCGGCGCCGCATTTGGGTGAATGGATGCAGGCCGGGCAGCCGTCGGTGCATTCGCAGGATTCGATCAGGTCCCGGGTTTTTTGCAGCAGCGGCAGGATCAGTTCGTACCCCTTGGCCGCCAGCCCGATCCCGCCGGGATAGCCGTCGTAGATGAACACCGCGGCCTTGTTGAGCTGCGGATGATGGGGAATGCTGATGCCGCCGATGTCGTTGCGGTCGCACACGGCAAACAGCGGGAACATGCTGATGGCGGCGTGTTCGAGGGCATGAATGCCGCCCATGAAGTGGAGTTTCGCGGCCTGAATGCGAGCGACCACGGCGGCTTCGATTTCGATCCAGAAGCCGATGGTTTCAAAGGTTTGCGGCGGCAGTTCGAGGACATTGAAATCCAGCAGTTCCTGCGAAAAGAGCCGCCTTTTTTCGTAGCCCGTGATCTGTTCCGTGACCCGAATGCGCCCGAGCCGCGCCAGAAAATTGGCCACCGGTTTGGTGGCGATGGTTTCCAGAATCTCCGTTTCCTTGTCGCTCTTGACCCGGGTGAAGTAGGCGGCGCGGTCGCGCTCCACCTGGATGATCCGCTTTTCCAGATCGAGCCGGGTGACCTGATAGCTTTCGCCCCGATGCAGATAGATCGCCCCGGGATGGCATTCCTTGAGCGCCCGACTGCCCTCGCTTCGGCCGAGAGGAACCCAGTCCCCGTTTTCACCCCCGGCCGTCAGGATGGTGTAGGCGGCGCCCACCGACCTCAGATCCACCAGGCGGTGGGGATGCAGCGAACGCGCCACCCAACCGTCGCCGGCGGCGGTTTGCAGCAGTTCGCCCCGTTCGGTGAGGGCCCGGACCGCTGCCAGCCGTGGACCACCGGCCGGTTCCAATTCGGCCCGCGTCAGCGGCAATTCGGCGGCGGCGCAGGGCAGATGGGCCTTGAGGATTTCGCTGTTGGCCGGGTCCGCCACCGCGGCTTCGTAACGGCTTTCCAGAAACTGCCGTGGATGGTGAATGATGTACTGGTCCAGGGCGTCCTGCTGGGGGATCATGACGATCGCCGATTCCTGGCCGCCGCGCCCGACTCGGCCGCCGCGCTGCCAGGTGTTCATGACCGTACCGGGATAACCGGCGAGCACGCACAGATCGAGGCCGCCGATATCGATGCCCAGTTCCAGCGCACTGGTGGAAATCACCCCAGCCAGATCGCCGGCGGCCAGGGCCTGTTCAATGGTCCGCCGTTCGCTCGGCAGGAACCCGGCGCGGTAGGAACTGACCCGCCGGGCCAGCCGCGGGGCCATCCGCTGGACGCTCATGTGGACCATTTCGGTGAGTCGTCGCGACTGGGTGAACACGATGGTCTTGAGTCCGCGAGCGGAGGCG
>Ga0100396_1000646_pt1 | contig 21151 bp, 25 predicted proteins | sample CryGeymeta201520_FD_81551 | JGI IMG/M metagenome (GOLD analysis project Ga0100396, IMG submission 81551) | Groundwater microbial communities from Crystal Geyser aquifers in Utah, USA - Crystal Geyser metaG 2015-20 | ecosystem: Environmental > Aquatic > Deep subsurface > Groundwater | place: USA... | reverse complement strand
TTGGGTTGCCAGTCCAGGCGGGTGAAGCGGATCGGTTGCCCATCTGCACCCTTGTCAGACGAGGGCAGGAGTTTGTACATCGGCTCGGCCAGATCCACCAACATGGGCGGCTCAATGTCAGCCCACGCTTGCACCTGACCGACTTCCTCGCCCGAGGGCATCTTGAACTTCAAACGCTTCAAGCCCAAAACAATCACCTGGTTGAATTCCGTATCAGGGTAGCGGTAGACAGTGATGTTCTCGTAGTAGCCAGCCAGGTGGGAGGCCACATCCAGGTCGCGCAGGAGCTGATGCGGCACGATGTACACCAGCGCGCCGCCGCGCACCAGTTTGGGAGTTGTGGATTTCAGGAACTCCAATTCCAACCGCTTCTGGTCGCCCAGACGGTCATGGCTGTATGGCGGGTTGAGGAACAACAGTGTGATGGATTCGCCTGTCAGGTGACAGGAACCCCACGGCGCATTGAACAGACGATCCATCAATTCGGCGGCCAGAGCAGAGCGCACGGGCGACAACTCCGCTCCCCAACTCTGGCAGTGCAAAGCCTTTGCCAGGATGGAAGCGGCAGTCCCTTCGCCCGCGCAGGGATCAAGCAGGCGACCGCTTTCAGCGGGTTGGAAATATGTTTTGAGCAAATCCACAACAGGTATCGCTGTCGGATACCATCCTAATTTTTCGATTGCGGGAGGTCTCATCGTGACTCCTTTTGGAAAATGAAATGCCCCCACGCTTTTTAGCACAGGGGCATTGGATCGAATGCTGAAACTTACTTGACTTTACACACCAGCCGGCAGGCGATGTTCACGAACCCAAGCGTTTCGCCTTTGTCCGGATGTACGAACTCGGGCAGGCCGCGTGACCAGTCTGTCTCGGAATGGCGGAATTGCAGGACCAGCCCGCGCACCTGTTCCGCCAGCACAAAACTCCAGGCGTGCCAGGCATCTGCACGCGTATCACAGATTGCGAACTCGAAGGCATCGAGGGCGATGGTTGCCAGTGCCTGCTTACTGGCGGAACTGGAGGGCTTGATCTCCACAAATTTCAGCAGTTCCTGCCAGTCGGCCTTGCGCAACTGCGCCAGCCAGTAAGCGGAATCGTCCTCAGAAACCTGCCAGTAGCGCGGGTCGAAGATTTGTTGGGGATCAACAGTTTGGAACATGGTGAGACCTCCTACATCATGAGAACTTCCTGCTCGAGCAGGTTCTGGACCAGCGCCTGCCAGTCCTTGGTCAGATTGATGCGGACCCCGCCGCGGCAGTCCCCGCCCGTTTCCAAACGTTGGAGGTATTCCGCATCCAGCCCGTAGTCCCACAGGGTCTTCGCCCACGTATCCGGGATGGGAAAGGCCAGCGTTTCTTGCAGGCGTTTGAGCATCAGGGTTTGCATGGCCGTCTCCACCTCCCCGCACTGTTCAAAGACCAGGGCATAGGCCGCATCATCCTTGGCTTCCCATTTTCCGGGCAGCGCCTTGCGACAGATAATCCCGGCGTGCAGAAGGTTGAACTCAGCCAGCGGCTGGGTGATCATCTTTACGTCCCCGTCCGAAACAACCGTTGTGCCGCGCAGGGAACAACTCCCACGACCGCGGATCAGCGAAGCCCACAGGCTTTCCACGCTGGTCTTGTACGCCGCCAGCCCCACATACACCAGGGTGTGTTGAGCAGGCCGGTCTTCCAGCAGGGCGAAGCCCGTCACATCCGCACGCGTGTGGGCGTTGCTCAGGGCCGGGATGCGCCCATCCGGATACAAGTGGCGCGTGGTGGAGGCCGCCACCACCGGCTCGATCCGCCACACATAAGCGCCCGCCTGTGCGCGCACCAGTTCGCGATTGATCTCCCGCAACAGTTCATGCGCGTTCAGGCTGACATTGATGCTGGTGAAGGTGATCTCGATTTCCCCCACTTGGATTTTCACCATGCGCCCGTGCATGTCCACCACCGCACTGGCCGGGAGCCATTCCCGCAGGTTTTTCAAGGAGGCAGGCGTCTCTGCTCCTGGAATGGGCGTAAACCACAGCGCGCCATGAAAGGGGGAATCGGGTACGGGCTCGAACGTTCCATAGGGTGCACGGTAACGTTCCCGTCCGTGGTATTCCACATCCGGCAGATCGTTTAGGACAGGCAACCAGAGTTGTTCATAGGTCGAAAGCAGGACCCGGCCTTGTGCCAGTGCCTCTTTCTGTGCCTGAATCACCTGCTCAATCTGCTCCTTCAAGTATTCATCCTCGTAGGCTTCGGTCCATTCGTACATGGTTACTCCTTTGCATTGATATGCAGATCGAAATCCGGCAGGGCAAAGACTTCCCCTTCTTCTGGATCCTCGCCCGCTGTGACTACCGGCTGGTACTCCGTCAGGTAGCGCCAGTCCAGGATGGCACTGTCCTCACAGCAGATGCCGTTTTCGGACAGCAGTTCCGAGATTTCATCCGCGACCGAATCGGGATCCGCCTCATCCTGGACTGCCAGCTGGATGGTCAGGATGCGGACGCGTTGTCCGGGCTGGACGGCGTGCATAGCGCCTCACTTTCCTGAATGCTGGGCTCGGCCTCGCCAGACTCAAAGCGGACCGTCAGCCAGGCTTCGGGTTCCTCCGAGGTGTAGCGTTCCATGCCCAGGAAGATTGCCACGCCGGGCACATCCCGGGCCAGCTTTTCCGCAAAGGCCAGTGCTTCCGGCAGGTTGCCTTCCGCCTGATTGGGAAACAAGCCAAACTGGTGAGAGATGGCATCGTACTGACGCCAGACGTTGAATACCCCCACCACTTGCTTGCACGTGTCAGGGGTCAACGCGTCGAAGTCAAGGCGATAGTCTTCGAGAGCCACATCCAGGGTTGCCCAGGTGATGCCCAGATCCGAGTCGTGATCCTCGAAGACCTGGTGCAGGATATTCTGTGCATCCGCACGTATGATGGGCTTTTCGGCTCGGCGGGCAGATTCCAGAACATCATCCACCTGCCAGACGTGCGCGATCTTGTCCTGCCAGTAGCGATTGAGAATGCTGAGTACATCGTTGTTGTCAATGTGAAGTTCTTTTGCGATGGCGTCTGCCATTTCTTCCATGAAGTGGTCGTACATATTTTTCTCCTTTATAGATGCAAATGGGAATAGGTTATTGCGTCGTCGGTGTTGAGCGCGTACTCGATCGCATACGCCTTGCGGATGTACCTGCGGGCGTTGCGTTCGGTTCGAAAGAGCGGTTCACCTTCGTAGCGGTAAGCGCGGGGTGTGCGGCGAAAGATCGTCCAGCCGATGGCGTGCGGAGCGCCGGGGTAACTGCGTTCGATGTGCAGGCGCGTCCGTTGTTCCCGGCGGAGCATGGTTAGAACCTGGTCGAAGGTCAGGAATCTGGTGGAGCCTGCCAGGGTTGCCTGAAACGGCAGTACCACCAGTTCAGGGTTGGGATTGTTCATAGCCATCTCCTGACAGAATATCCTCGCCCTCTTCGACAACTTGCTTCAATGCTTCCTTCTTTTTTTTCCAGGTAGCGCTTGAGATCCTCACGCACATTCATTTCATCCCAACCGGATTGTTTCGCCTGCTCCAGATCGGCGAGAAATTCGGCGGTGTCGCGGCGATGCCCGCGCTCCTGCTGGTTCCCTGGATCGCAGGCGGGATCGGTGGTGGCTTCAATCAAACTAAATTCATGCCAGGGATGGTCATCATCATCCAGGACATCGAAGAAGAACTCTTCGAGATAGACCTGGCGTGCGATGAAGAACTCACCATCGTTCAGGCTGGCCCGAATGCGTGTCTCGATCTCCAACAAGGGCAGGCGGCTATGGTTGGTGAAAATGGCTTCGCCGTGCTGTTTGTAGTTGGAGGCATCCCGGTACAAATACCGGAAACGGATGTTGGTGGGCGTGAGGAAGGTACTGCCATCGGCCAGCCTCAGACCTGCCGGTGCAGAGCCTGGCTGGCAACTTGTTTGGAATACAAGCATGTTCTTCTCCTTGTGAGAATCAAACAGCCCGGTATGTCTGTTCGAACATGCCGGGCTGTCATGGCGGGATGACCGCCGTTATTTAACCGATCAGTGGTATTTGCGGGTCGGACAGGTTGATTCGTCAAGCAGTGACCCCCGACGCGCTGGCTCGATCAGCCCAACCCTGCGCCCGGATGTTTCGCGCCCAAAGGCACAGGAAGGAGGAAACCTCGCGGTGGAATTTCGTGTCCACGTAGGTCTTCCCGTCGCGTTCGATGAATTTGGCGCGCCGGTATCCGATCACCTGGGTGATGGCGGTGGGTGTCCAGCTGGGGTAGTGCAATTCCACTTCGGGATCAGCGATCAGGTCGCCGTTTTGTTCGAAATAGTGAGCCACGCTGATCAGGTCGCCATGCCGTTCGATGACCAGGCGGTCGTAGCAGAGCATGTCGAAACGGACATGGAAGTCGAGTTGGGATTGGAACGGCTCGAGCAGATTGTGTGTCTTCAGAAGGTGTTCGATGGTGGTTTGGAACAAGGTGGTCATTGGGTTCTCCTGGAAAAGAATGGAGGGCGCTTGTGAGCGCCATCCGAATCAAAGGCTATTCCTGCCATCCGCTAATCTGATCCTCGAAACTCGCCTCCAGCCAGTCATCGTCATGCAGGCGGGTAGCGTTTTCGTAGATTTCCACGAGCGGACCTTCGTCCGGTTCGGTATCCGGTTCGTGAAAGTTCTGTTCGGGATGCAGGATTTCGTCCGCTGGGAAGTCGCCCGCATTCCAGATTTCGAGTGTGCGCGCGACCTCGTACCCCGGCTGGCAGAACTCCTGCGGGTCCAAGCCAGGCGAGAGGATTACTACGTATTCATCCTCTTCGGAAACGTAGTGAGCCAGAATGTAGGCGCCAAGTTCCGAAAGCGCCGCCTGCTCATACTCGAAGGGCAGGAGAGCTACACCCGCCTCCGCAAATAACCAAGCCACTTTTTCCTTGAGCCAGGCGATGTCCGCGTCGCGATTGAAGATCGTGCGGCGATGGAAGCCAGTGGGAATATCGGTCAGGTTGCAGTATTCCTCCGGCTTTTGGTCCGCCAAGGCATAGGCAGTTGTCTCGATTTCCAACGCTACGATGGTCTCGTTCTCCCATTTCCAATGCGCGCTGCCCACATACTCGCAGGGCTTGGAGAACGTGCCGGATTGCATCACAATATCGCGCCAGCCCTGGGGATGATCCTGGGGTGCGCACCAGACTTGAAACCCACCATTGCCTGCTTCGAAGATGGCCTGAGGATCGGGATTGTTGGCAATGTCGAGTTTCCGCGCCAGGTCAAGCACAGGTTTCATGCGTTGATGTTCAGAATGATAGGACATGGGATGGCTCCTTGTTGAATGGGTGGTTGGAACTCAAATTGATCCTGTGCCTCGCATTCCCGCGCGCTGGCCAACTCTTCGTCTGTCATGCTCTCTTCGACGATGGCCTGCTCCATGCGCGCGTCCGCACGCGCCAGGCGTTCGGCATCCTCCACCGTGCGGATATGCGGATTGTTCCGTCCATAGCGGGCGAAGAAACTTGCCCCGACCTTGCTTCGGAACGGACCGATCACCGCTGTGAAGCGATGACCATGTGACTCCTTGGTTGGGATTTGGGCAGAGCGAAACAGAATCAGATCACCCTGCTTGCGTTTGCCGAGATAGATAGCCATAGGGCCTCCTAAAAGTCTGGAAGTAATCCAACCAGCACGGACTGCGGTTGCGTTTCGACTCTCAAACGCAGGCTGGCCTCCGTGATCTCTTCCGTCTTCCAGTGCTTGCGCGGGAAGGCGAAGGTAAACGTGGCGGATCGACTCTGATCGAGCGAGAGCTGGAAGTGCGCCAGCCAGAGCGCGTCATACAGGCGCTGGTCATAGTCGCCATCCTCCTCGCTTTGGATGGGTTCCAGCGCATCCTGCAGGGCAACGCTCACTTCAACATTGGTTGTGAATCCAACACCGTGCGCCACCTGACTCACATCCAGACAGGTCGGGTAGTGGACCAACCGAGTGCGCGGCAGAGGGGGGTTCGGTGTGAAGTCGAGGGTCAGTTGCATCGGCATATTGACTCCTATGTAAATCCCAGCCCGCGTTCCTTGAGTGAGACCCACCTGCTTGCTTGTCCGATGACCAAATGATCCAGCAGGGACACATCCAGCAGTTTGCCTGCTTGCAGGATGGCGCGCGTCACGGCCACATCATCCGGACTTGGCGTCGGGTCACCCGATGGGTGATTGTGGACCACAATGATGCCCGCGGCCAGGCGCTGGATCGCGGCGCGGAAGATCTCTCCGACCCGCACCTGTGAGGAATTCACCGAACCCTGATAGATTTCCACAATGTCCAGCACGTGATTGCGGGTATCGAGCAGGAGCACCCGCAGGTGCTCTTTCTCCAGCAGGCTCATCTCGGATTGCACCAGGGCGGCTGCATCCGCGGGTGAATTGATCATGGGACGTTCTTCGGGAGGCAAGTTCATCCGCAAGCCAAGATTGAGGGCGGCCTTGATGCGGGTGGCCGTGATCTGGCTAATGCCCTTCACGCTTGCCAACTCTGCGGGATGCGCCTGGAACAGGCGGCGAATGTCCCCGCCGAAATGCGCCAGCAGGGCCTGTGAAATTTCAATTTGTTTCTGCCCGCCAATCACCGCTGCCAGTAGTTCGGAGAGATTGCAAGCCGCCGCGTTCTGAGTCACACGATAGGCGGGCTGTTCACGCAGAGGCAGGCTGTTGAGTTTGGGCTGGTCGTATTCCGTAAGAGCCTGGAAGATCAATTGAGCGGAAGTGTTCATCGGTCTCCTTGGAAAAGAGAAGACGGCGCAAACGAGGTGCGCCGTCTTCTCGATCAGGTGTCTGGATGTCGGTTACGCCATTGCCAGTTCAGGCAGGGACAGGGCGAAGGCTTCCTCCTCGGGGAAGGGATCCTTATCCCCTTCCACCAGCATGGGCATGATGACCGCTGTAAACCCGCCCGCTTCGATCAGGACGGGTTTCTTCCCATCCGCAATCCGGATCGCGACTTCGCCTTTGCAGGCATCCGCGGCGCGTTTCAGGAACGTGGCAGACAGCCAGACATTCGCATCCGCTCCACTGGCCGTGCCATCCAGGATGTTGCGTGCCTGCCCGGTTTGCGTTTCCGCCGAGGCCATCTTCACTGCGCCATGCACGGCCTTGATGAAGGTGTTCTGTGTGCCCATGGCATGTACCATGCGGATGGTCTGCGCCAGGCTGGTCTGTTGCACCAGGCAATGGGCGGACGTGCCCTGCCGCGCCTCTTCGATGAGTTGCCCGATCTGCGCCGAGGGGAAATTATCCGCAGAGGTGACGGTCGCCAGAGTCAGGTCCTTTGCGGTGTCCGGGTTCGTGATCTGGAAAAGATATCGGTTGGGACCCGAGTCGCCCAGGCGCACCGTATCGCGATCCTCCACAAGCGTCGCGAGCAGGCGGGCAAAATTCACGGGCAGGCACACGCAGGTTGCTTCGGCAGTTCCTGACAGACTCTCACGCACATGGCCTGCCGAGTAGCCGTCCGCCGCCTGTGCGATCATGGCCTCCTTTTCGATGGTTAGATGCAGAACCTGCAGGGCGGCGCGGGAACTGTCCGCGCAGGCGAAGGGCAGGACACGCGCCAGACTGCGGAAGGCGCTGCCCGAAAGCGTAGTCAGGGTCTGAATGCTTTCCTCGCCGATGACGGGCAGTTCCTCCTCCACGATGCGCAGCATAGTGCGATTGGCGCTGCTTTGAATGACCAGCGAGTTTTGCTCCACGGACAGGCGGATTTCGCTGGCAAGCGTTTCCACCACGGCTCTCAGAGTCAGGGCATCCACGCAGACCGAGAGATCCTCGTCACAAGTCACCTGGGTGATGGCGCGCGCCGCGCTCTCGCCGTTGAAACAGGACAGGCTCAGGATGCCGCTGATCGTGACATCCAGGCGCACCAGGGAAAAAGCGGCCAGCGAACTTTTCAGGCTGGCGCGCGTCACCGCGTTCAGGGCGGCATTCAGGGACTCTTGCTGGATTGTGATCATGTTTGATCTCCTCGTTGGTTTTAGCGCGTGATGTTTCGCAGGCGTTTGTCCAGCTCATATTCGCCGCTGACGATATAGCGAATGAACTCGATCAGAAACCAGAGCGCCCAGCCCAGCAGGAGCAGGGCGATGGCAATTAACACAGACATGAGGGATCTCCTTGGAAAATAGAAATCGGGGAGCGACGACTCGCTCCCCGATTTCGGGAATGGGATGGATTAGATTCCGGACGGCCACCATCCGCCCAGGATGGCTTCGTCCGGGTCGAGCTGGTCGGGTGGTTTCAGGGTGCGCACGTTGGCGCCTCCGTGTCGGATGGAGGCCGATACGGTTTTGGCCCACTCCTGCCCGGCCTTGTCCGGGTCGCGCAGTAACACATACTCGTATTGGTTGTGTTCACTGAACCACCGATGCATTTTGGCGGCCGGGCTGGCGCCGTTGGTGTACACTGCCACTGTGTCGGCCTCGCGCCCAATCTGGCGGATCTTCTGCGCCGTGATGAACATGTCGAACAGGCCCTCCAGCACAACCAGGGTGTGGGTCGAGGGGCGGATGCGCCAGCTGCCGAGTGGTTGGATACGGTTGCCCCAGGTCTTGTGGTTCTTCTCCGGCTTGAAGTTGCGCGTGCCTTTGGGCAATTGCTCCTCGGGGATGTAACGCACGTTCATCACGCTGGGGTGGGAGGGTGGGTCGGCGTACACTACGCCGCCTGCCCACAACCAGGTTCCGTCGCGGCGCACCAGCATAGACTGTCTGGCTGCCTGGAGAATCTCGCGATGGACTCTCGGAATGGGAATGCCATATCCAAGTCCATAGACCAGGGCCGTGTAGGGCAGCACGCCGCGTTGGGCGAGATAGTCCCAGGCTGGTGATCGTTGCACGATGGACCGCGCTTCCGACATGGCTTCATCCAGCATTTCAACCTGTGACGGCGGCCGGGGTGGGCGTGTCGGCGCGGCAACCGATACGGGCGGTTTCCAGTCCTGGCCGAGCTTCAATCGCAGGGCATTCAACGACCCGCCGCTGGCGCCGCAGCGCAGGCACTTCCAGTAGCCCTTGATCAAATGGACACCGAAGTTGGGATGCCCGCCCTGTCCTTCGCGCCCGGCGTCGTTATGGAAGGGACACCAGAAGATGGCCCAATCCCGATTGTGTTCCACCCGAACCGCGCTTCCCAGGATCTCTTCGGCGGCAGAGAGAATATCTTCCATGCGTTTTTCTGCGACCTCCTTTCCGGTGAGTTTCTTTGAGGATTATCCGCCCAGGCAATGGGCGAGGGCGGCCAGGGCAATACCAAGCCAGTGATGTGGTTGGCTCGCGGCGATGGCGATTAGGACGAGAAACGCGGCGAGGGTTCTCATGATCATTCTCCTTGTTTGGAATGGTTAAATATTTCCAGGGGGAGTGCATGATCACGCATCCGCGCGGACCGGTGTGTTGGATCCTAATCATCGGATTTCCACGCTGGCCCAGACCGGCGCCGTGGTGTACAAGGCCGCGTTCTCGCGTAGCAGTGTAACGGTCGCGGAATACAGGTAGTCTCCCTGCTGTCGCCCGGAGGGGGCGGCGGTGTTGAGCCATTTGCCATCCACGAGCACCCTGCGTTGGGCAGAGTTCAGGCGAAAGGGCGCGGAAATCTTGACAGTTTTACTGGTTGTGGTATTATTGGAACACATGTTCGCACGTCCTATTGAGACCGTCCAGTTCGTAGCTGGGCGGTCTCGCATTTTGCCAGGCCTCTCACCCTGGCGAGTCCTCGCTGTGGAAAGAATCGAAAACGGGCGCCGGTCTGGTATTTCCAGACACAGCGCCCGTTTTGTATTGGGGGGTATTCAGTTGTTGGATCGGATCAATTGGCCTCCTGTATCGGTGTGGCGTGATTCATGGAGGTACGCGTTACCCGACACGGCACAGAGATGGAGGGCATGTCGGCAGTTGCGTTAGACACTTTTCAAACAGTTTCTGGATGACTCGATTCGTTGATCGTTCTCTTCTCCTTTCGATTCAGCGTGGTTTGTTTTTGGATGGTGATCGATTTCCATGCTTTGTCCGTGGAAATTCTTTCAAGGTGAGCTGGGTGGAGTGGAATTGGTTTTGATTCGATAGAGTGATCTCCTTGTGGATAGTTTGGAAGTGGGGAAGGAGGAACGGAAGAAGCCCGGCGTTGGCCAGGCTTTTAGAGAGGAGAAATGAAATGTGGGAAGAAGATACGTTTAGGATTATAGGGAGTTGGAGGAGAATTGTCCAGGCGCGTAGGCGGCAGATTGGTTCAATAAACCCATTTTCGATGTGTTTTCACGCCCCCTTTCCCTATGTGTGGATTTGATATTTTTCCTCCCGGCTCGGACAGGTTGGTACTGCAAACATACTGGTCACCCGGCCTGCGTTTTCCCAGTCCCGAAGCGCGCGGCGCGGTCATCGGCTTCAGCGACATGCACACATGCGTAGCGACCTGCATTGTCTGACGTGCCGTTCGCCGTGAGGAAAACATATTGTACATTTTGTTTTTGAATGGCACGCGCAATATCCAATACCGTCTGTTTTGGTGATTGAGCAATGCCGCCAGTCGTTCGGGCTGAGCAAGGATTTCCGAGTGAAGAATCATGGCATCTTTCTGATTGGGTAGTATACTGGCTAAAGGCTGTGTGTTTGCCTGTGACTGTAACGCTATTTGCAAAGGAAGGAGACTGACACATCCATGAAAATTGCATTTGCGGGAACGGGCTACATCAACAAAATTCATGCCCAATCTTCGAGGAATTTGGGAGTGGAGTTAACCGCAGTTGTGAATCACAAGCCCGAGTCGATGGTGGAATTTGGAAAACGATTCAGAATCTCACGTCAATACGAAACCGTGGAAGCGCTGTTGAAAGACGGCGGAGTAGACGCGTTGGTAGTTAGCACACCAAACTACCTGCACGCGCCGCAGACGATTGCCGCGCTCAAAGCGGGTGTGCACGTGATGGTTGAGAAACCAATGGCAATGAACGCACGCGAGGCAGAGAAGATGATGGAGGCCAGCACGCAAAGCGGCGCTAAGTTGATGGTGGCACATTGCTGGCGATTTGACCCGGATGTATTGTGGTTGAAAGCACAGTCGAAGAAACTGGGCAGGATCATCCGCACCAAAGGGATCGGTGTGCACACTCACTGGGGACCCTCGGGCTGGTTCACACAAAAGCAATTTGCGGGCGGCGGCGCAATGGTGGATATGGGCATCCACGCGCTCGACACGGCGCGCTTCCTGCTTGGCGACCCGAAGCCCGTTTCAGTCTATGCAAAGATCGGAACCTACTACAAGGATTTTGATGTGGATGATACAGGCGTCATCATTGTCGAATGGGATAATGGCGCGACCTCCTACATCGAGTCGGGTTGGTGGCAGCCGCACGCGGACGGTCCCGAAGCCGCGACGCAGTTGTATGGCACGCGGGGATTCGGCCAGTTATTCCCGACCCAACTCGAAGTGCCAAATATTAAAGTGCAAAAGGTGGATGTGATCAAATCCGGGTTCAAGTTTCCTCGCAAGGAGCATTGCCCGCAAAGTTTGTATGATGCGCAGATGGCCTATTTTATTGATTGCGTCCGCAGGAAGAAAACGCCCGTCCCCGGCGGGCTGGAAGGTTGGATGAACATGAAGGTGGTGGACGCGGCTTATAAGTCCAGCAAGACCGGCAATGTGGTGGAGATCAAATAACAATGCGTCTTGCCATACTTGCCGACATTCACGGGAATATTCCTGCCCTGGAAACTGCCTTGAAGGAAATCGAAAAGGATGCAGTGAAAGGCTTTATCGTCGCGGGCGACATGGTGGCGGGACCCAATCCCGTCGAAGCGATCAAACGTCTGCGCGAATTGGATGCCTGGATGATTCGTGGCAACAACGAAAACTACATTCTGCGATATGCATCCGGAGATGCGCCAGGCTGGTGGTACACAACCCGCCAATGGGCCTTCATGCACTGGAATTATCGCAGGATGGATGAGGATACGCTGGATTTTATGAAGGGCCTGCCTGAACAACGAACGGTCAGCTTTGCTGGCACTGACTTGATCCGTGTGGTACATGGATCGCCAAGAAACGTCTCGGAGTTGGTTTACCCGGACAAAGATATGGAGCCACTACATACCGCACTGGAAATGGTCTCGGAACCCGTCCTGATCTTTGGACATACACACGAGCCCTGGCAAATGCGGTTGGATGGGCGGCTGGCTCTCAATCCCGGGTCCGTTTGCGGCACGTTCATGGGCAAGACCGGCGGGAGTTACGCGATTCTTTCATGGGAACATGACCGCTGGGAAGTGGAACTTCGCGAGGCGCACTACGATGTCGCCCTGGCGAGGAAAGCCTTTGAGAACACAGGCCTGCTCGAAGCAGGCGGTGCGTTTGCAAAATGCTGGTTGCACGATATCGAAACAGGGATCAATACCTTGCCCCGTTTTGTGGAATACGCGTACCGGAAAGCGGCTGAGGCCGGCTATCCGGATTCGCCGTTTGTTCCCGATAAAATTTGGGAACGCGCGGCAAGATCCTTTGAACAGGATTTTGAAAGAGGAGAACTATGACCATCGAATCCATCCTCCCCATTCCCGATATTTTCTCTGCAAAGCGCGTGTTGTGCATTCAGCCCCACTACGATGACAACGACATCGCCGCCGGAGGGACCTTCGCGCGAATCGCCCAAAACGGCGCAGAGGTGATCTATCTCACCGTCACCGACGACTTGATGGGCGTGACGGACGCGTCACTTTCTGCGGAAGCGGCCACCAAGTCCCTGGAAGGCGACCAGATCGCGGCGGGGAAAATCATCGGTGTGAAGAAGCAGATTTTGCTGAACTATCCCGACGCGGGCGAGTACGAGACGTCCGCCCTGCGCCGCGATATCATGAAGTATATCCGCCTGCTTCATCCCGATCTTGTCTTTGCCCCCGATCCCTGGCTGACCTACGAAGCCCATCACGACCACATCCAAACAGGGTTGGCGACAGCGGAGGCGGTACTGTTCTCCGGCCTGCCCAAGATCGCTTCCTCCGACCATGCAGTAGACGCCGCATACCAGGAACACTCCATCCTCGGCATTGCCTTCTATTACTCGCGCGAACCAAACCAGATCGTAGACATCACCTCCACGTGGGAGACGAAGATCGCCGCCGTGCGCTGTTACGAAACGCAGTTCATCCCCGAAGCCACAGCGCAACTGGTCATGGCGCTCGAATTCAAATCACAGCAGATTTGCGCAGGAAAAGATTTTCAGCACGGTGAACCGCTCAAGATATTGCATCCGAGCGCGTTGCATTGTGGATTATGACGGGTAACGCCACCCGATACCCGACTCCCTGACCATTGGAGGCCTGCATGGAAAACAAAAACAATAAACTCCCCTTCTGGCGCGTGGCGCTCTACTCCAGCGCCTCGGCGGGACTAAACATCCTCGCCATTACCGTCAGCACCTGGCTGTTGTATTTCTATTCCCCGCCGCCCGATTCGGGCCGTCCCATCTACATGCCTGCGGTGACGATGGGTATTCTCCTGCTCATCGCCACCTTCTGGGATGCGGCCATCGACCCATTCATCGGTCACTACTCCGATACTCTGCGTTCGCGCTGGGGACGACGCAGACCCTTCCTGATGTTCGCCGCGCCGTTCATCCTGCTGGGTGCGATTTTTCTCTGGACTCCCCCGAGCCTCACGAACTACGCGCTCAACGCAGTCTACTTCATGGCCATCATCCTCATTTATCACACCAGTTACAGTCTGGTGGGCATCCCCTACGATGCCAGTCTGCCCGAGATGGCCCCTGAGACTCATACCCGTCTCGGCTTGAGTTATTGGAAAAGCGTCTTCGGAATCATCGGCGTGTTAATCGGGTCACTGGTAGCCGCGCCGCTGTTCGGAAGCATCGGCCCGGTCGCCATGGGAGCCGTTGTCGGCGTGGTGGGCGTCATCACCATCTACGTCACCCTGCTCGGCCTGCGCGAGACGGATCGTCCGCTCGGCGAGCCGATGTCCGCGCTCGCAGGTCTCAAGGCCACGTTCCAAAACAAACAGTTTCTCATCCTATTCTTCTCCACGCTTGCCATTCATATCGCCTACCAGATGGTGCTGGCGAACTTCCCATATTTCGTCACGCTCGTGCTGCGCCAGACCGAAGGCGACGTGGGCATCTATCAAGGCGTGCTCATCATCTGCATGGCGCTCACGGGCCCCGTCTGGACGTGGTTCAATCGCAAGGTCAGCCAGCGCGTCCTGCTCAACATCAGCATGATCCTGCTTGGCGTCATCTTTGTGTTTGGCTTTCTGGTGGGCACATCGCTACAGGCCTATATCTTCGTCGCGCTGGTCGGCGCGGCTCTTGGCGGATATCTGATCCTGATCTATGCCATGATGGGCAATGTAGTGGACTACGATGAAATGCTGACGAGTCGCCGCCGCGAAGCCATCTACTACGGGACGTTTTCCTTCGCCATCGGTCTCGGCACCTCGGTCGGGACCCTGATCCTGCCTCTGCTCCTCGAGAACTTTGGCTACACCCAGGCGAATCCGCTCGGCGTCCGTCTGGCGTTTCCCGTGATGGCGGTTTTCATCTTCGTTGGCTACCTCCTCTTCCAGAAATATCGCATCGGCGACACGGTGGAGGAGACGCGGAAAAACTTGAAGATGGAGTAGTATTTCGTGTTGCGTATTGCGTAGGAGTCCAAATGAGCGAATCGCCTTCCCTCTACGCTGGTGTAGCCCGACGAATTATCAGCCCGCCCAAAGGAATCTTTCTGATCGGTTATGGCGACCGCACGAAGGGCAACCTCGGCATCCACGATGACCTGACCGCCACCGCGCTCGTCCTCGCGGACGGGACGACGCGCGTCGCCATCGTCGCGTTGGACATGCTGACGGTCAACGAATTCATCGTGGACAGAGTCCGCGCCCGCCTCGCCCCCGCCGAGGTGCTGTTGTGCTGTTCACACACTCACTCTGGCCCCATCGCCTACGCGGACGGGAAGTCGCCGCGTAGGAATCGCGAGTATATCAACTCGCTGGTGGAAAACATCGTCGAGGCTGTGCAACACGCGCAATCGAATCTCCTGCCCGCGCGATTGGAATATTCATACAACGAAGCAAACGTGGGAATCAACCGCCGCGAGAAAATGCCCGACGGTCACTTTGAAATTGGCAGGAATCCAGAAGGCGCGCGGGACAAGTCCGTGCAGGTGGTGAGCGTGTTGACCGACGCGGGCAGGCGCAAGGATGATAAGGAAGGGACGCGGCTCGCGACTATTGTCAATTACGCCTGTCACGGAACGGTGCTTGGTCCCGATAACCTGCTGGTCTCCGCGGATTGGATCGGAGTGATGAGGAAGGAGGTGGAGGAGAAACTCGGCAGTTTGGTCTTGTTCCTGCAAGGCGCGGCGGCGAATATCAACCCAAACATGTATTGGGAGGATGCGCGCGCCTTCGAGATGGCGGCAGAACAAGGCCTGGGCGTGGCAAACGCGGTTTTAGCCGCGGCCCACCAAACGTCGGAAAAGATGCGGGCGATTCCCCTGAGAGTCGAACGCGTCGAGGCGTGGATGCCGACCGAGACGCGAGTCGCATCCTCCCGTCCGCCAAAAAATTATGGCAAGGGTTTGTTGTCGCTCGCCAAAATGCCCGCCTTCATGGCCGTCTTCGCGGACATCCTGCTCAACCAGCGCTACCCGTGGAAATCGGTGATCGAAGCGAAAGATGGATTCTGGTCGGCGCCGATGCGAATCAACGCGGTGCGGATCGGCGACCTGGCGCTGGTCACATTTGGTGCGGAGACGTTCACCGAGATTGGGATGAAGGTCAAGGCCGCGTCGCCCGCCGCACACACGTTGTTCGCGAGTGTGAGCGACGGGAGCATCAGTTATTTGCACACGGAAGAATCGCACGCGGAAGGTGGCTACGAAGTGGACGTGGCTCCGCTGGCGTATCGCTACCCTGGCCGATTGCAGGCGGGATGCGAAAAGATCGCGCTCGACGCGGCAAAGAGCATGTTGGAAAAATTGTGGAATGCGTAGAGCGAAATGCCATTTCGCTCATGCAGCCAAAGGAGTCCAAATGACCGCAACAACAACCCCCGAATTCCAAACCAGCACGAAAACGCGCATCATGTATTCGTTGGTGAGTCTGGGCGTGGCCACGATTTCTGAGGCCGTCGCAGGCGTGATCGCGTTCTACATCGTGGACGTGAAGAACCTGCCCGTGACGTGGTTCTCCATGTTCTGGTTTTTTTACACGATCTACAACGCGCTGAACAACCCCGCGCTTGGATATATGTCCGACCGAACGCGCACCCGCTGGGGACGGCGTATCCCGTACGTGCTGTTCGGAGGGTTGCCGTACGCGGTGGCGTTCGCGCTGATCTTCACCGCGCCGTTCGATGGCAAGAGCGATCCTGTTGCCCTGCTGATTTACTTCGGCGTGATGATCGTTATCTGGGAGGGACTCTACACCGCGATTGCCACGGGCTATTACGGACTCCTGCCTGAGATGTTCGATAATTACCGCGAGCGGACGGACGTAGCCGCCAAGATGAACATCTTCCAGACCGTCGCGCTGGTGCTGGGCGCAGCGCTGCCTCCGCTTCTCGCGGACATTCTGGGCTGGTCGCTCATGGCGATCATCCTCGCGGTGATTTCGGTCATCGCAATCTACGTTGGCGCGCCGTTCCTGTTCGAGCAGAAGGAACTGAAGACGGACACCAGTTTCCCATTCGTCCAGGCGCTTAAATACACCTTCGTGAATCGTAGTTATCTCACCGCCGCGGGCGCGCAGATGATGCGCTTCTTCGCCACTGGCACACTTCAAACGGGTATCCTGTTCTATTTGAAATACAGCCTGAAAGTGGACACGGGCTTGACGACGGTCATACTGGGCATCGCGTTCATCGTCGCCATGCTCTCACTTTATCCATGGCGAAACTGGGTGGCGAATAAACTCGACTCGCGCCGCACGCTGATGATCGCCAACGCGGTGATGATCCTGGGCATCGTGCCGATGGGATTTTCGCCAAACATCAATTTCACCTACGCCGCCGCGGTCGTGCTCGGAATCGGACTCGGCGGTCTCATACTGATCGGCGATGTCATCATGACCGAAGTGGTGGACGAGGACGAAGTGAAGACCGGCCACCAGCGCGCGGGTATGTACTTCGGCATGAGCGGATTCCTCATCACCCTGAGTGGAATGTTCATCTCGACGGTGTTCGGCCTGTTGATGCCCGCCTTCGGCTACGATACCCTCCTCGACGTCCAGCCTGCCTCCGTTGATTTGGGCTTCCGCATCTTCCTGACTGTTCCCACAACCATCGGTTTCCTGCTGGCGATTTTCCTGCTGTGGCTATACCCGTTGCATGGAGATTACTTGAAGAAAATCAAAGAAACCATTGCAAAGAAACGCGCCACCACCTGATTCCGTCATTGCGAGGAGGGCGCTCTTCCCGACGAAGCAATCCCCGCGCTAACGAGGAGATTGCTTCCCGAAGGCTCGCAATGACGATACAAATGTAGGAGATCAAATGAAAATTACAGTTATCGGCGGCGGCTCCACCTATACACCTGAACTGGTCAATGGATTTCTCGCATCCGCTGATTCGCTCCCGCTTGAAGAACTCTGGTTGATGGACATTGACCCAGCGCGGCTGGAAATTGTCGGCGGGTTCGCCGATCGTATGGTCAAAGCCAAAGGTGAGCCGTTCAAGGTGGTGCTATCCCTGAATCAACGCGATGCCATTGCGGGCGCGTCGTACGTGGTCACACAATTGCGCGTGGGACAAATGCCCGCCCGCCGCGGCGACGAGTACCTCGGCCTGCGCCACGGACTGATTGGTCAGGAAACCACGGGCGTGGGCGGCATGGCAAAGGCATTGCGAACGATTCCCGTCATCCTCAGCATTACCAATGACATCCGAGAAGTCGCGCCGGGCGCGTTGCTGGCGAACTTCACCAACCCTGCGGGACTTGTCACCGAGGCGCTGACGCGTTACGCGCCCGATGTCCCTGCGGTGGGTGTCTGCAACGTGGGCATCACCACCAAGATGAAGATCCTCGACGAACTCGAAAAAGCCACTGGCTCCCGCGTTGATGAAAGCCGCGCCGCGCTCAACGCGCTCGGCCTCAACCATCTCACCTGGCATCGCGGCTTCACCATTGACGGCGAAGAGATGTGGCCGATGATTTTTGCCGCGTATCTCGAATCGCTCAAGGAAGAAGCCGAACCTGAATGGGACGTGCGTACCATCGAGTCGCTCGGCATGATTCCAAACTACTATCTGCAATATTTCTATTACACCGATAAAAAGTTAGAGGAACAAAAGAAGTGGCCGCCCTCGCGCGCCGAGGAAGTGATGGAGATCGAGAAGGATTTGCTTCGTGAATACGCCGATCCAAATCTCAACGAGCCGCCCGCGGACTTGATGAAGCGCGGCGGCGCGTACTATTCCACGCTCGCTACGCAACTCATCAACTCGCATCATAACGATCTCGGACAGGTTCATGTCGTCAATGTCCGCAACAACGGCGCGGTCAAGAATTGGCCTACGGACTGGGTGTTGGAACTGCCCGCCAAAGTAGGTCGGAGCGGCGTCCATCCGCTTCCTGCGGCCCCCCTGCCCCCCGCCTGCTTCGGACTCATTTCCCAGGTCAAGATGTACGAACTGCTCACTGTCGAAGCCGCGGTGCATGGCGACCACAACGCCATGTATCAGGCTTTGCTGGCGCATCCGCTTGGCCCCAGCGCGGACAAGGTGCAGGAGGTTTTGGATGACATGCTGGAAACAAACAAGCAGTGGCTACCACAATTCAACTAACATTCGTCATTGCGAGACGCCGTCCTGAGCGGAGCCGTGTACTCACGGCGCAGTCGAAGGACGAGCGTCGAAGCAATCCCCGCGTCGTTGAGGAGATTGCTTCGGGGAGAACGCCCTCGCAATGATGGAATCTAAGCAAAGTGAACATGAAATATTTTCTCGGCATTGACGTCGGCTCCTCCAAAACCCACGCCCTCATCGCGGATGAAACAGGCGCGTGCATCGGTTTTGGCAAAGCCTGGGGCGGGAATCATCAAGTCACTGGATATGATGGGCTGGAAAATGTTCTGAGGGAATCCTTCGAGCAGGCGCGCGAAATGTCAGGCGTGGATCTGGCTCAAATCGCGGGAGCAGGTTTCGGCGTGGCAGGATACGATTTCCCCTCCGACCGTGAACCGCATTTGAAAGCGATTGCCGCGTTGGGATTATCCTGTCCCGTTGAAGTGGTGAATGACGGCGTCAACGGTTTGCTGGCAGGTGCGACGCGCGGCATCGGCGTGAACGTGACAGCGGGGTCATCCAACAATTGCCGCGGAAGAAACAAGGATGGCAAGGAAGGCCGCATCGTCGGCAATGGGGCGCACTTTGGCGAATATGGCGGCGCTTCGGAGATCGTCCGGCGCGCACTGCAAATGGTGAACTACGCGTGGATTCAACGCATCCCGCCTACCGCGCTGACAAACATTTTTCTCGAAGCGGTCGGCGCGAAAAACGAAATGGATTTGATGGAGGGCCTGTCCAACCAGCAATATCATCCCTTCCCGTTCATGGCGATTCAAATTCTCGACGCCGCGCGTGCAGGCGACCCGGCCGCGCAGGAAGTGGTGCGCTGGGCGGGCGAGGAACTCGGCTGGCTGGCGGTATCCGTCGCGCGCCAAATTGAAATGGAAAACGATGAAGTGGAGATCATCCAATCGGGCAGTGTCTTCGAGGCGGGCGAACTCATCACAAAGCCGATGAGCGAGGTTGTGCTCAAACATTGTCCCAACGCGAAATTGATTCGGCTCGACGGTTCGCCTGTTGTGGGCGCGGTCATCCTCGGCATGGAGCAGGCCCGCTTCGATGGTTACGCTGTGCGAGAAACGATGATAAAAACTGCAAAAGAAATCCTTGGTTAGCGGAGAATCCTATGTCTGAATTAGCAATTCTTGGTGGACCAAAAACCCGCACGGAGGCCTATCCCGACTGGCCTGTGTGGGATGACCGCGACCTGCAGGCCGTCGCGGAAGTCGTTCGTTCGGGACGTTGGGGCGGCTACCCTTACCCCGGGCCAAAGACCGCCGAACTGGCAAAGAAATTCGCAGAGTTGCAGGGCGGTGGATATGCCGTCCCAATGATCAACGGGACCGTGACGATGGAGGTCGCGTTGCGCGCCGCGGGCATCGGCTGGGGGGACGAAGTCATCGTCCCTGCGTATACGTTTCAGGCCACTGCATCCGCCCCAATGTCCGCGGGCGCGATTCCCGTCATCGTGGATATTGACCCGAACACGTACTGTCTCGATCCCAAAGCCGCGGCAAAAGCCATCACATCCAAAACGAAGGCGGTTATCCCCGTGCATCTTGGCCATCAAATGGTGGACATGGACGCGATCATGAAATTGGCCGAAAAACACAACCTGATCGTGATCGAAGATTGCGCCCACGCACACGGCGCGAAATGGCGCGGGAGCGGCGCAGGGACGATCGGTCACTTCGGATCGTTCTCGTTGCAATCCTCGAAGACACTTACCTCGGGCGAAGGCGGAATCCTATTGTGCCGCACGCCTGAATTTGCGGCTCTGGCCGCCAGCGTGATCGATTGCGGACGTCCGCACGCGTTGGGTGGCGGTCCCGAAGACGCGAATGGATTGGCGTTGCAAGGCGGGAATTTCCGCTTGAGCGAGTTGCAAGCCGCGCTGGCGCTGGTCGGCATTGAACGATTCCCCGCACAGGCTAGGCAACGCGAAGAGATGGCCGCCTACATGGACGAGGCTTTGAGCGAAGTCAAAGGTGTGCGCGTGTTGAAACGCGACACCCGTCACACGACACGTTCTTTCTACCGTTACATCTTCGCGATTGACCCGAAAGAATTCGGCGTGGAGCATGATGTTCTGTGCGGCGCGCTGGACGCGGAGGGGGTTGATTGCTGGGTCGGTTATGAAGCTATGCACAACTACGAACTGTTCCAACCGCAGAAATCCAACCTGGCGGTGCCGAAGGCCTTCCCTGAATATTTTGATTTCAAGAATCTACGCTTTTTCGGAGACTGCGCTCCGAAAAAGTGGCCCCTACGGGGCAGTTGAAATAATGTGCGTTTTCCTTTAGACTCATGACATCACTTCTGGGATCACGAAAGGAAAACAGACATGCTG
>Ga0100396_1000644_pt1 | contig 21157 bp, 20 predicted proteins | sample CryGeymeta201520_FD_81551 | JGI IMG/M metagenome (GOLD analysis project Ga0100396, IMG submission 81551) | Groundwater microbial communities from Crystal Geyser aquifers in Utah, USA - Crystal Geyser metaG 2015-20 | ecosystem: Environmental > Aquatic > Deep subsurface > Groundwater | place: USA... | reverse complement strand
TGCCTTCATTTGAGTAGACTTCTATTCGAACTCTATCATGTTCGTTTAGGTGTCTGTAGTTTGATATTTTCATACAACGGTATTTTACTAAAACCGTTGCACTTAATGGTTGAACTTAGTAACTTAGTATGATATAATTTATCAGATTATGAAAGGTGAATTAGTCAGAATAACAACAAAAGACGGATTAGAATTAGTAGGATTTTTTATTGATAAAAAATCAGACATCGCTGTATTGCATTTCCACGGAACTTCCGGAGATTTTTATACTCATAAATTTGTTGAAGTTGAAGGAGAAAAATTAGCCAAAGAAAATATTTCTTTTTTAACAGCCAACAATCGAGGACACGACGTCTATGCCGATATAAGAAAACATAAAAATGGAAAAGTTGAATGGACACAGATTGGCGGCGGGTTTGAAAAATTCGAAGATTGTCTACTTGATATTGACGCCTGGATTGATTTTTTAATAAAAAGAGGAATAAAAAAAATTATTCTTCAGGGACATAGTCTTTCTCAAAAAATTCTTTATTACCAATATGTTAAAAAAAATCCTAATGTAATTGGCCAGATTCATTTGTCGCCGCAAAATGATGATGGGTTGATGTACTATGCTTTGGGAGAAAAAAAATATCAAGAAATAAATAAAAAGATTAAACAAATAATTAAAGAGGGTAGGGGGAATGAAGTTTTGCCAAAAGAATATTCGCCGGTTAGTTATGTGACTTCGGCTCAGATGTATCACGGATATTTGACAGATTATGGAGCCGGAACGCTGACTCCTTATCATAACCCTCAATCAAAAAACTGGCAGGTGTTAGAAAAAACCACTGATCCATTATTGGTTATTTTTGGAAGTAAAGACGCTTATATGAAACCTTCTTCTGAAACTGCCGCTAAACTGATGAAAGAAAAAGCGAAGTCGGCTAAATCAGTTATGGTTAAACTCATTAAGGGCGCCACCCATAGTTATCTCTGTTATGAAAAAGAATTAGTAGAAATTATTTTTGATTGGATAAAAAATATTTTTTAGATTATCTCCCGCAGGAAAATTCATAACCGCAACTACATTTTCTTCTCACAATCAATACAAATATTGCAAGGTCCTACATCTGCCGGTTTCTTGTGACAAACAACACATTCGCCCTCGTGGTATTCCCATTTTTTTTCTTTATTTTGTCTCATAATCTCTTTTATTCCTTGAGTCACTAATCGAAAAACCGTTGTTGCCGGATTAAACTTCTGGAAAAGAAAATTTTCTTGTCCAAAAGGCAGATCGTCCAGGTCAACGGCTGACCCGCCGCAGGAACCAGCTAATTTCATCGAATAAAGATTGTTTTGTTTAAGATGATTATAAATCGCTCCTTGAAAGGCTCTTTTGACGATTTCTGCGGTCATCTCATATCTGTCTAATTCATCAATTGTTCTGTCGGATACTTCGGAATAAAGTTTTTTCTTTCCGCTAAAACGATCGTTTATTTCTTCAATAGTTTCTGACAAAAAATATTTTCTTTGCTGATGGTCAATATAAAACGGTATATTAGGAGGATAAAACTTTTTTAACCAGTTTAAAAAACTCTCAATGTTGAAATTAAACAATAAAGGATTTAAGATCGTCTTGGTTATATTTTCTTCCTGGGGAAGATTTTCATTGTTTGGAAAAAAAAGACTTTCCGCTTCTTTTGAGGTTTTTAACGCTAACGCATCAACCTTGTCTTTATTTCGGCAGTATACATATAGCTGGCCGTAATCGTAATCAACAGAAGAAAATGGATTCTCAGGATCGTCGTTAAAACTGGTTTTCCCAATTGGGCTGTACCATAAAACTACCTGATTAGGGTTTTCTATTAAAAGTTTCTCTACTTTTTTAAATCCTTCAAGATAGATTCCATTTCTTTCTCGAGGGTCAAACATTTTTGAAGCGAGATTTTTTTCTTCTAAGTTTGGTTGTAAATATAGTTGATTATCAAAACCTAGCCAATAGTGAAAAAGAATCGAGACCGGTTCATCTCTAATCACTTCATTAACATAACTGTCTAAGTGTTGTTGAAATTCAAAACGTTTTTCTTGTCGGGAAAGGCCAGAAAAACGGAGCGTTTGCGCTCGCGGATCGATTCCGAATTGTTTTAATTCCGATAAAACCACGGTTGTATCCCTGCACGGGGTGGGGCTTTGGTGGTCTCGGGCTATAACCGTTGCGGCACAGCTGCTGATTTACACAGCATTCCCATAAACAAAGCCAATTAATAAAAACTACTCTTTCAATCTTTCCTTAAAATAATCAACATAAGGAATAACTTTAGGATCTTGTTCGTAAAGAACCGAAAGATACATTGATAAATAACTGCCAATCGCCATTAGTTCAAGGGTTTGCTCGATTTTATTTTTGCCTTCAAGCTCATACCAAATTGTTTGGATACTGTTTTTTTCAACAATCTCTTTAGTGATTGAAAATCTTTTTTGAATCTTTGGCGAATATAATTTCGAAAAGAAAAAAACAAAAGTCAAGATTTCTTTTAATTTGTCTGGATACTTTAAACCCTCCATTAAATGATGATTAAGTTCAGGAATAATTCTGAACGCTGAAATTGATTTTGCCGTCTCATTAGTCTGATTAGCAATAGAATTACCGACACCGGTCAAAAATTCGGAAACAATATAGTAAGGATACTTCTGATAAATCTTTTCCGCCAGTTGCTTAATTGAATTATTATTTTTTTTGACATCAATCTTAAAATTTTTTATCAACAAAGATAAACTGTTGATTGCTTGTTCTACTTTTTCTTTATCTTCACGGATTAATCCAAGCTTTAACACCATGCCTAGCTGTCCGCCGAAAAAATAACCAAAACCAATTCTTGGTTGTCCTGACGGATTATAAACAGGATTAATCAAATAATAAGGAAATTTGTTTTTTTCCAAGAATAATTTTAAATCGCCGCCGGCAGTCAGGCCGCAAATTTTTGCTCCTTTTTCAACCGCTTTTTCTCCGCAAACTAACACCTCTTCAGTCGTCCCCGAATACGAAGATAAAATTATTAAAGTGTTATGATCAATAAATCCTGGTAAATCATAGTCATCATTAAATAAATAGGGAACTGTAAATTGTTCTTTGAATAGTTCTTTAATTATGTAACTGGGAAACCTTGAACCACCCATTCCACAAACGACAACAGAACTAATTTTTTTATAATCTTCTGGAAATTCAACCTCATATGATTCTTCAAGAGATTGTTTTAATTGCTGAGGAAGATTATCAATTGATTTTATAACTAAGTTTCCACTTTGAAGCTCGATAATTTTTTTTACATCATCAAGATCGATCATAAGTTATGATAATACACTAAGTATATTATATAATTCAATATGTTAGATCCTTCGTCGCTTCGCTCCTCAGGATGACGGCGGAGGACGATAATTCAATCATAATGAAAAAGAAATTCTTCGTTTTACTCCGGGCTCTGCGCGTCAGTCAATGGGTGAAAAACTTGGTCGTTTTTACCGCCATTATTTTTTCCGGAAAACTTTTTGATTTTCCCATTCTTTTGAATACTATTTATGCTTTTTTGATCTTTTGTCTTCTGTCTTCAACCTCTTATGTTTTAAACGACATTATCGACTACCCTTATGACCGCAAACACAAAATCAAAAGATACCGGCCGATTGCCTCAGGAGAAATATCTCTCCAGCAGGCCAGTTTTATTGTCTTTATCCTAACTTTGGTCTCTTTAATCTTGAGTTTGTTCTTCTCGCTACCATTTTTTTTCTTAAGTCTGCTCTTTATTCTTCTTCACTTTTTTTACTCGCTCTATCTGAAAAAATATCCGACGATTGATCTTTTTACGATTTCTTTTTCTTTTATGATAAGAGCCTTTGCCGGCGAAGTTGCCTCTGGTTATCATCTCCCGATCTGGCTGACATTAACTATTTTTTTCATCTCTCTTTTTATGGCAACGATTAAAAGACATGCAGAGCTCGTTACCCATGGTACGGAAACACGCGAGTCACTTTTCCGTTATAAAGAACACTATCTGGATTTTCTTACTCAAACATTTGCTGCTGCCACCATCCTGGCTTATTCCACTTATACCTATGTAGAAAAGCCTCCCCAGATCCAAACTCTGTTTTCTTCATTTATTACTGAAGTTTTCCCCGGATTTGAGGCAAGAAAATGGATGATGTTGACAATTCCTCTGGTCGTCTATGGAATTGCCCGCTACGCCCAGCTTCTTTATGAAAGAACCGAGGGCGAGCGGCCGGAAAAACTGATTACAAGCGATGTCCCCCTGATTGTTACTATTGGTTTGTGGGGGACGATTGTAGTGAGTCTGATTTATTTGTTGTAGGCCTTTGCCCTGGTACCACGTTGGGTACAGGGCAACCCTGAACCGTTTTGCCGAAGGCAAATCTGGTTCATGGGTTGTAGGTTATAGTCCGTTGACAAATCGCCCGCAACCTGTCATCCTGAGAGAGTGAAACGACCGAAGGATCTAGTAAACGAAGTTTACGCTTCGCTAGATTCCTCGACTTGTCACTTCGTTCCTCGCTCGGAATGACAGAGGACGAAATTATAATTTTAACTATTTTATGAAAACCCAGGATAGTCATAAAAAACAGGCAGTGTCATTGGCAATTGACCAGATTCAAAAACAGTTTGGCCGCGGGTCGATTATGAGATTTGGCCAGGGGCCTGTCGTTCCTGTTGAAGTTATCTCAACCGGGATCATGCCTTTAAACGTTGCTCTTGGTGTAGGTGGAATTCCTAGAGGAAGAATTGCTGAAATCTTCGGACCCGAGGCCGCCGGAAAAACTACCGTCTGCCTTTCCATAATTGCCGAGGCTCAAAAAGCCGGCGGCACCGCTGCTTTTATCGACGCCGAACACGGTCTTGATCCCGAATGGGCGAAGAAACTCGGGGTCAAATTAGACGACCTTTTGGTTTCCCAGCCTGACACCGGCGAACAAGCTCTAGAAATTACCGAAACTTTAATCAGGTCAGGTGGTATTGATTTAGTGGTCATCGATTCTGTTGCCGCTCTTGTTCCAAAGTCGGAAATCGAAGGCGAGATGGGCGACTCGCAGATGGGATTACAGGCAAGGTTGATGTCCCAGGCCTTAAGAAAGCTTACAGGTATTGTTTCCAAGTCAAAAACCACCGTCATTTTTACCAATCAAATCAGATTGAAAATCGGCATTATGTTTGGTAATCCCGAAACCACTCCGGGAGGTTTGGCTTTAAAGTTCTATACTTCGATACGACTGGATGTGAGAAAAATTGAAACTCTAAAAAAGAACAACCAGGTCTACGGAGTGAGAATTAGGATCAAAGTTGTCAAAAATAAAGTCGCCCCGCCTTTTAAAGATGCCGAAGTAGTGGTTACTGCCGATGGGATTGATAGAGAAGAATGCTTAGTTGATGCGGCCCTAAACGCCGGATTAATTACAAGAAGCGGGTCATTTTTCAAAATCGGCGAAAAATTATTGGGTCAGGGAAAAGAAGAAGTCAAGCAGGTAATTGCAAAAAATGAGAAACTGAGAGAACAATTAATGAAACAAGTACTTAATAAGAAATAACCAAGAAACAATAATCAAGTATTCCAGACAATGACCAATTACCAATAAAACCAATGCTCAAACTTGTTTTCTAAATTGGTTATTGAATATTGAACTTTGTTTGGAGCACTTGGAATTTGGTTATTGGTGATTATGAATAAAGATCTTCTTTCCCTCTTAAATAAGGCTTACTTTTTTTTAAAGTTTCGTCCTCGGAGTGAAAAAGAAGTCCGCGATTATTTGTACAAAAAAATAAAAAATAAACATTGGTCGCGCGACGATGCCGATAAGGTTTTAGGAGAACTGAAGGAAGAAGATTTAATCGACGACAAAAAGTTCATCGACTGGTTTGTCCGCGCTCGTTCGACTCTTAAACCAAAAGGCCAGAGAGTTCTAACTCGAGAGTTGAAACAAAAAGGAATTGCAGATGAATTGATTGAAAAATATTTCTCCGAAAACACTGTCGACGAAGAAGGTCTTGCTCTAAAAATCTTGGAAAAACGCTGGCCCCGCTACCGAAATCTCGATTCAAGAAAACGTTTCGAAAAAGCCTGCCGTTTTTTAATGAGCCGCGGATTTAATTACGACTTAATAAAACAAACTATTAATAAAATGGGGACTAATTAGACTGCTATAATTAAATCCATGAATCAAGATACTCTTAATCATTATCTCCAATTTAGTGTCTTTACTAATCCTGGAAATTATAAAAAATACTTAAAAACAAAATTACCAGACGACATAAAACAAATTGGTCTACTCGTTAGGAAACAAATAATTCATCGAGTCACCTTAAAGAACGGTAATATTGGTTCTAATTCTGATCTACGTTATGGCGATATGACTAAAGTACCATGGTATCGCCAGCCTGAAGATGATATTTTGACAACTGCATCTTCTATGCTTGCCGAACTTTTCCGAAGAGATGAAAGAGGCTTTGCTTTAGATAGGAAAGAAAAAGATAGGTTAATTTTAACCTGCAGATTTGTATCTATTTTAATGGCCTCAATTCTTAAATCTAAGGGAATTCCTTGCCGAGTAAGGTCAGGCTTTACTCCTTATTTTAATGTCGAAGAATTTGGGAATAAAAGCGTCGATCATTGGATAAATCAATATTGGGATAGAGAACAAAATCGTTGGATAACTATTGATGTCGATGGTAGTTTGGAGAGCTACTTAAAATTTAATCCTTATAATATGCCCGATGGTGTTTTTGATTTCGCTGCTGACGCTTGGTTGAACATCAGACAAAATAAAGTAGAGGGAAAACATTTTTGGAACGCTGGAGGATATGATGGTTTAATTGTAACTGCTTGGGAGCTTTTTTATGACTTCCATTGCCTTATGAATAATGAAATTGTTTACCTTCACGGCCCAGCAATGGTAAAGTTAAACAATTTTGATAAATTAACAAAAAAAGAATTAAGTTTAATAGACAATTTGGCTAATTTAATGACAAACCCGGATAAAAACTTTTATCGATTAAGAAAAATCTGGGAGACCAATAAAGAATTCAGACTGCTTAAAGGAGCCCTACTTTAATTTATTAGTAAAAACTTAAATAATCAGATTATTTTGACAAGCCGATCGGCAACCTCCGAGGTTGCGGAAGAACGGCAAGAAAGTCGGTTGTAGTTTTTGAAAAAATGGAGTAAAATATATTTATTAGAAATTGCTTAAGGGAAATTATTAATATTAATAATTTAAAAATGTTGTTAATAAATTCTGATTTAACTTTTCGTCATTCCGGCTTGTCCGGAATCTAACTACGATTCTGGACGCGGCCTTCGGCCTTGCCAGAATGACGTAAAAACAACATTTCTCCCTAAGCTCCATAAAATACTATGCTTCAGAAATTTTTTAAGAAGTTCCTGTCAATCAAACAGGACCGGGAAAATTTATTGAACACGGTGAAAAAACAAGCCGAAGAAATTGTTATTAAGGCTCGTAGTGAGGCTCTAAAACTTAGGGGGGAAGCTGAAAGAAAAGTTGGGGAGACTGCGTCAGCCGCCTTAGAAGTCGAAAAAAGACTTGCCAAAAGGGAAGAGCAGTTAGAAGAAAAAGAGAACTTGGTCAACCGCGAAAGACAGTCGGTTGCCGATACAAGAAATCACTTTGAGCGCCTGAAAAAAGAAGTCGAGGAAAAGAGAACGGAGATGCTCCAAAAACTCGAGAAAATTGCCAAGATGACCAAGAACGAAGCCAAAGACCTCCTGCTTCGCGGCTGGGAAGACAAACTCAAAGAAGAGATTGCTAAAAAAATAAAGGCGGCCGAAGAAGAGATGAAGTCAACCGCCGAGGACAAAGCCAAAAGCATTTTAGTTGACGCAATGCGCTACGGCGCCACTAACTATGTCGCCGAATACACTCTTTCTGTTATTAATCTGCCAAGCGAAGATTTCAAGGGAAGAATCATCGGCAAAGACGGAAGAAATATCCGTGCTTTTGAGATCGCGACCGGCGTTGATGTCGACCTTGAGGAAGAAGGAGTCATTCGGCTATCATCATTTGACGCGGCCAGACGTGAAATTGCCCGCCTGTCTTTGGAAAGACTCATTAAAGACGGTAGGATCCAGCCTGCTCGAATTGAAGAAATTGTCAAGAAAACCAAGGAAGACGTAGATAAGGACATTTTTAGGGCTGGTGAAGATTTGGCCCATCGGGTCGGCGTCTTTAATCTTCCGGCCGAAATCACCCAAACCTTGGGTCGGTTCAAATACCGCTATTCTTACGGTCAAAACATGATTGCTCATACACTTGAAGAAACCAAAATCGGAACGGCTTTGGCCCATGAATTAGGCGCCGACGTCAATATTATCAAATTGGGGTGTTTGTTACACGATATCGGAAAAGTCGTCACTGATAAAGAAGGTTCACATGTTGACCTGGGTGTTGAGTTTTTGAAAAAACATCGCTTTCCTCAAAAAGTCATTGACTGCGTCGCCAGCCATCACGAAGACATTCCTTTTCCGTCTATCGAAGCAGTTATTGTTTATATATCAGATGCGATCTCAGGAGGCAGGCCGGGCGCCAGACATGAAGACTTTGAAGAATATTTAAAAAGAATCAAAACTATTGAAGACGTCGCCAAGACGAAAAAAGGCGTCCGTGAAGCCTATGCACTTCAGGCCGGAAGAGAACTAAGGGTGATTGTTAAACCCGACGAAATAACTGACGACGAAGGAACGATGATGGCCGAGAAGATTAAAGAAGAGTTGGAATCAAAGTTCGATGTTTTCCCGGGACAGATCAAGGTAACTATTATTAGAGAAACGCGAGCCGAAGCAACAACAAAAATATAAAAACGGCTACTATGTTGTTTTGTTAACGTGTCAGTTGTAAAACCCGTTAACGCGTTAACTCGTTAACTCCATAACTCTTTTTATCATCCTAACGCTCCCTTTTTGATATAGATTGTTATAATAAGATGTTTTAAATATGGATTGACAAGAAGCCTTAAAACTACTATTCTGTTGTTGTTTATTCATTTTCATTATTAATTAAAAGTCTTCAAAGGAGGTGACACATACATGACAAAAGCAGATTTAGTTGCACAGGTTGCCAAAAAAGCTAATCTCACTGCAAAGGCGGCAAAAGAATCCGTCTCGACAGTATTCTCAACCATGTCCAATGCATTGAAAAGAGGTGAGAAGGTAGTGGTTACTGGTTTTGGAACCTTTATGGTAAGAAGGAGAGCCGCCCGAAAAGGACGCAATCCTCAAACCGGAGCTGAGATTCAAATCCCAGCTACCAAAACTCCAGGCTTTACCGCTGGTAAAAGTTTGAAGAGAATGGTTAAATGATTTTTTAGGATCTATAATAAAATCTAGCAATCCTCCGTACTAATTACGGAGGGTTGTTTTTTAAGCCGATTTTTAATATAATCAAATTAACCTATGAAGAAAATTAGTCGATTTGTCCTGATATCTTTGTTTCTCGTCATCTTTCCGACCATGACTTATTTTGTTATGGAATCCTCAGGCGCACCCGTCAATACTCCCCAGGAAAAAGTCGTCTATAACCTGCCTTATCCTGGCATCCTTTCTGATCACCCTTTATATTTTCTAAAAATCGTCCGCGACCGTATCTCTGAATTTCTCACTCGAGACAACGTCAAAAAAACTCAACTCTATCTTTTATATTCTGATAAAAGAGTCGCGATGGCGATGAGCCTGGCGAAAAAGGGCAAAAGCCAGCCGGCAATTGACGCTTTTTCCAAAGGAGAAAAATATTTCTTAAAAATCCCTGAACTTTTAAAAGAAATCAAAAAACAGGGCGGGCAGTCACCGTCTGGTTTTGTCGAAACTCTCAAACTTTCCAATGCTAAACACTCTGAGTTAATCGGAGAACTGATGAAAACTTTACCCGAAGGCAATCAGGAATATTTAACATCTCTTCTCAATCTCAACTTAGAAATCAAAAAACTCCTGGAAACACTGCCATAAATCAAAGCCAAGAGAAGAAAATTCTGCTCTAATGTCAACCAATAGTGGTCAAATAAACCCGTCAATAAAATCACTAAAATTAAATAAGGATTAACTCTGACCATTTTGTAAATAAATTTACCTATTAAAACAATTGTCAGTCCGCCGGCTAACAAACCGGTTTCTGCCAGATACAAAAAGAAGATGTTGTGAACCGGCTGGTTAAAGAACAATAGATATCTAGAGCTGAATTTTGCCTGAGCAATAAGATAGTTGCCAAGACCAACACCAAAGAGAAGATTGTTTAAAAGAATATTCAACGAGTTTTTGACTAGCTCTATCCGTTTCTCAATCGTTAAGACATCTGTCGTCGCCTGAAGGAAAACTAAAGAAATTATAATTGGGATAATAATCCGAGCAATCTTGCAAATACGACAGCTGATTTTAGTATTTAGTACCTGCCTGCCGGCAGGCAGGATCAAGAATGAAGTATTCAGTATTAGAAAGGTCAAAATCGCTACTTTGGAAAAGGAAAGAAAAACAAGACAGCTGAAAATAAAAACAACTAAGTATTTTAAAACCAGGTATTTATTAAATTTTTTATTGGTTAAAACAAAGAAATATAAAAGCAGGAAAAAACCGGCCAGCGAGTTAGGATGGGAAAAAGTACCATACGGCCTTAAGAATTCTATTCCCTGAATCGTTGCCTTGGCAATTCCTGGAGTCGATAAACTAAGAAACCTTTCGCCGAAAAAATAAAAAATCCCTTGGATAGAGTGCCGAAAAACCAATTGAAAAATAGCTAGGGTTAATTGAAAACCAGCGATCAAAAATAAAATTATTAATAATATTTTCTCTTTAATCATCTTGAACAATTGCTGCCCTAGAGAAAAAACAACCACAAACTCGACGATCTTTATCAGCCGGTAAAAGGCAACTGGTTGATTGTTTGCAAAAATGACATTTATAAATAATAATCCCAGACCGATAAGAATTCTTTTATCTTTAAAGAAATTAACCACGGTTTTAAAATTAAAGATAAAAAGAAGAAAAACAATAATATCTGTTAAATATAAAGTCGGAGAGAGATAATCAACCCTGATTCCATTGAGATAGGAAAAAGGAGGAAAAAAATGTTTGCCTAATTGAGTAGGGAGAAAGAATAAAAAGAAAATAAATAAAATTTTTAAAAAGCGGAGGTGCCAAATTTTTTTTGAAATATTTGCGGGTGTCGAGGGGAAAGGGATCCCGGCGGCGCGCCTTGCCTGCCGGCAGGCAGGCAGTCGAGGGGTATTGTTCGAAGCGAGCACCGACGGGAATGAACCCAAGACAGGACCCGCAAGATTTCGGCGGCGAACTTTTTCAGAATAAAGTCTGCTGGCTTTCTTCTTTTTTAACCTCTTCATTTTCATCTTTAAAAATCTTCACCTTGCCAAAAACTCCATCATACCCCGGATCGACAAAAACCCTTCTCTCCCTGACAATCTCAATCGCCTGACGGAGTTTTTCTCCTTCGGTTTTTTCAATCTCTTCGTAATCTTTGCGCAACAAAATATCAAACTCTGTCCCTAAGTCTGTTGTCAGCCTTTCATACTCTTTTTGAGATTTGGTAGCTGAATGATCATTCAATTCTAGTAAAACCTCAAGAAGCGGGATCATTGAGACGAACGGCCGACGGGTTTTCTCTTTGTCATAAACAAAGGTTAATCCAACTTTATTTTTGACCATTAAAAGATCTTCCGGGCCCAAAAGTTTTTCCGAAAGATCAAGGACGCGGTTTTCCACACCAACTGTTAGAGGCCGATGACAAACAGGGCAAATCGACCCTTTTTCTTTTATTTCTTTGGCATTATAACGGATATTGCAAACCCTATGACCGGACCAGTGATACTTGCCTTCTTCGGGAAAGAATTCAATAGTGTAACCGATTTTGAGTTTACTATTTGATTCCTGTTTAATTGCAGAAACAATGTCGTCGTATGTGAAGTTGGAAATTGGTTGTTTGAAATTTGAAGTTTGTTTGGAAATTGGAAATTGCCTGCCTGCCGGCGAGGCAGGGAAATTGGAATTTTCCACAAATACAGTTGCTTCTCGACCGAGTTTTGGGGTGGAATGGGCGTCGGAAAAGGAAACAATCGACCGGTTCTTCAGTTCTTTTATCTGCCAGTTCATGATCGGATCTGACGATAGACCAGTCTCAATCGCATAAATATATTTGGCATAATCCCCAAAACATTCTTCGATCGAGTTAAAGCCGCTCTTTGATCCAAAAATGGAAAACCAGGGAGTCCAGGCATGGGCCGGAATAAATAAAACTTTTTCATCAATATCCAAAACCATTTTCAATAAATCAACCGAGGAAATCCCTACAATCGGCCGTCCGTCAGCCATCAATTTGCAACCTCGGATGTTTAATTCTTTAATTATTTTTTCACAGGTCTCAATAGAAGGAGAAAAAATTAGATTGTGAACCCGCCTGACCTGTCCGCCTTGAGAATAAATGCTGGAAATTTCTGTTGATAGTAAAAACTTTGTTTCACCCGGTTTATTTTTTAAGGTAAAAATCCCCGGATTAACCTCTTTTAAATTTTCTTTTATCTCTCTAAGCCATAAAGGATGGGTCCAGTCGCCAGTCGTCACTAAATTTATTCCTTTTTTGGCAGCGAAAAAAGAGATTCCCTCCAAATTCATCTGGGGAGAGACAGCACGGGAATATTTGGAATGGATATGAAGATCGGCGATAATCTGCATGGAAACATTGTAACAAATATTTAAGATGGTTGACTAAATTAAACCGTCTCTCTTTTTCTCTTTATATAAACTAGGAGGATAACAACGACTGTGATTATAAACAAAACAACAATGGTAAATGTCAAAAAGAGCATCTTTGATATTGTTGGGGTTTTTGTTTTTGAAGATGGCGCTCCTGGAATTCCTGTTGTCCCTCCTTGGAAATTATTCGCAGTGGTTATCGGCGTCGGCACTCCTGTTATAATATTTCCTTTCTCATTTTTAAACTGGTTAATTTTTATATCAGACGACTCAATTGAATTATTGTTTTGAACAATGAATTTAGAGGTTGATGTTGGAATCACCTGACCATTGGTTGTTGTATAGGTAATCCGATACGGCATTGATGGTAAAAATTCCGAGCTGATTTTGTAGTATCCTTTCTCGTCGGTTTTTGCCTGATATGAAGGCTTGTTGGAAAAATTAAGAATAATTGACACCGTCGAATTGGGAATCACTTCACCTTGAGAATCATAAGCATAACCCTCAAGATAATTCAATATCGGCTCAAATTTTACACTGGCTACTAATCTGGCTTGAGCATTAACTTTGCTGATAAATCCAAGTAACCACTGTTTGATTTTTTCTGCTAAGTTCGGTTGGGTTAAATCGATTTTTACTAGTGTAATTTCTCCAAAAGTTTCTGTTGGTTCAAACTGCGATTGATTAACTTTAAGAACAAAGTGACCCAGCTTATCAGCGCTAGCGGTTTCCGGCAAAAGTCGATATCTGACATTTTCTTTAGAAATAGGGTCTGGTTTTAGACTGTAGGCTTTTATCTTGGCAAAAGGATGAGAAACCTTACCATTAACTATAATCGTTGATGTCGGTTTGTCTAGATCGTGAAAAAATTCCATTAGTTTTGCCTGACTGGCCATTGCTGTTGTTTTTGGTTTTAAAGGAATGTCTCTGTGTTGGATGGCGCCTTGTTGGATTATTACTTCACCAGTTAATGATGGATATATGTCCGAGTAGATCTTTGAATAGTTAGACTGTATATTATTAATATCTTCCGGAAAAACATAGTTACTATGTGAAGCGGTTAGTTTATAAGTCCCGTCAGGAACGACAAAACTAAAGCCACCATCTTCTTCGATTGTCTGGGGGTTTAATATATTGCCGCCAAGAAGATCAGCTGTGGTCATTGTTGTAAAAGAGCCATCATTCCTTTTTTTAAGAAGCGTTACTGTCGCTTTGTTTACCGGCTCGAGCGTTTGTGAATCAAATACTCTTCCATATGGATCCCAGGAAATAGAGATACAGTCAGATTGGCTGACGACGTCTTCAAAGCTAAACGTCCCTATTTGCTGGGTTTTTTCTTCGCCAGCACCCTGATTAGTAGTTGGTTCAAAATAATTAAGCGCGAGAAACCTTCTGCCATTACCGCTTGAATAACTTTTCCAGTAAACTGGATCAATGGTTCTGTCTCCTCTGCTATTAATTGGATTGCTTATCAAAGTCGTTCCATCAGCAGCAAAAAGTCCTTCGAACTGGTAATCGCTTGATGTTTTTAAAACTGCAGTATTGTCTACTCCGTAGATTGATATATCAAGACCTTTTTTTCCTGTTGTGCATATTTGGCCCGTAGCCGTTGCTAAACATTCATTTATATAAGTCTCTTTATTTGGTAAAAGTTTTGCATCTGGTCTCACGGTAAGAAGCGCTCGATGGCCGTCTTTAATAATACATGCTGCTGACTCAGGTTTTTTCTCCCAACAGTGAATCGCATTAAGACAAACCCATCTTTGACTTGCTTGTTGAGCGTTAACAGAAAAAAACGGCAGGAATAAAAATAGAATAAAAAAAAGAAAAAATCTTCTACTCATAAAACAATCTTAAAGAAAGATTTATTATATTTCAAGGGGGTAAAAAACAACTCTAAATTCCAAGACGCGACCTATTAAATTAATATCAAAACTAAAAAATCAGCATATAATTATTTTTGCAACTCTCACGGCTTGTTTACTATAATTACTTTGTGTTAAATTAAGATTATACAAATGATAAAAATAGATAAAAAATTTTTGATAATTGCAGCCGTGTCTTTGCTTGTAATAATTCTTTTGTTTCTTGTAGTTTTAACAGTGGTATATCAAAAAAAAGTGAAACAGCAGAAAGATAACGTTATTAATTCTACAACAACACCGGCAACGGCTTATTTTAAGAAGTTGGTCTTTCCGACCGACAAACCTTAACTACAAAACAAGGAATTAGCTAATAAAGTGAATAATTGGCTAAACAGCATGAAAAATTCTAGCGATGATCAAATATTATTATGGCTTATATTGCAGTAAAAAAGAAGGCTGTCAGTTAGCGCCTATTGATAAGCAGGTAAGCATTGTGGTTTTATGGAGTCAATACAAACACTATAAAAAATCAGGAAGCGAAACAGAATTTAATAAGATAAAACAGGACATTGTTAAATATTCAAAAAGATCAGAGATAGAAAACCGCTGGCTCAGAGTTTATCAGCCAGATTTTTGGCACTGCCGATTCCTTTATGAAATGACAAAAGATGGTGTTTTCAATGATGAATATAAAGATCATTTAAAAAGCATCTGTCAAAACGATAATTTTTTTCTTGCCCGGGCGGACCTGAGCAATATCCTTAATACTAACAACCTGGATAAGATTTTCCCCAAAGATCAGAGACGATTTGCTATCGATAATACAATGATTTCAGATTTTATCAGTATGTATTATTGGTTTGATGATAATCAATTGCTAAAAATCGCCAATATGTACTTCATTAATGCAAAAAATTATTATTTGAAAAACAATCTTTTACCTTCTGATTCCGCCTATTTGACAGTCGCCTCTCTTGATCTTTATCTAGCGACAAAAGATAAGACATATCTTGATTTTGCCAATGATCTGTACAATCGGTTCACCGCGGCAGACCGCAACGCCCTTGACATTAATCAACTGACGGAACTTTGTCTTACCAGTCAGATCTATTATGACAGTATTTCAAAAGGCCAAAAGTATCTTGTTATTAAAAATAACAGTCTTTCGAGAATCATCAATAAGGGTTTTGACAATGACAAAGGAGCTTTTCACAGCTTTGATCTCAGTGGCCATTTTTATGGAACGAGAAATAACGCTTTGTTAGTTGGATGTTTGATTGACTAAAAAATGAAAAAACTATTAGTAGGTTTTTTTCTCTTTCTAACCATTTTTGTAATTAGTAACAAAAATGTCCAGGCTTCTTGTAGCTGTACATCAGGCTGTCAGGCTGGTACGTGTGAAGTTGATCCTGGTCCACCCGTATCCTGTGAACCAAGCTGTGGTGAAGGATACTACCCCACGCAATGGGGTGAGGGTTGCGTTACCGTACAATGTAGTTGTGCTAATCCTAGGTTGTCCCGAACCAACGACGCCTCCACCAGAAGACACTGGAACCCCCCATCCAACTAATACTCCTAGCCCTTCACCTGCTTCGACTTTAACGCCCATACCAACTTCTACGCCCGTCCCTAGTCCTACCCCGATCCAACCGACAGTGATAATTACTATTCCCTTTCCTTCACCACAAGCGTTTTCTAAAAAAGCCGCGACAGAAGTTCAAAAATGGGTCTGTCTTAAAGTTGCTCCCTGCAGTGTTTCTACTTCAAACTGTTCTGTACCAATAGAACTGGGTGGCCATCGTGTCCGTATCACCACCAAGGCGGATGCAAAACTAATTGCCAATAAAAAAACCTACATCTTTGAATGCTTAAAGAAAGGTACAGGATATCGCTGCACCACCGGCAACGGCCCACTTGACAAAAAACTTACCGATTCAAATTATTTGTCCGCGCTTTCCCACGACTACGGATATCTTTTTGTTTCATTAACCGATACTCATAATCATCCGATTGTACAGTCTTATGACAATCAGGTTATTATAACCGACAGTAAAGGAGATCTCGGCCCTTTGGAATGGGAAAGCTCTACTACAGTCCAGGTCGGGCGGATGATGATGGCGATGCAACAAGTAACGGAAAGTAAGAATACTTCTGGAGAGGCGAAAAGTCAACAACTTGGAACCTTCTTTTTTGATAAAAACTACAATACAACCTGCATTATGATCAAATGGGATCCTCATGGGACAGTCTTTGATATTAACAGCCTTAAACCGATTGAGGGGGCAAAAGTAACCCTTCTTCATAAAAATAAAAGCAATAATTTTGACCCGGTAAAATCCTCTGATGTTTTTAACGGATTGGAAAATCCGCAAACAACATTAAGTGATGGAAAGTATGCTTTTTTTGTCCCTGACGGAACATATAAAATTAAACTGGAGAAGGAAGGATACCAACCGGTATTTGACGTTGTCAATATCAATAAAAAAGTTTTGGACGCATATTCCCAGCTATATGACGGAGGAGAAATTGTGACAAAAGGCAAGCTCGAGCTTCGTAATCTAGGGATGAGAAAAATAACAATCGGTGAGAAAATGTTTCATTTCTTTCAAAATATCTGGCTCAAAATTAAAAACAGCCGCTGATTTTTTTTTAGATACTAAAGCATGAACTTACCAAAAGAGTTAACAACAGTCACTCCACTTTCTAAAGCAATAGCATTTCTTCTTTTTATTACTCTTCCTGTACTGGCATTTATGTATGGAATGAACTATCAAGTACAGCTTACTGAACAAAAAAATACAACACTTATTATTAGTCCGACCCAAGAGCCAATAGTATGTACGATGGACGCAAAGATATGTCCGGACGGATCAGCGGTAGGGCGAGTACCACCTAATTGTGAGTTTGAAGAATGTGCATCTGATGATGCTGCAGGAAAAAAATTTACAGGTATTATTACTCGTATTAGTTATGATTGTCATATGGATGGTATATGTGGGATTGGAGTAGGAAAGGGTTTTGTTATTGTTGATAGTGGGGAAAGCCTTACTAACAATGGACAAAAGGGGACGGCTCCAGATGGACTGCTTGATGAGAACAAAAAAAATGAATTTCTTGGAAAAAATGTAGAAGTATTTGCAAAAAGTAGTGATGGAAAAACTGATTCTTACACGTTATTTGGAAGCTCTGAATTTTATATTAAATTAGTGAACGACTCTACTACTCAAACATTTTGTGGTGGAATAGCAGGGAAGATGTGTCCTACAGGATATTATTGTAAATATGATGGGACATATCCAGACGCTGGGGGAACATGTATAAAGGAAAAAACAACGACAAAATTTATCTGTCCAAAAAATGATTATGTTGATTGTATGCCGGGACCAGGCAGTATAAAAAAAACAGAATGTACTTCAGAATTCCTTCAGTGGGCACAGACAAACTGTCCCAATTTCAAAGGTGCGGCGTATTAAAAAGGGTGAACATACTTTCAAATTCTTGGAATCAAATGTATAATTATATCTTTAAGTGGTATCCTCTCCTTCAAAAGTTCAATTTTACGGCTACAGAATAGTCTAATCTAATTTAGATTATACACATAATGGTATTAGTAATATGGCAGACTCACTTAGAAGTGATGGTAATGCTGTTGAGATGATAAAAATTAAAAATACTAAACAGTTTGTCCGCTTGAAGGGATTGAAGCTCTATCCTGTAGGTTTTGTACAAGTTTTTCCAATGCGTCAATATCAATGTCAGTTCTTTTTTGAGGCGAAGATAAATCATCGTCATATTGAGTATGAATTATGTTATTTTTTAATTCTGCTATATCTAAATTAGCAGCCATTGATATTATTGTTCTAATACGTCCTTCATCAGATTACCAATTTTTTGGTAATCGGCCTTTTTCTTTCAAAAACAAATAAGTCATTAAGTCAGTAGTTGTACAAATTCCACTGACAATATTATTATCCCCATCAAAATCAGTTAATCCTTGAGCAATCTTAAATAATGTCTCTGGAGTTTGACCAAATTTCATTGCTTTTAATGTTTGTTCTGCAAAAACAACCATCTTTTTATTTGGAGCATGTGGTGCTAAATCTGTATGTTTAGATGAGTTAACAAAACACTCAATAACAATTCTTGCATTGTTTTGGTATGGTGGTAAAGGTTCGCCTGACATAATCTTATTTTACAAAATTAAATATACTATTACAAATAGTATAAATAATGTACTTTATATTGTTATAACAATCTTTGTGGACACAGCCCGTCAGAGTTGGAAACAGATTGAGGAGTATATCTTTCATTGGTTTAATAGATTACAATAAGTAAGTTTTGCTTCAATCTAATCCTGCGTCTTCTTATCACATAAGAGTATTTGAACTATAATAACGTTATTAACGTTAATTTCTGATTCTATGAACCAACCCTTAATTTTATATAAATAAATAAAGCTTTCTCATGCTAAGGAGATGTTGGAAAATGGCATAGTTCTTATTAATACGCCAAATCGTTTCAGAAACGAAAACAGATATGGCTTAGAAATAGGAGATAAGGGAGAAGGAACCCAAAAAACGAATATGCGGGGAAAACCTATAGATTTAACCAATGAGAAAACAATTCCACCTTCGATTAAAAGGAACATATTAGAAGGAAGATTAAAAGGCAAAGGAAAATTAACAATTTTTGGACATATTAATGAGTCCATTCAGGATTGTTATGTATATAGTATGTCCAAAAGTAATAAACATTTAAAAGAATGGTATGCTATTGCCAAGTATGACGCTATTGTAGAAATCACCAATCTCACCGCTTTTATAGAAGCATTAACTAAATGTATTAATCAGATTAATCCATCAGTAAAAACATGTTCATTCCAACCAATAGAATATATTGATAGAAGGGAGCAAGAATTTGAACAACAAACTGAAACACATCCTATTTTTGTTAAAGAAAATCGTCATAGTTGGCAAGAAGAATTTAGATTAGTATGGGATGTTGGAGGAAAAGAAATTGATAGAATTAAAATGAATTGTCCTAAAATTAAAAATTTAATTAGGTTAATTTAGATTGTCAGCAGACTATATTTTGTGGACACAACCTGTCAGGGTTGGAAACAAATTATATTAATCTTTTATTTCTGAAGGCAAATCCTGATGATGTCTTAAGATATTTTTCGAAATCTGTCGCTTTCTTTTGAGAAAAGAAAGCAGAATAATAAACTAATTTTACCGGCCTCAAGTTTTTAGTTGAAGAAACAGACCCTTCGTTATGAGCTTTTATGCGACTTTTTAAATCAGAAGAATATCCCACGTAAAAGGTTTTATCACTTAATTGAAGAATATAGGTATAAAACACTAAATAATCTTAATAAAAGGAAGTATATTTGTCAGTCGTTTATAACCTACAAAGTCCACTACTTAGCGCCCCACTAAGTTCTATTTTGTCCCACTTCGCTCCAAAGGAGCTACGTTGGGAACACTCTTCGCAATGTGATATTTAAACAGATAGAAGAATAAAAGTGGTTTACCACCTCGTAGCTCCTTACTGTTAAGTAAGGAGCGAAGAGTGGAGATGGCGGGAATTGAACCCGCGTCCGAGAAAACACCCTTAAAAATGTTTAGCTTAGAATAGACTATTTTTAACTCTAATCCTAGCGCCTAAATAATCAAATCGTCTAGGATAGTCAGTTAAGTTTATCGGTCAGATAACCAACTGAAAAAATTATCCAACCTTATTCCGATTGGTTTTCCCCTCTATAGATTGAATCGGACAAAATCTTTAGAGAGGGCGATTAGTTAACGTAAGCAAAGTTCATATTTGCATATGATCTTGCCAACATAGCTTCTCGCAATTCTGATAATTGCTTATCAGTTATTTTTTCCGTTTAACGGACAGGTCCGTCTAAGCCATTTTTTAAAAGTGCAAATTTCCCGTCGATGCCTGGCATCCCCGTAAACCCTCTAAGGCTTCATAAATTCTTTTGCTTCTCTTTTTTCATTCCTAGAAATGTCTCTTTTTTTTTCTAATTTTCTCTTTTCAAGATCTTTTCGACCTTTGACAAGTGCAATTTCTAGCTTGATCAAAGGCCCTTTATTATAGCACGATTTGGGTGCCAGAGTCAACCCTGCCGAAGCCATCTTCGTCTTTAGTCTTAAAAGTTCTTTCTTGTGTAAAAGCAGTTTCCTGGTTCTTTTTTGATCATATTCAATCGCCCGAGCATATTCGTAAACAGAGATTTGGGCGTTGATAAGATAAGCCTCATTGCCCATAATTTTCACAAACGAGTCATCGAGTTTAAGTCTTCCGGCTCTGAACGATTTTACTTCAGCCCCAGTCAAAACAATTCCGGCCTCAATGGTTTCAAGCTTCTTATATTCTCTGTTAAATTTACGATTGATGATTTTCATATATAGCAAGGGTCTAGGATACTTTAGAGGGGTTTTTCTCTAAAGTTTTCTAGTAATAATTTGTAAATATTTTTTCTGTTGTTCCATCTAAATTGTGATTCTTTTAAATGTAATAAAAACTTATCTTTTC
>Ga0100396_1000643_pt1 | contig 21226 bp, 16 predicted proteins | sample CryGeymeta201520_FD_81551 | JGI IMG/M metagenome (GOLD analysis project Ga0100396, IMG submission 81551) | Groundwater microbial communities from Crystal Geyser aquifers in Utah, USA - Crystal Geyser metaG 2015-20 | ecosystem: Environmental > Aquatic > Deep subsurface > Groundwater | place: USA... | reverse complement strand
GCGTGCCCTCCAGTGTGCGCTATCGCATGCCGGGCTCCTTGGCCGTGCTCTTCCAGGACCAGGACTCCGTCCCCACGCTGAACGGCCTGGGGGCTGAAGCCTGGGCTCACTCTCGCACGGTCAACCGCGACGACGACGACGACGAATGATCGTCAGGGCGAGCAGCCCGATCCAGAAGGCGCTCGCTGGCGTCGCCCGAGAGCCACCGACCGTGCAGCCACAGCCCGACGAGGTCGGCGCCACGCTGGCTCCTCCATCCGCGCCTGCGTCGACGTCCATGCCGCCGTCCAGCGCACCCGGTAGATCGACGCGCGTCACGCGCAGGGCGTCATGCACGACGGCGAGCCCCAGGTCGGGCGTCTCGCCGGTGGCGTCGCCTAGCTCGACCCACTGATCGCCTCCGCCCGCGAACAGGAAGTCCCCCAGGTCCTGCCAGCCGTCGACCGCGCTCTGGTCGATGGGGATGGTCTCGGAGACGCCTGCGTGGTGCACGACGTAGGTCGCCATGGTGCTGGTCGCGTAGGCCGCGGGTGTGTTCACCTCGAGGCGATAGAGCCCACTGCTGTCGAAGCTCAGCTGGAAGGTGCCCACGGCGTCCGCGCTGCCCTCGTGGGTAGGCGTCCAGAGCAGGCTGCCGCCTTCGCCCGCCGCCTCTTCGTGCCAGGCGCCCGAGCTGCCCGAGCGCTCGAAGCAGGACTCGGCCTCGTCGACGGTGCGGCCGATGGCGGGGATGGGATCGCAGATCACGGCGCAGTCGGCGGCGCAGCTCGTGGCGTCCTCCGAGCCGTCGCAGGTTCCGTCACCGCACACGATGGACGGACCGCAGTCGGCGGGGCAGCTCGTGGCGTCCTCCGAGGCGTCGCAGATTCCATCGCCGCAGACCGCGCCCACGACACCGTAGGCGGCCAGGGCGGCGGCGTCTCCGTTGAAGAAGTCCGTGTCCACGTTGCCCGAGATGCCCGCGACGCTGCCGGTGCTCGAGTTCTGCCAGAAGTCCCAGCGCGTCCAGGGGGTCGGCATGCTCGGGCAGAGGCTCGTGTAGTTGGCGACCCAGAGCGGATACTCGGTGAAGTCGGGCGAGCCCAAGGAGCCACTCCAGAAGCCGCTGCCGCTGTAGATGATGGGCGTCGCGCCCGTGGCGGCGGCCACGTGCTCGAGCCAGGCGCGCATGTTCGCCTGCACCGTGCTCGCCGACTGACCGTCCATGGTCTCGGCGTCCAGCACGGGCGGGATGTCGCCGGGTTCGAGCGGACCCATGCGATCGAGCAAGAGCTGCGCGTCCACGATCGGATCGTTTCCGGCGCGGAAGAACTGGTACACGCCGCGCTTGATGCCCACGCGCTTGGCCTCGGCCCAGTTGCGGATGAACTCGCGGTCCAGGAACGAGCCGTCGCTGGTGCGGATGATCGCGAAGTCGATGCCGTCCGCGGCTACGGCGTCCCAATCGATCGTGCCCTGCCAGTGGGAGACGTCGATGCCTCGAACCGTCGGTCCGTCGGCGCACACGCGCAGCATCGCGCGCTGCGCGCCGACTTCCCCCGGCGCGTAGCTGCCGCTCGAGGCGTCTTCGGTGCAGGCGGCCAGGAGTCCGAGGGCCAGCACGAGCAGCGAGAGGGAGGGACGGTTCAGCATGGTGCGCGCAGGATACCACGGGCCACGCTCGAACCTCACCCTGGGCGTTGGTGTCGCGGTCGGCCCGCCAGCGTGAGCAGTGCCGGACGAGGGTCCTTGGTCACCAGCGCGAGCACGAGCCCCGACAGAGGTAGGATGCAGCCCAGGTAGAGGCCGTCCGCGTACTGGCCCGTGAAGGACTTGGAGAGCGCGAGCAGGCTCGGTCCGAGCGCGCTGCCGATCACGATCGCCATCATCTGGATGCCGGCGATGGAGCCCAGGTGGAGGCGCCCGAAGAAGCGCGGCAGGGCCACGGTCGAGAGGGGCCCGAAGAGGCCGCCGCTGATGCCCAGGCCGAGCGCCGTCAGCCAGAAGAAGGCGGGCTCACGCAGCCACGCGGCGCAGGCGACGCCCAGGCCCTGGCCGAGCATCATCACCAGCACCAAAGCGCGCATGGGCACGCGGTCGGCGGCCCAGCCGGCGAGGAAGCCCACCGCCGTGGAGATCACGGCGATGGGCAGGAAGAGCGCCACCACGTGCGCGCGATCGAGGCCCGCGAGCGCGCCGATGTCCACGATGTGAAAGGTGACGGCCGTGATCAGCAGCGCTTGAAAGGCCAGGGCCAGGGTCACGGTCCAGAAGGGCAGGGTGCGCACGGCCTGGGCACGTGTGAGATCGGGTTCGGGCTCCGGAGACTCGCCGCTCGCTCGTCGCGCCGCCTCGGCGCCCCGCGCGTCACCGTCCATGCACAGGTCGCACTCCTCGGGGTTGTCCCGGTAGAAGAGCCAGCCCACGAGGCTCATGCCCACGCCGACGACCAGCGCCAGCGCGAGCCAGGCGCCGCGGAAGCCTGCGCGATCGATGCCCCAGGACAGCGCCAAGGGCGCGCTCGCGAAGCCGAAGGCGACGAAGAGCCCCGAGAGGCCCGCGACCAAGCCGCGCCTGCGCTCGAACCATTTGCCCAGCATGGTGCGGCTGACCATCGTCAGCATGCCCTGACCCGAGAAGCGCAGCAGCACGAAGCAGAGCACCAGCGCCGCGAAGGCCACGATCTCGGCGCCGCCCAGCGCGTGGATCAGCCGACCGACCTGGCTCATGAGCACGAGCGTGAGGCCGAGGCCGAAGGAGCAGAGCACGACCAGCGCCCGCGCACCCCAGCGGTCGAGCAGTGTGCCGCCGAAGGGCAAGAGCAAGCCGCTGGTCAGCGTGCCCGCGAGGTAGGCGTTGGCCAGGCCGAGTCGCGTCAGCCCCGTTTCCGTGATCAGCCAGTCGGTGAAGACGCTGACGCCCATGGTCTGGCCCGGGATGCTCATGATCACGCCCAGGGTCGAGACGGCGACGATCACCCAGCCGTAGAAGAAGGGCAGTCGGGCCGGGTCGAAGGGCCGCTGGGGCGAGAAGAGCGCGCGCATGGGAGCCGGCTGATAGCCCCAAACCACGCTCGGCGCTCGCCGAGTCCGCGCTTCATGGGCAAGATGGGGCGTGCTCCAGGAAGCCAGCTTGCCGTGGCGACGCGCGCTGAAGAGCCTGCATGTGGCGCTGGCCGGGATCTGGATGGGCTCCGCGGCTTGCCTGGTGCTGATGGCCGCGCCGAACGGAGACCGCCTGGGTCTGGGCGTCGGCGGGGCGACGGCGCTCGCGACGCGGATCGACGACTGGGTGCTCGTGCCCGCGGCCACCCTGGTCCTGGTCACGGGCGTGCTCTACGGGCTGTTCATGCGCTGGGGCTTCGTGCGCGTCGATTGGGTGGTGGTGAAGTGGCTCGGCACGCTCGGCTCGGTGGCCTTCGGCGCGTTCTTCCTGGGCCCGTGGATCGAGACCATGGCTGCGCGCTCGGCGGAGCTCGGCGCGCTGGCCTACACGGACGCGAGCTTCGAAGCGGCGCGCCTGCGCGTGTTCTCCTTCGGCCTAACGCAGATCTTCGTGCTCGCGGCGCTCGTGGCGGTGTCGATCTATCGACCTTGGGGCCGCCGCTGAGAGCGCGCGTTCCGCGACGGAGGCATCGACCAACGACCCCTTCGGCGCCGCCAAGCATTTCCGTCAGGTCGCGCCCGCCCGCGCGCGCCCTCGAGTTCGCGCCGCGCTGAGCGCCTCAGCCCATGCCGTCCTGGTTGAGCGTCGGCGCGGCGGATATTCTGCGCCCACGACGGTCCCTAAGGGATCGTCGCGTCAGCGCATGCGGTCGGCGCTGGCTCGATCCGAGAGGTTCGGTCGGCCACCGGTGGAGAGATCCGTGATCGTGCAGCGTGGGCCGCGGATCGTGACGTCGGCCACGCGCCAGAACTCACGGCTCGTGCCGTTGCGCATGGAGATGGGTCCGAAGGACTGCGTCGGCGTCGTGGTGGCGCCTCCGCAGTAGATGTTGACGGTCAGGCGGTTGGCGAAGCCACGCCAGGCGTGGATGCCGATGCGGTAGACGCCATCGTGCGGCGTCTGGATGTTGATGTTCTCCGGACCGAGGCCCGTCGTGTTGTCGATGTCGAGGCTGGCGTCGTCGTCCGGGCCCGGGTTGTACCAGTCGGGGCCGCCTCCCACGCAGTCGGAGAAGTAGCAATCCCACGGGGCCGTGAACCAGCGCGTGCCGTCGGGGTGCAAGAGATGGGTGTCCATGTCCGAGTCGTTCGTGTCCCAGAACATCTCGACGCGCAGGCCCTGCGTCGAGATCGCGGCCACGTTCGCCACGCAGCTCCCGGTCATGCCGTCGTTGTCCGTGACGGTCAGCTGCAGGCTGTAGTCGCCCGCGATGTCCGGCGTGAAGTTGGTGTTCTGGGCGTTGCCCGGGCTCGGAGGCATGGGCGCGGAGCCGGCGGGCTGACCAATGAGCTGCCAGCGCCAGCCCACGATCGTGCCATCGTCCACGGCGTCACCCGGCACCGCGACGGCGCTCAGGGGCGAGGTCTCCACGTCCGTGCAGATGGCGTCGGGATGCGTGGGGGTGCCGATCACCTGCACCGTGCAGCTCGCCGTCAATCCGTCCGAGTCCGTGGCCGTGAATTCCAAGTTGTAGTTGCCCTGCCTGTCGGGCGTGAAGCTCGTCTCGCGGCGGTTCAGCGGATCGAGCGCGGCGGTGCTCATCCCGGGCTTGGAGGTCATCTGCCAGCGCACGCGCACCACCTCCGTGTCGTCCGTGGCCTCGGCGCGCACGGTCACGGGCTGGCGTGTCGGCGCGCGGATGGGGCTGTCCGGGCAGGTCACGACCGGCGGCTGGGTCACGCGAATGCGCGTGACGCAGCTGTCCACGGCGCCCTCGTTGTCGGTCACGGTGAGCGTGAGTTCGTAGATGCCAGGACCATCGGCCGTGAAGTTCGTGACCGCCGCGTCCATCGGCACGATGCGCGCCGTGTTGCCGGGCGGCGTCGTGCTGACGGCCCAGCGGTAGCCGACCACGGCGTTGTCGTCGAAGCCGTCGCCCACCACGACGAGGGGCACGCCCACGCCGGTGACGAGCTCGTCCTCGGGGCACAGCGCCACGGGCGGACCGACCACGGCGTGCACGGCCACTTCGCAGCTCGCGCTGCGTCCGCCGCCGTCTCGCGCCGTGAATCGCACGCGGTAGTCTCCGAGCTGATCGGGCGTCAGGGTCGTGGTCGGGCCCACGGTCGGCGCGATGGCGACCATGGAGACCGGCGGCGTCGAGAGCAGCGCCCATGCCATGGAGTCGATGCCGTCCGGGCTGTCCGCCATGCCCCTCAGAGTGATCGCGAGGCCCGTGGTCGTGTACTGATCCGAGCGTCCGCAGTCCACGCTCAGGCCGCCCGCGTCGACGTCCGCGTCGGCGTCCGGCAGGCCGCCATCGAGAGCGGGGCCGATCTCGAGAGGCGTGCGCCCGCCGCATCCGGCGGCGAGCATCACGATCATCCAGGAGAGCGGAACCAAGCGTTTCATCATCATGAAGCCATCCTCTAACGAGCCTGGGCCATCCTAGCCCCTGAGGGCCGTGCAGCAAAACTCGTGCCCCTCGTGCATCGGGTCCATGCGCGGCCGTTGTGGCCTCGGGGGCTGTCGATTCTGGGCCACAGCGTGCCACAGCGTGCGCTCGATGCACGCTGCGTCACTTTTCCAGCGTCAGTTTTCGCGCGCCGGGATGTGACTCATGGCTCGTTCGGCCAGCGCCGTGATGGTGAGGGAGGGGTTCACGCCCGGGTTGGCCGAGATGGCCGAGCCGTCGATCACGAACAGGCCGGGGTAGCCGTGGACGCGGTGCTCGGCGTCGATCACGCCCTCCTCGACCGTGGCGCCCATGCAGGCGCCTCCCAGGATATGCGCGGTCGACGGCACGCCACGCAGGATCTCCGTCGCCAGGGTCATGGTCACGCCACCGATCTTGTCGGCGAAGCGCTGGGCGAGATCGTTGGCCTCGTCGATGAAGGCCTGGGGCGCCGTCTGGCCCTCGGCCAGCTCGGAGACCAGACCCTCCTTGAAGCCCGACCACGCGCTGCGTCCGAGCCGGAAGCGGAGCGTGCTCTCCAGGGTGCGCATGTAGAGCAGAACCTGGCTCTTGCTCGAGTAGTCTGGAGTCGTCATCGCGCGTGCCCAGATGCCGGGGTTCTTGGCCACGCGTGCAGCCGCGCGCCAGAGGCGCTTGCCCACCGTCGCGCCCGGAGAATGGGGCATGGAGAGCAGGCGGAAGAAGCCCGACCCTTGCCCATAGCGCACGGGCTCGAGGTGGCTGTGATCGTCGGTGTGGAGGATCGAAGTGATGGCGACGCCGCGCGTCAGGTCCTCCTTGGCGTCCGGCGCGACCACGCCGATCAGCGCCTCGCTGTTGGTGCGGACGAAGTCGCCGAGTCGCGGCGAGAGCTTGGGCAGGCCGTTGGGATCGCGCTGCATCTTCAGCATCAGAGGCAGGCTGCCGAGCACACCGCCCGAGAAGATCACCTTGTCCGCCGAGAGCTCGCGGCGTCGACCGCCGCCGATGGAGGGCTTCGTCTCCAGGCGATAGCCGCCACCCTCGCGCTCGCGCACGGCCAGCACCTCGGTTTCGGCCAGCACCTCGGCGCCGCCACGCTCGGCGAGGTAGAGGTAGTTGCGATCCAGGGTGTTCTTGGCGCCCACGCGGCAGCCCGTCATGCACGCGCCGCAGAAGGTGCAGCCCGTGCGCTTCGGACCTTCGCCGCCAAAGTAGGGATCCTCCACCTCCTCGCCAGGCTTGCCGAAGAACACGCTCACGCGCGTGGGACCGAAATGCTCCTCGCGGCCGATGTCCTTGGCGATCTCCAACATCACGCGATCGCTGGCCGTCTCGCGCGGGTTGTCGTTGGCGCCCAACATCTTCAGAGCCGTGGCGTAGTGCGGTGCGAGCTCCGCCTTCCAGTCGGCGAGCTTGCCCCAGGAGGCGGCGCTGAAGAACTCGTCCCCCGGCGTCGGCAGGGTGTTGGCGTAGACCAGGGAGCCGCCGCCCACGCCCACGCCATGGACCACCGTGACGTGCTTGAAGAAGCTCATCTGGAAGATGCCCAGGAGCCCGGCGTTGGGTTGCCACAGCCAGCGTCGGACATCCCAGTTCGTCTTGGGGAAGTCCTCCTTGGTGAAGCGTCGACCCTTCTCCACCACCAGGACCCGGTAACCCTTCTGGGTGAGGCGAAGCGCCGAGACGCTTCCGCCGAAGCCGGAGCCGATGATGATCCAATCGTAGTGCTCGTCCTGCATGGCCGGAGAATACACTCCCTCGTGGCCGTTGTGACCGTACGGTCGTCAATCGACGTGCGGAATCTCCCCGCCGCGCACAGGGCGCAATCATGAGGTGTCTGCGTGGCGCGGCTGGCGCCTCCCCACTCCCATCCCGTACATTCGGACGCTCATGCCTACGACATCGCCCCTTCGCACGGCCGGTCACGGTCGCCCTTCACTCCTGCTCGTGCTCGCCGCCCTGGCTGCGACCCTCGCCTTCGGATGCGGCGACGATTCCGCGCCCGTCGACGGTGGCCCGACCGACTCGGGAGTGGACACGGGGAGCCCCGACTCGTCGATGCCGGATTCGGGCATGCCCGACTCGGGTCGCCCGGACATCGTGGGCATGAGCGTCCCCTCGGACCAGGTGCTCGAGCCCGGCGTGCGCCGCGAGGCCATCCTGCTCGACGCACCCGTCGGTCCCGCCAACCCCTCCACGAGCGAGGCCACGCCGACGGCGCTCAACCGCTATCGCCTGCTGCGCTATCGCGAGGATGTCTCTCCGGCCGCGGATCCGAGGGCGATCCTGATCGGCGTGCCCGCCATGCTGGGCGGGGCGCCGGCCTTCCAGGCCTTGGCCGAGGCCCTCGTGCGTCGCGGCACCGCGGCGGGAGAACCCATCGAGGTCTGGAGCATGGAGCGTCGCGGCAACCTGCTCGAGGATCTGCGCGGCATGGACACGGCCGAGGCGATGGGCGAGCCCAACGTCGCCAACGGCTACTACTTCGACCGTCGCACCATCGACGGGGAAGCTTTTCCGGGCTTCCTCTCGGGCTCCGACATGAGCTACGCCAGCGAGTGGGGCTTGGCGCTGCAGGTCGAGGAGGTCCATCAGCTGATCGCCCGAGTGCCGGCCGCCGAGCGCAAGGGGCGCGTCTTCTTGCTGGGCCACGCTCAGGGCGCCGAGGTCTGCGAACGCTACGGCGCGTGGCGCTTCGCCGACGGCAGTCGCGGCGCGGACGAGATCGCGGGCATGGTGTTGATCGACTCCGACGGACTCGCGAACGAGGCCACGCTGACCGAGACCCAGTACACCACCGATCCGGCGGAGCCCCCCGTCGGCGGGCTCGCCACGATCAAGGGGCTCGACGCCATCCGAGCCGACCCGACCAGACGCCTGGTCCAGATTCCGGTGTTTGGCACTGATCTGCTCGCGCTGGCCGAGATCCTGGCCATGCGCGCGAACCTCGACCCGACCGCCGTGGTGCTAGACCCCGTGCGTGATCAGAGCCTGTCGCTGCTGCTCAACCTGGACGTGGCGAACGTCCCGCCCATGACCAACGCCGCGGCCTACGGCTTCGCCTTCGATCAGGACTACGCGTCCTTCGACATCACGGCGCTGCACATGGGCAAGTCGGACGGACCGACCGCGACCTACACGAGCATCTTCGGAGCCATGTTGGAGCAGCCCTCCGATCCGACCCACACCTACGCCTGGATCGACTACGACGCCACGGATCCCGTCGAGTTCGTCTCCCTCGCGGACAACACCGCGAGCTTGTTCATGGGCCCGACCAACCTGATCGAGTGGTACTCCCCGACGCGGCTCATCCTCGACCTGATGGCGACGCGTGGCGCGGCGGTTCCGGAGAGCGGCTACCAGGCGGACAACGGCCTGCGCGCCTTCGACGGCGCTCTGGATGACGCCCCCGTGCTCGCCATCGCGGCGGGCTTCACGACGCCCGCCGACTACGACTCCCTGCGCGCGCGCATGGCCCCCGCGTTGGGTGCGGGCCGCGCTCACGCCGGCGCTCTGAGGGCGTCCGACGAGCTCGCCTTCAAGGTGGTGAACGTCCCGGGCATGACCCACGGCGATCCCATCAACGCTGTGGACGACCCCGCCCACAACCCAGTGCCCGAGGCGGTCCACGCCTTCCTCACAGACGAGGCCAGCGCGGGCACCATGCCGGCGCCGACCTTGCCCTGACGCTAGAGCGCTGACCCGCCGATGGAGCGGTTCATTCCGACCAGGGTCAACAGCTCCATGCGTGCGGCGGGCTCCTGCATGAAGACGCCGTGGAGCTTGCTCGTGGTCGTCCACGATCCGGCCTTCTTCACGCCGCGGTAGCACATGCAGAAGTGCTGAGCCTGGATGATCACGGCGACGCCCTGGGGGTTCAGCGTCTCCTGGATCGCGTTCGCGATCTGGGCCGTCAGCTTCTCCTGCACTTGCAGGCGCTTGGCAAAGACATCGACCACACGAGCGATCTTCGACAGGCCCACGACCCTGCCGTTCGGGATGTAGGCGACGTGTACCTTGCCCACGAAGGGCACCATGTGATGTTCGCAGTGACTGTAGAGCTCGATGTCGCTGACCAGCACGAGCTCTTCGTAGCCCTCGATCTCGCTGAAGGTGCGTTCGAGGTGCGCCTCGGCATCCTCGCCGTAGCCGCCGAAGTGCTCGGACATCGCGCGCACCACGCGTCCGGGCGTGTCCAGTAGGCCTTCCCGGTCGGGATCTTCGCCGATGTAGCGGAGCAACGCCCGCACGTGTTCTTCGGCCTCTTCCGCAGTGACTTTTGCGTCGTCGCTCATGGGGCCCTCCCTAATGCCAAGCCCTCTCAGGGGCAAGTCAGAGTGGGCTCGGCGAAATATCTGTACGCATGCGGTGTTGAAGAGTCGTGGGCGGAATTGGGCACGCCCTGGAGCTTCACCATGGTCAATTATCTGCGACAGCATCTCTTCCGTCATCTGGGCACCATCTCGCTGCTTGCAGCGTCAGGCGCCGTGTCGCCCGCGCTCGCGCTGGCGGACATCCCCACGGACCTGCTCGGAGACGCCACGACCGACGGCTTCGACGATGTGGACGCTTCGGACGAGGACAGGTTGGCCCTGCTCTCGTTGTTGGCGAGCGACGCGCGACCCCAGATTCGCGCCAACGCTGCAGACGCCACGCTCACTCTGGGGAACGTGGACCCGGTGCAGGTCGAGGCTCTCCTGCTTCGTCTGGCGAAGGACGATTGGCCCGAGGTTCGTCTGGCTGCGGCCGTGGCCATGGCCAATCATCTGACGGATATGCAGCCCTTGGGGCAGGTCGGCGTCGTGGCCGCCTGGGCGACGGAAGACCACCCGGGACCGCGCGAGGCGTTGGCTCACGCCTCGAGCCATTCACGCCCAGTCGTCATGGCCGACATGGCTCTCGAGGTGTTGGCGGCCGACTCCAAGCCCGAGGTGCGACGTGCGGCCATCGCTGCCGTCCGGGCGCGCTCCCTCGAGGCCCCCGAGACCTACCGGCGCATCCTCGCCGCGCGACTCCAAGACCCGGATCGCCGCGTGCGGCGTGCCGCGCGCCACAGCTTCGCCGTGGTCCAGGCCAAGACCGCGTGAAGCCAGCGTTCCGCTGACTAATCGCACGCTCAATCGCGTCCATGCGCGTCGATGTGGTACACCGCGCCGATGCACAACCCCGATTCTGTCAGGAGCCGTGTTTGGGCTCCGATCCTGGTCGCCGTGCTCCTGGGCTGCGGCGGATCCTCGAGTGCCGATCAGCACGGCACCGATACCAGCGGTGGCGAGGTCACCACGGACGACATCACTTCGGACCTCTCGCTCGACGACGATGACGCAGCTCCCGAGGCCGGCACCACGCGGCATCACGCGAGCGCCGCAGAGGTGCTGGGGCTGACGCCGCCCGAGACTCCCTGGGCCCAGATGGATGCCCAGGCACGCAACGACTACATGATCGGCAAGGTGCTGCCGATCATGGACGAGGCCTTCCGCAACCAGGACCCGTCGCGCTACGGCGAGCTCTTGTGCGAGAACTGCCACGGCCCGAATCCGGAAGAGCGTCACTACGCGATGCCCGACTCCCACATCCTGGCCGTGGGCGAGCCCGGCAGCCGCGCGTGGACGGGCATGGTGGCGATCTACCCCGACATGGTTCAGTTCATGCAGAACGAGGTCGTGCCCAAGATGACGAGCATCATGGGTGAGGACATCACCTGCGCGAGCTGTCACCCCGCGGTCGCCGCCGCGCACTGACGGGTCGCCGCATGCCCAAGCCGCCCCACGCTTCGAGCACCACCGAGACCCTCTCCGGGAGCGTCTTCGGCTCGCTGATGTCGCGTGCGAAGGAGCGAGGCGGAAGCTTCCATCCACTTCACGTCGGAGACACCTACAAGGATCCGATCCCCGCCGCGCGTGCGGAGGCGCAGCTCACCTCGGAGCATGAGGGGCTTCATCGCTACGCGCCGCCGCAGGGTCTGCCCGAGCTGCTCGACGCGGTCGTGGAACGTGAAGAGCAGCGCAGCGGTCTGCGCCTCGAGCGCGAGAATTTTCAGATCATGAGCGGCGCCACCGCTGGGCTCAGCGTGATCGCGCAGACCGTGCTCGATCAAGGGGACGAGGTGCTCTTGCCCTCGCCCTACTGGCCCTTGATCCGTGGCATCCTCGCCTCGCGCGGCGCCGTGCCCGTGCAGGTCCCGATCTTCCACGCCCTCGACAGCCTCGATGTGGAGGAGGAGCTCGAGCGTCGCGTGACGCCACGAACCGTCGCGCTCTATCTGAACAGTCCGCACAACCCCACCGGTCGCGTCCTGCCCCCTGCGGTGGTCGATGCCTGTGTTCGCGTCGCCGAGCGTCACGACCTGTGGCTGATCTGCGACGAGGCCTACGAAGAGCTCTACTTCGGCCCCGTCAGGCCCACGCCCATCTGGGCTCGCGACGCTCTCCGAGAACGCGCCATCGTCAGCCATACCTTCTCCAAGAGCTACGGCATGGCGGGCGCGCGCGTCGGCTACGTCCACGGCCCCGCGAGCATCATGCGCGCGATCCGCGGCGTGCAGACCTTCCTCACCTATTGCGCGCCTCGGCCCATGCAGCTCGCCGCGCTCGCCTGCCTCCGTCACGGCGACGCCTTCCTCGAGGAGTGCCGCCGCGACTACGCCTTCGCGGGTCTCGAGGCCGCGCGCGTGCTCGGCCTCACGCCGCCCGAAGGAGGCACCTTTCTCTTCTTCGACGCCTCGCCCTATCTCGCGGACGAGGACGCGACCAGCCAGCCCTTCCTGGAGCGCTGCGTCGACGAAGGCGTGATGCTCACGCCGGGCTCCGCCTGCGGTGCGGACTTCGCGCGCTGGGTGCGCATCTGCTTCTCCGTCGAGGCCCCCGACGACTTCGCCCAGGCCCTCGAGGCCGTGCGTCGCGCCATGAACGCGGTCTGACCGACCGCGCCTTTCGCGCTGCGTGCGGCGTCGCGATCAGAAGGAGGCGAGCTGTTCGTCGGCTTCGAACTCCTCTTCGAGTTCCTCGTCGACTTCGACCGACTCCGGGGACCCCTCCTGGACCCGCGAGGGGTGCGGCGCGTAGGGGCTCCAGGCTGCGACCACGGCGGCGTGGACGCGATCGAAGTCGGCTCCCAGCAGGCTCTCCGGCAGGAGGATCGTCTCTCCGTTCGCAGCGGTCAGGGCCAGCGTCGGTTCGGAGCGCCCCCCGGCTCGAGGCATGGCCACGACGGTGACGTCCTGGATTGCGGCGATGTCCCAGGACTTGGGCCCCAAGGCGAGCACGCCGTGGCCGATCCAGAGGTCATGGGAGGGACGCCGCAGCAGCGGGGACAGGAAGAAGTACCAGGCGGCGGGGAGGGCGAGCGTGGAGGCCAGGAGCAGCGCAGCGGCGGGGACGATTTCCTCCAGAGGCAGCTGCACGGCGTGCTGGCCAGCGACGGCCGAGGCGAGGGTCGTCGCGACCGCCAACGCCAGTCGGGCGTAGGGGAAGGGCTCGCCCTGCCGGAACACGGTGACATCGTCGGTGCGTGGTTCCGGTAGGGCATCTCCTCACCCAGTCTGCCACGGATGGCAGCGTCGGGTCGTCGCAAGCCGCCCCAACCGTGAGTGTCTGGCCGGCAATCCAGATGTCATGGAGCGGCGCCGCGAGGACGCGCCGGAAGCATGACGTCCAAGCGCCTGCGGCCGGCATGCACGCTCAGTCTGGCACGCTCGCGTGAAGAGATGGGCGCGACTCGGCGCGCGCGGGCGCGCGCGTCCTCAGCTCTCGGCGGCGGGATCCAGCTTGGCGCGGAAGATGTTGCAGGTGCCCGCGGGGTGGATCGGGCCGCGTACCAGATGACAGCTTCCACACGCGTCAGGCGAGGTCCCGAGCCAGAAGCGACAGTCCGCGCAGCGACCGGCACCCGCGGGCGCCTCGTCGACGTAGCGCACGGTGGCGCGCGTCTGCGTGCCGTAGTCGTCGAGCTCGGGCGTGGGACAGGTCAGCGCTCGTGTCGTGCTTCCGGCGCAACCGCCGAGCAGCAGCGCGCCTGCCGTGACCAAGAAACTCCGCCTGTCCCGGTTCGTCACGCGGGCGAGCTTAGCAGCCCTTCGCTGAGAGGCCGAGCCGTCCCGTTCAGATGACGAGCAGGCCCTGGGCTTCGCAGGCGCAGGCCAGGCTGCGCGAGGAGGGCAGGGCGCCCGCGAGCTTCAGGCGCTCGAAGAGCTCGCGCGCGGCGGCCCTCACCTCGAGGCTCGTCGGCACGTCCGTGGAGGTCGAGAAGACCTGGCAGCGCGCGCGCGCCAGACGCCAGGAGGCGATCGCCAGATCTCCGGCGTCGTCCATCAGCGAGCGGTAGCCGTCCGGCCGCTCCGAGAGCTCGTCCAGCCATTCGATGGGTCGCATCCTCATGCTCCTTTCATCGGACGCTCAGGTCCGAATCGTCAAGCTCGGGTCACCCCTTCAGAAGCTGCCAAGATGCATGCGCCGTCAAGAAAACGACGAAATGGGACCTTCCACGTGAGCGACCCCTAGGGGTGAACCTCGGTGGTCTTCATGCTGTGCACCGAGATGTTCATCTGGGAGGTGGCGCCGTTCGCGATCGGCCGCGGTAGGTCGCGACGAAGCGGTCTCCCACTTGGTGAGCGCGATGCAGCCGGATGGTCCGTCGAGAGCCGTCGGCGGGAGCCACTGCCGTCGCGTCGGCGGTGGTCGTGGCGGCAGGTGCGCCGCCGCAGGCGCAGGGCGAGAGCAAGGCGAAGAACCGTGGGGTACGCATGGGCGCGCTCTATCACACCTCGTCGGGCGACCGGGAGAGCGAAGGCGTTGGCGCGGTGTGCTCAGGCCCCGATGGCCGTCACCGCGGGGGCAGCGAGCATCTTCGGGGGGGTCGAACGCAGCAGGCGCGGGAGGTCGGTGTCGCGGCTGTCGAGCTTGTCGAACTGCTCGAAGACGTGCTCGGCCCACACGCCGATGTCGTAATCGCAGACCATCGCGAACATGCGCTGGGCGCGGCGAGCGACCTCCGCCGGGTCCATGTCCAAGGCCTGCTCGATGGCGCGGTCCATGCTGCCCTCGCTGTAGGGGTTGGTCAGCACCGCGTCGGGCAGCTCCACGCTGACGCCCGTGAACTCCGAGAGTACGACGACGCCGTCGCGTCCCTCGTGGGCGGCGACGAACTCCTTCGCGACCAGGTTCAGTCCGTCACGCAGCGGAGTGGTCCAGCAGATGTCGGCCAGGCGGTAGTAGCGCATGACCTCCTCGAAGGGGACCATGTCCGTGAAGAGCAGCACGGGCGACCAGCCGAGGCGTCCGTATTGTCCATTGATCTGTCCGACCAGCTGCTCGATCTTCTGGCGCGCCGTGCGATAGACGGCCATGCCGCGCGCGGCCTTTACGCTCGTCACCACCAGCTTGATCTTGCCGTGCAGCTCGGGCCGTCGCTCGAGCAGGCGATCGTAGGCCAGGAGCATCTCCTTGGTGCCCTTCACGTAGTCGACCCGGCCGATGCTGACGATCAGCCTCTGCTCCCCCAACTCCGCGCGCATGGCGGCCAGCGCTCGCGTGGACTCTTCGGTCTTCAGCACCTGCGCGATGGCCTCGGGATCCGTGCCCACGGGCCAGGCGTCGAGCACGATGCGCCGCCCCTCGTGCTCCAGCGCCGTGACCACGTCGGGATCGCTCAGGGCGTGTCCCATCGCGTCCAGACCGCGCGCCGCCGGTCGCTGCTCCGCGATCGTGGCGCCTCGAAGGCCGCGTGCCACGGCCGCGAAGTTGTTCGCGTAGCGAGGGACGTGGAAGCCGACCAGGTCGCAGGAGAGCAGACTGTCGATGATCTGCTCGCGCCAGGGCAGGATGTTGAAGATGTCCGGCGCCGGGAAGGGCGTGTGGTGGAAGAAGGCGACCCGGGCGCGCGGCTTGAGCTCGCGCACCATGCCCGGCACCAGCCAGAGGTTGTAGTCGTGCACCCAGATGAAGGCGTCGTCGGCGGCGGTCTCACAGGCCGCCTCGGCGAAGCGACGATTGACCTCGACGAAGGTGTCCCAGTCCACGTTCTCCGCCGAGAACTGCCACGGGAAGGAGTGCAAGACGGGCCACATCGCCTCCTTGGAGGTCACATGATAGAAGCTGCGAACTTGCTGCGGCGTCAGCGGGATCCGCAGCACGTCGTACTTGCCCCAGCTGTCGTCGAAGCTGACCCGCCGTGGCCACGGCGTGCGCGTGGGCTCCGAGGCGTGCTTCCAGGCCACCCAGGTGCCGCGCTCGACGCGCCCGAAGAAGCTCTTGAGCGTCGGCACGATGCCGTTGGGCGAGCTGTTCTCGCGGAACACGGTCTGGCCGTCCTCCTCCACCTCCTCATAGGGCTGGCGGTGGTAGACGATGACGAGGTTCGAGCCGGTATCGGTGGTCATGCTGCATTCTCCTGCGGACGAAGTGGGCTGCCCTCGAGCCTCACGGCGAGGGCGTCGAGGATGCCGGCGGCGCCGTGCGCGCGGCTGTGGTGGAGCCAGGGCAAGTCGCGCGTGCGCTCGAGCAGCTTCGGCTCGGCGTTGCCCACGACGACCCCCGGGAGACGGGTCTCGAACAGGCTCCAGTCGTTCATGGTGTCGCCCGCGACCAAGGTCCGCTCGGCGGGGAGCTCGAGCTCGGCCAGGAGCGCCAGCAGAGTGGAGCCCTTGTTCACGCCTCGCGGCAGCACGTCGAAGAAGGTCTCGGCCGACAGCAGACAATCGAAGCCTGCCTCGCGCACCCGACCCGCGACGGCGGGATCCAGCGTCGCCGGGTCGTAGAAGAAGGACGCGCGTCGGGCGAAGGGGCCGGCCTGCGGTCGCAGCCCTGGAGTGTCGGCGAGCCACGCGCGGACGGCGTCTCCGGAGTCGGCCCAGCGCGCGGCGATGTCGTCCTGGATGGCGGCCACGGGCTCGTGGCTGCGGCCGTCCACCACCGTCGTGCCCACGTCGCCCACGATGTGATCGGGCGTGGGGAAGCCGGGTGCGGCGCAGAGCTCGCGGATATGGGGCAGGTCACGGCCTGTGACGAAGATCAAGTGGACGCTCTCGCGATTCTGCTCGATCCAGCGGTAGAGGGCGCGACGCGCCGCCCCCGATCCGCCGAGGAAAGTGCCATCGAGATCCGTCGCGAGCACGAGCTCGGGCGCTGGGCGCATGGGCCTCCGGGGTTGGGGTTCTGGGAGGGCTCACCCGCACGTTCCGGGCGAACGTGCACACCTCCACTAAATACTTAGTGCAGCAATGATGTCCGCACTACGGATTATGTCAAGTCGACCGCGTGTACAGGACGCCCTCGGCGTCGGCGAGGCGGAGCGGCTCCGTGGCCCTGCCCGCCTCGAGGTGGGGCGAGGCCAGTGCTAGCTCCCAGCGCTCGGGCGCGTCGCCGACTCCGGGCAAGTCGGCGGGGACGAAGGTCGTCGCCGTCCCCTCCATGTTGGCGATGGCGAGCACCTCTTCGCCGCCGCCTGGCTGCCGACGAGTGCCGTGGAAGAGCACGGTGCCGTGGGCCGGCCAGCGATGCGAGAGGCTCTCGTCCGGGCGCAGATTGCGCCGCAGCCAGGGCCGCTGCTGACGGAAGCGCCGCAGCGCGAGGTTGAAGGCGACGCGCGCCGGGTCGAGCTCCGCGATGTAGTGGGAGACGTTGCAGTAGTCGTGGGTGTCGTCCATGAAGGCCCGCGCGATCTTGGTGAGCCCTTCGACATCCGGGCGATCGGGGCCACCGGGCAGGCGCTCCGCGGCGGCGCGCACGATCGCCACCACGGCGCCCAAGTCTTCCGTCACCTCCACGGCGGCCGTGAGCACGCGCATGAAGTCCCGCAGCTGGTCGCGGTGCTCGAAGCCGAGCTCCTTCAAACGGCGAAATCTTCCGACCTTCGAGTAGCTGATGTCGTCCACTTGCCAGTCGAGGAAGCTCGCCTCCTCCGCGACCACCTTCACCGCGTGGCGGTCGTCCGTGTTCCTCATGAAGCCCCAGCTCGCGCGCATGGAGGCGTTGAGGAAATCCATCGGCGTGCCCGGGAGCAGGCCGTAGAAGAGCAGGTTCGCCGCGGCGTGGTCGTAGGCGCTGTCGATGATCTCGAGCAGCGTGCTCCCGAGTCGGCGGTTGATGTTCAGCCGCGGGCTGACCTGGGTGCCGCGCCTCACCGTGTCGTGGTTCGCGCAGCCGGAGATCCACTGCTCGCCTGTCGCCGCCACTTCCGTCAGGCGCCACCACTTGGAGATCCAGAAGGTGTGGAGGAACGGCGTGTTGTGGGCGAAGGTCAGCGGCCCCCACTGCCAGGCGTGGGGCTGGGTCGCGGTCACGGCTTGGTAGGAGCTGGCGAGTTCCCAATCCCCACGTGGCCAAGGTCGACCGTCTTCGAACACGATCCAGGGGTGGTAGTCGACGCCGGCCACGCGCTGGGTCACGGCGCTCATCTCACACAGGAAGTCGTCGTCGTGGAGCAGCTGGTCGGAGGCGGCGTCCCACCACTTGAAGTCCTGGGCGCCGTCGACACGCACGCCGTCGGCGCCGAGGTCCACGAGACGCCGCTGCAACTCGAGCAGGATCGCGCGCACCGGCGGGTGACGATAGTTGAGATCCTGACCGTACATGTTCGGGCCCAGGAAGAACTGGTGGGGCAGGAGATCGATGGCCTGGTTGTCGGCGTGACCGAAGACGAGGTCGAACATCAGCCGGATCGGCCGGCCCGGGAAGGTGTGCAGAGTCTCGGCGAGATCGACGACCTCGTCCGGGCGACGCGTCGCGAGAAACGAGGGGTTGGGCGCGGCGGCTCCGCTGATCACCACGTCGTAGCCCCAGTTGGTGGTCGCGGGGCGCCTGACCTCGACGTCGAAAACGGGCGCGAGCTCGGAGCCAGCGGCCTCCTCCTGCCAGCACGGCAGCGCCGCCTCGTCGCGTACGACCGCCTGCAGCGGCATCAACTGGATGGCGTCGTAGCCGAGCCAGCACTCGTCGTCCCGCTCCAGCGGCAGGCCCTCACGGACCCGTTCGCTCAGCTGACGTAGCCGTCGATCCAGGCTCTGCACGCTGCCGCCCAGAGTCGCCGTCCCCACGTGCACCTCGAGGATGTTGCAGGGCGGCCCGAGGCGCGGGATTCCGTCCTCGGCGAGTGTGGCCGCCTCCACCTCTCGTCGCAACCACTCCCCGTCCCGTCGCTCCCGTTGGAGACGCTCCGTGTCGTAGAGTTCAGCGGGGCCGAAGGGGCCAAAGGGCAGGCTGGCGGCGAGGGGATCGGCGCACGTGCCCCAATTGCCGCAGCGATCCCGGAAGCGGAGCTGGTAGAGCACGCCGACCTCCGTTCGCGTGCCTGCCACGCAGCGGCGCGCCGCTGCCCACCAGGTCTGTCCTGCGCGCAGGGCAGGCAAGAGCACGCGCCGCACGCGCAGCGCTTGATGGGCGACCGCGAGGTCGAGCGCTTCGGTCGGGATCAGCAGTTCGACGAAGACGTCTCCCGCTCCGACGCCGAGCTCGTCGAGTTGGGGCGCGAAGAAACCGAAGCAGGAGAGCTCGCCGTCCTCGTCTCGGGTGTGGCGGCCGCCCAAGGAGCGGGCGAGCTCTTTCCAGGCGTCGAAGGGATCCGTCGCGCCATCGAGTAGGGAGAGCGCGCTCGCCGCCAGTTCGGCCGCAGCCCGTGGATCCGCGAGCGGATCCCGGGAGGAATCGTGTTCAATCACTTTGTGCACCAATCGTTGCGCACGGCCTGCGGCGAGGCGCAGCGGGATGGAGAGCCGTGCGAAGGCAGACGTCGATCCACGGGATCGCGGCGTCCGAACGTGTACTCACGTTGGCGGCCCCCGGCGGTGAAGTCAACGGCGCCCGCGGGGCGCGCGGCTCTCGGGCGACCCCTCATGCGAAGGCGGCCACCGTGGCGAGCGTCGCGGCCACCACCATCGTGGCCCAGATTCGGTAGTCCCACAGCCAGAAGTCGCCTGGCTCCGGCCGCGCCCACGCGCGGTGGAAGACGTAGCGCTCCACCACCTCGTCCGAAGGCGCCGGCGTGAATCGCGCCGCGACCAGGTAGATCACGAACGAGATGGCGGTCGTCAGCCCCGCCGTGAGCGTGTAGTGCCAGCTCCAGTAGCCCGTCTTGGAGAGCACGAAGAAGACGGCCGCTACGGCGTGTCCGCTGAGCAGCGTGATCCACGCCGTCTGCCCGCTCCCTCGGCGCGTCATGCCCCCGAGGATGAAGATGGCGACCACCGGCGGCACGACGATGGCGAACGCCTGCTGCAGATAGGCGAAGAGCCCCTCGAAGTTCTGGATCATGGGCGCCCACAGGCTGGCCAGCGCCATGAAGCACAAGGTCGCGATACGTCCGATGCGCAGCTGACGCTTCGAGTCCTTGGGCGCGTCGTCGTGCCTCGTGAAGTCGTGGATCAGCAGGGTCGAGGCTGCGTTCAGCGCCGAGTCGACGCTGGACATGATCGCGGCGAAGAGCCCCGCCATCACCAAGCCGATAGCGCCCACCGGGAGCGCGTGCAGCACCAGCGTGGGGAAGACGAAGTCGCTGTTCGCCAGGGTGGGGAAGCGCTTCAGCGCCATGGCGCCGGGCAGCACCATGATGAAGAGGGGCAAGAGCTTGAGCGCGCCGCCGAGCATGGCGCCTGCGCGCGCGTGCTTCATGTCCTGTGCGCCCAGGACGCGCTGGGCGATGTACTGATTCGTCGCCCAGTACCAGAAGCCGAGGATGGGCACGCCGGTCAGAGTTCCCAGCCACGGCAGCTGTGCGTCATCCAGGGGCCGGAACAAGCTGAGGCGATCCGGAGGCAGGAAATCGACCACGTTCGCCCAGCGATGGTCGAAGTCCCCGAAGAGCGTCCAGGTGATGATGCACGAGCCGATGATCAGCACGATGGCCTGGATGGCGTCGGTCTGGACCACCGCCTTCAGCCCACCCGCTGCGGTGTAGACGCCGGAGAAAATGGCGACCCCCGCGACCGTCTCCAAGAGCGTGAACGACGGGAAGAAGACCATGATCACGAGCGCGCCCGCGTACAGGCTGCCCGCCGTGTCGACGAACACCGTCAAGAAGATGGTCCAGGCGGAGAAGTAGAGGCGCGACCGACGATCGAAGCGTCGCGCCAGAAACTCCGGCACCGTGACCACGCGTGCCTTCAGGTAGAGCGGGATGAAGACCACGGCCATCACCACCAAGACGAGGCCCGCCATCCATTCGTAGTTGGCCATGGCGATGCCCGCGGTGTAGGCCGCGCCCGCCAGGCCGATCAGCGTCGTGCTCGAGATGTTCGAGGCGAAGAGCGAGAGCCCGATGGGACCGAAGCGTAGCGAGCGTCCCGCGAGGAAGAGATCCTCGTCGGTGTGCGTGTGAAACGCGACCTGCAGACCCTTGGCGATGACCACCACGAAGTAGACGCCGACGATGGCGAGATCCAGATTGCTGAGCGCGATTTGCATGATCCAGGCGTGGAGAGCGCGTGATGGGCGAGGACTCCATCCGCCGATCGCGGCGGCTCGGGAGATCACTCATGACGGCGCAGAGCCACGCCACGACCTGGCCGGCCGCAGGCGATGAGGACCTCCGCGCGCCCGAGGAAAGTGCCGTTTCATGGACGAAAAGTCAATGTCGCCTGGGCGTGTGAGCGCTCGGCCCCTGACGTCCTGACACGACACACCCTATTGTCTGAAGGTCGGCTCACGGGGCCGGCGCCGTGGCGAGGGCAGCTTGCGTGACATGCGGCAGGGTCTGGCGAGTCGGCCTGGGCGCGAG
>Ga0100396_1000631_pt1 | contig 21312 bp, 11 predicted proteins | sample CryGeymeta201520_FD_81551 | JGI IMG/M metagenome (GOLD analysis project Ga0100396, IMG submission 81551) | Groundwater microbial communities from Crystal Geyser aquifers in Utah, USA - Crystal Geyser metaG 2015-20 | ecosystem: Environmental > Aquatic > Deep subsurface > Groundwater | place: USA... | reverse complement strand
CTGGTTTGATAGGCAACACCCAAATTATTCCAGAGGCTGGCAAATGTGGACCAGTCGGCCATTTCATCCATTCCCTGAAGACTGAGCTTGTAATGGTGGATGGCTTTGTCCCACTCACCGCGCGTATCATATACGCTTGCCAAGTTGGACAGCGCACGTGATCTTCCGGCTGTGTCTTTAATGGATCCATATAATTCGATGACTTGCAGATAAGCCGATATTGCATCATCGTATCTTGCCTGTTCTTGAAAAACCAAACCTAGATTATTCAAAAAAATCGCGCGATCATTTTCGACATGTGCAACTCTTTGCAGGCAATTCAAGCCCCGCTGATACGAGACAATCGCAGACTCCCAATTTTGTACCTGCGCCTGAAAATCTCCCTGCCCCAGAAATATCTGGGATTTTCCCCAGAGGGACAACTCAAAAGATTTTGCGCCATGAATGAGCAGTTGGCTATCCTCCAGGCGCAACTCGTCAATGGCTTGGTAGATCTCCGAGAGCCATAGGGCGATCCCCTTCCGCTCGTCGGTTGTGGCGACAGCGCGTGCGTATTCAATCACGTATGCAATGTCAGCCTTGGACATGTTTGATTTTTTCCTTTAATCTGGAAAATTCCTGGATGACTATGGTGCCGCTTTCATCTGCCCCCATAGAATCCCGCCACAGTTGTATCATGTTGTCACAAAACCATAACGAGGCCTGCACCTCTCCATCCTCTGCATGAGCGATCCAGAATTTACCCAGACGCTCGATCAACTTTTTCAGTTCATATTCGTTGAAGCGGGAGGCGTGCCATAATGCCAGCGAAAAAGATTGAAGGACTTTTGTTCCCGATACTTCCTGTTTGAACAACAATTCAATGTCCCCTTCCTGTTCATAGATCCAGGCAAGGCAGTCGTTGTACTCATCCTCCAGCGCGATCTGTTTTGCATCCTCTAACAAGGGCAGGGCATCTTCAAATCTTTCCTGCGCTACCAACAAAGTACTGATATTTACCAGCAGGTAGGTTTCCATGCGCCGGTCATTTTGGCATCTGGCGATGTGCAGGGCTTTTTCGTAGGCCGCCCGTGCTTCGGAAGCCTTTCTCTGTGAGTGATAGGTTGCCCCCAGAATCTGCCAGGTATGCTTCAAACTGCGCGCTTCCCTGTATCGGGTTTTGATGTCAAGTGCAAGTTGAAGGCGTCTTTCCGCGTTTGTAAAATCTTCGTCAATGCGATAATCGTCGCCGAGAGCGGTCAGGGAGTTTCCCTGCAATTGCAAGCTACCCAATTCCTTAGCGATCTCGTATGCCTGTTGGTGACAGGCTGTTGCAGTTTGAATAGCGCCTTTGAGGAGATGGGTATTGCCTAGATTAATCAGGATTTGTGCCTGTCCGTAGAAGTCGCCTGTCTCCTGCAGTTTCTCCAGCGCGTCTGTATAAATGCGAAGAGCATCATCCCAGTTGCCCAACCCTTCTTCCGCCAGCCCCAAGCTGTTCAGAGTTTCTGCTTCGCCATGCGTATCGTGAATGGCGCGCTGGATATCCAGTGCCTGTTCAAGCAGGCCGTGGGCTTCCGTCATCCGGCCGCGCGTCCAGGCAATTGAGCCAAGATTATGGAGGGCGGAAGCGGTTAATTCCTGATTGCTTGTTTGCCGCGCGAGGTCGCACACTTCACGAAAACAGGACTCTGATTGATCCAGGTCACCCTTTTCGTAAAGCAGCAACCCCATGCCGTTAAGAAGGATGACCCTGCTTGATCCAATGGCCAGAGTGGACTCGAGGGCAGATTGAAAAGCCGCCTGCGCTTCCTCAATGGTGTTGGCGCTACGGCGCAAGAGGTTTGCCAGCCCGGCAAGGGAGGTCAACTCACCCTGTTGATCACCAAGTTTTTGGCGGATCACAATCGATTCTCGGAACGCTTTTTGCGCTTTTTCCCATTTGCCCAAATTGATGAAAAGCAGGGCTTCGTAATATTTCAACATACCCTGGGATTTGCTATCCAAGGAAAATGATTTAAGCACGTGCAGCAGGCGTCTTGCGCGATCGGTTTCCCATTGAACGCGTGCTTTACTGAAGGCAGCTTCCCAATCGCGTAAAGCTGTTTTCTCTCCAGACTCAAACCGCGTCTGTATGGACTCCAGTTCGTAATCGATCTGGGATAACATGGCTTTACTCCACTTTTAAATTTTCCAGCCAAGGTGGCGCTTGCGTATCACCTGAACTATCCATCAGCATTTTTACGCGTTGAAGGATGTCCGCGGACACAGGCAGGGCATGATCGCGAACGGCAATTAGATAATTTTTCCAAACACCCAATTCCCCCGGGACATCCAAAAGGCCCTGTTTGATCTGAGCGCTCTGGACATAACAATGCAAGGCATCTTTTATGTTTCCATTTTTCCCGTACGCCAGTCCGAGATTATTTAAAGTCTCGCCCTGGCCTCCCAGATCGCCCAACTGTTGATGGAACGCGAGATCTTGCGATAAATATTCAATCGCCTTTGCGGGAATATTTTTGGCAATATACAGAGTTCCGACATTGCCAAGTATCTGTGCCAGCAAGTGCGGCGCCTGTATTTGTTGCAGGCAGGCAAGCGCTTGAAGATACTTCTCCTCCGCCTCATCCAATCTGCCAGCAACCTGCAGAACGCTTGCCCAATTGGCAAGGTTGATGGACTTTGTTTCCAGATCATGCTCAGGAATGAGACTGGAAGCCTTTTTAAAATTTTGGAGAGCCTGTGGGATGTCTCCCAGATCGCGGTAAATGGTACCCAAGTTGTTCCACACTTTTACCAGTCCAACTGCGTCCTCCGTCCTTTCGTATGCTTCCAAGGCTTGTGCGTAACATTGAAGCGCATTTTCAAAGTCGCCTGAAAGGTAATAGATGTTTCCCAAATCTGAAACGATCCAACCAAGGGACTCTTCAGACACCACAGTGAGCAATTTTTTATAGATTTGAACGGCTGTTTCCCAATCCCGAACCTGTGCTGCCAGGGTTCCCTGCGCGGTTTTGCTTAGCATGGAGGCAATCTGTCCCGCGGCGGTGTTCAAATCCAAACGTCGGATTTCCCGCAACAATTGATAACAGCCTTTGATGTCCCATGATTGCAGAGCCTGATCGAACATGTTAGACCAGATCTGCAAGCCTTGTTCAGGATCATTGTTCAGGCTGTGATAAAGCAGTTCGAGCAAAAAAACGGTTTTTGGGATCACGGGACGCGCTATGCTTCCTGTTCATCGGCTTCCAAGCCGGCTTTCTCCCGATAATAATTGGTCAGCCTTTGGGTTAATTTTTCATATTCTAATTGACTGGTGAACTTCAGACGTTCAAGCAGCAGTTCACGGATCTTGTCGTGAAATTTGAGTCCGTACTCGTGGCGTTCGACAAAGGAGTGGCGGCTGAGCTTATCGTATATTTTTCTGGCGTCTTCAAGGCTCACTTCCAGCAATACTCCAATGACTTCCGGATTAAACCAGCGTGCGACAACCCCTTTTTCGAGAAAAGCCTGAACCCCTGCCACGCGTTCTTCCCGCAAAATGCGCTGCAGAAGCTGAGTGGCGATTTGATCACGATTGGCAAGGTTATCCAGTTCTCCAATTTTGTCCCACCCGCCAACCTCATGGGCAAGGTAACGTACAAGCACCAACAACATGGGATAACCGCCGGTGAATCTATACACCTGTTCCAGGGCGGCATCATTCCGCAATCCAAAATGAACAAGATATGCCTTTGCATCCGCCTCCGGCAATTCCTCCAATTCCAAGTCGAATAGTTTTTCGTTGAACTCCGACCAATCAAAATTGATTTTTGGAAGGGCGTTTCTGCCGAGAATGACAATCTTTACCTTATCCGGCAGGGCGGGAACCAGCATCTGACACATCCAGTCGTCAAACCCTTCCATTTCCTCATATGTGTCAAAGATAACAGCAGCAATTTGATTCTTTTTTTCCAGCACGATGTGTACGTTCTCTGCCAGTCTGGATACAAGAGTTTTTTCCACACCGCGCAGGTAACGTTCCAAAGCGAATCGATTACTGATATTGCGCTGGACTCCTTCCGTAATGCCTTTGCCCAGCGCCTGAATGATCTGCCCGAAACCGATTGGATCTTTCACGTTTCCAATGGCATCAAAAAGCGTTTGAATACTGCCACCACGCTGAAGGACTTCCTGCACCACAAGATAATCGGCATATTCGCGCTCGAACTCGCCGAAAGCCGAGGAAAGCGCGGGATGAGTGGCGAAGCCTTCTTTGATCGTATACAGAATCCGATCCGGGGTCAGGTCTGGACGATTCCCATCGATAAAGGCCAGGGGAATTTTGCCGTTTGATGCAAATTCTTGCATTTTCAATCCGACAATCGTTTTGCCAATGCCGCCTGGGCCATAGATGTTCAGCATCCCATAACGTGTCCTGCCATTCAGCAGCGCTGAAAAATTTTCAATTTCTTTTGTGCGCCCCACGATGAAGAGTTTGGGTTCCGGCATGTTGACCTCTTTTTGAGTATTGGCTGGATTCAATATACAATAGGGCAGGCAAAGTTGCAAGAGTGAAGTTCGTCTTTGTCCCCAAAATGCTCATGCGCCCGGATCAATTATTTCTCAGCGAGTATTTTCACCAGTTGCTCAGTCTGGACCAAAAGAAAGGAATACAGGAATGGGCAACCGCCTTTGACGTTTATCGGAGCAAATGGCTGCTGGATGATTGCGTCTGGCTGTTGCGTCTTGTAAAGTCCCAATTCTTGACACTGGATTCGCAATGTATCGTTTGTGAGCAGGAGGGATTATTTTGGTTTAATAAAAACGAGTGGCATAAAGCCAAAACATATTTGGAAAAAACCCTGACGCTTGCGAAGCAATTGAATGATATGCACGCAATTGGGCGTTCCCTTGGACACTTGGGCATGCTCGAACAATCCAATGGAAATTTGCCGAGCGCGCTGGAATTATATCAACAGTCTGACCAAGTCTTCGCAGATTTGGACGATCGGCAGGCGCACAGCAACAACCTGGTCAATATGGGCGGTATCTATGACGATCTTGGGGAATGGGACAAGGCGCTCGATTGCTACAAGAAAGCTCTTGGTCTAAAGCGCGAGTTGGAAGATAAACCCGGCGAACAAACTTTGCGCGCCAATATGGCGATCCTATATCGTCAGCGCGGTGAATATTCACAAGCCGTTGATCTACTCAAACAAAGCATTGCATTGAGCCGTGAATTGGTTGATCCGCACAGCGAGGCAATGGCAATCAACAGTCTTGGGGCTGTTTATATTTATACGGGAGATGAACCGGCCGCGGAAGAATGCTTTAAACGTGCGTTGGAAATAATGCAAAAGCTCAATGATTTTGGTGAAGCAGGCGGGGCTTTGAACAACCTGGGGTTGCTATATCGGGAACAATCCCGTTGGGACAAAGCCCGTGAGGCATTTGAACAAAGCCTGGCCATTGCGCGGGAGATACAGGAACTTCATGGAGAGGCGACTGCCCTGACAAATCTGGGAATCATCGCACAGGACACAGGCAATATCCGTGAAACAGAAGGATACTTCAAGGAGGCGTTGAATATTTTCAATTCCATCAAAGCCGAATTGGAGGCAATTCAATTAACGCATAATTTGGGCACCCTGGCATATGAGTTGAATAAATTTCCTGAAGCCCAGGGATATTTTGAAACAGCGCTTAAATCTGCCCAGATTTTGGGCGCGCTACCAACCGAATCCTATGTTTCCAACGATCTTGCTGTACTCTACGACAATCTTGGTAAATGGGAGGACGCGGAACATTTATATAATCGTGTAATGGCAATCAGCGAAAAAACAGGCGACCAAGATGCCAAACTATCGGCACTACTAAATCTTGGTGTTCTTAACCGTCGTCGCGGAGATTTCAAGCAAGCGTTGGATTTTTTCAAGCAAACATTAAATTTAAGTCAAATGTATCGTAACCAGGAAATGGAAGCGCATGCGCTGCAAAATCTGGCAATGCTGGCTGTGGAGAAAAAAGATTTTCAGGATGCAAAAAAATCCTTTGATGAGGCGCTGTCCATTGCAATGAAACGCAAGGATGGTGAACAGGAACACGAAATCCTGATGGAAATGGGGACGATGTATTTGGAGTTCGGCGATATTACGCTGGCCGAAACCATCTATCGGCAGGCATTGGATTTTGCACGCGAGACGGGTAATATTCTGGGTAAAGCCCAATCTATGGCGAATCTGGGTATTTGTCAGCGACGAAAAGGGAATCCCGAAAAAGCAGTCGAGTATTATCTGGATGGATTGCGCACATATGAAGAATTGGGAATGTCTTTTGAGGTTGCTCAAATCCAAACCAACCTAGCCGGCGCCTATCTGCAACTGGAAAAACAAGACGAGGCTTTGACTTGGTACAAAAAGGCTCTGGAAAAATTGGAGGAACTGGGAGAAACGGAACTTTATGATCAGATCACGGGAAAGATCAAAAATCTAAAAAGATAGCGCTGCTCGCAGGAGAGGAATCTTGTTGATTCAACTGCTCTTGTACGACCATAAATCACATATAAAGCCGCAAAACACCCTGTTTTCGGGGATTTACCAAACAAAAAATCCGTCGTACAAGGTTTTGTTGTATACTCTACCTATGGTTGCCTCAGCGAAATACAGTACAGGGTTATCTGGAAAAGCAGGGTTGGTGGACGAGACCTTCGTTGCATTGCGCCTTGTCGCAAACGGTAAAAACGAGGCGGATGTCAAGGCCGCGGTAGTGGTTGATGATTTACTGGGAAAGGCAACCCACGAGAGCCGGAATGCGATTTGGGCCAAGCTCCACCAGCGCTATTTCCGTGATTGGGAACGCGCCGCGTTCCTGTCTAAATTGGTTTCAATTTCGACTTTTGAATTGGGGAAACTTTTTGTTTACTACGAATTCTGCCGCTCGGAATCCATACTTTACGACGCAGTGACACAGCCAATTTACAGCCGATTTCAGTCGGGTTTCAGCGGCATCGAGATCAGTGACTTGCAAGCCTGGCTGGATGGTATCCAGGTAGATCATCCCGAGGTGGCAGAGTGGTCGCCGCAAACGCGCAAGAAGGTGTTGAGCAATATACTGACCGTGCTGCGGGATTTTGGCCTGATGTCCGGGGTCAATCGAAAGTCATTTGAGCGCGTGTTTGTGCCGGTTACGCTGGCAGGTTATGTATTGTATTCGTTGCAGGAAAGCCTGGATGGATTTGGCGCTCGTGCGGTGATCGAGTCGCCGGGTTGGCGTTTGTTTTTCCTGGAAGAAAGTGATGTGGTCAATCTTCTCAAGGAATTGACGCACGAAGGTTATTGCAAATTCCAAAAGCAAGGCGAGATCATGACTCTTGAACTGACACACCCAAATTTGGAGGGATACGTTGAAGCAGTTACGCGATAAGTTCGATGAGTTGGCGGAATTGTTACTCACCCATCGGGATAGCCTGGCGCAGGGGACTGGTGTGCCGTTTGTGCGTTTGCTGTATCACCCCGATGAAGAATTGGAAGCACGTGAACTGACCAAGTTGCTCAAGCAAAAATTGGAGAGGGCCGGCTTTACGCCGGTGGAGATTTGCTGTGGGGAATACCCGTTCAAGTATTACCAGCAGAAGAAACTGTTGGAACTGCGCTTGAAGACCGCGGAAGAACACCCCGCTCAGGCAGCGGATGAGATGGGCAAACATGCTGAAGAAGACCTACTCGCAGAAATCATCCGACAGGCGGAAGCAGCCAACGATAAGACCATCATCCTTTTAACGGAAACTGGACTCCTTTATCCCTTTGCCCAATTGTCCGGCATCCTTTTGGGTTGTGAAAACAAGGTACATGTGCCGCTGGTTGTCCTGTATCCAGCCACTATAGAAGAAGGCAACGTTTTATTCATGGGAAAGCGTGAACCGGGATATTACCGGACGCGCGACATCATGTAAAAAGTCATCAACCTGCTGCGGAGTTTGCAATGCAGATCAACAACATATTTCAACTCGAAATCAAACGCCGGATTCCTGCGGTCGCCAAGGTGGACGATATTGACCCGGCCACCGTCCAGCAGGAAGTCGGCGAGTATGTGGTCACCATGCCTATCGAGGAGGCTCTGGTACGTTTCCTTGATATTTATGGCGAGACCCGTGTCAATCCGACCGATCAGATTGGGGTATGGATTGCTGGCTTCTTCGGTTCCGGCAAGTCGCACTTTGCCAAGATGCTCAATTACCTGTTGAAGAATCCCAAAATTGACAAACAACAGGTCATGGATTTGTTCAAGACCCGCCTCGATGCCCAAAGCGCATCAACAAAAATTATTGTCGGCGGCTTGCATAAGACCCAGCAGATTGACAACCATGTGGTGATGTTCAATATTGAGGCCAACCGCCGCAATACAAGCATCATGTCCACGTTATACAGCCAGTACCTGGAGCAGGAACGCAAGCTGAGTGGGACCATATCCGTCGGGCGACTGGAACTGTCGCTTTTGAGGCGTGGATTGTACGAAGCCTTCAAGAAGAAGGTGGAAAAGGAAGTCGGCGAAAAGTGGGAAGTTGTACGCGAAGACTTTACGATGGTCCGCCCTGCAGCAGTCAAAGCCCTGATGGCTGTGGACCCGGCACTCTATCCGGACAGCAAAACAGCCGACAGGGCAATTACCGATTTACAGGCCCAGGGAAACGCCAGTATCACCGAGATCACCAGGGAATTGGTGGCGTATGTGGATGAACTGCGCGCCCAGGGAAACCCGGAACGCCCGCCGCATTTGCTGTTCATCATTGATGAAATTGGGCAGTTTGTTGGGCGTGAAAAAGACCGCCTGCTCGAGTTGCAAACCATCGCCGAAGCCTTTGGTACGCATGGCAAGGGAAAATTGTGGTTAATCGTGACCTCCCAGCAGGAACTCAAGGAGATGATCTCGGATATCACCACCATTCAGGATGAGTTCGGGCGCATCATCACCCGCTTCGACACTCGCATGACCCTGACCGCGGCAGATGTGGAGCGCGTGCTGGAAGATCGTATTCTCAAGAAAAACAATGTTGGCAACAAGGAATTGTCCAAATTGTTCGCCCGCTTTGGGGGTGAACTAGGCGTGCTGGGTAAACTGCCCGGCAGTTCGCGTGACCTGCCCATCCTGAGCAAGGATTCATTTCCAACCACCTACCCATTCCTGCCTTACCAGTTGGCGTTGATCCAGGACATTATCAAGGCGGCTCGCACCAGCGGCGGGACCGGTTTTACGCTCAACACCGAAGCGCGTAGCATGTTGGGACTATGCCAGGGCGTGATCACCCGCAATTTGTTGGAGGGTGAAGTTGGCAAGCTGGTTACACTGGATATGGTCTTTGACCAGGTGCGGCTGGACTTGAACCAGGCAGACTTGCGTGAGATCAACAAAGTGCCGGCGCAGCTGCCAGCCAGTTCAGGGTTTGATGCGCGGGTGGTCAAGACCCTGTATTTCTTGCAACAGGTATCGTACATCCCCAGCACAGCCGAGGTGATTGCCCATGCCCTGGTGCAGGATGTGCGCAGTGAACACCTGACCGAAGTCAAACAGCAGGTGGAAGCCAGCCTGAAACGTCTGAATGAGGCGGGATTTGTCATCGAAAAAGAAGATGGGATTTTCGAATTCCTGACGGGTGCGAAGAAAACCTTTGAGGAAGAAGTCAACAGCATTGACGCCAAGAAGAATGATCAGCGCCGCACGGTACGTGAACGCCTGACCGAAGTGTTACGGGAAGTTGGCCAGGTGGACTATGATAAAAAACAGCGCTTCCGCACCACCGTTTTTGCGGATGGAGAGCGCGTCAACGATGGTGATTCGCTGGTGTTGCAGGTCTATTCGCCTTTGCACATCAAACTGGAAGACGGCTTAACGGTTGACCAGATCGAGATGGAGAGCTTCACCAAGACAGGTACCGTTTATTGGTTCAGCCGGGAAGATGATGAGTTGGAGAAAAACGCCATTCGCCTGTTCAAACTGAAGGAAGCAGTCAGGGTGCGCCAGACACAGCAAAACAAAACGGACGATGACAAAGAACTGCTTCGTGAGAAAAGCAAAGAGATCAGCACGCTCCAACTAACCATCGAATCCCACCTGCGCTCGGACTTGTACAATGGCACGCTGATTTGGATGGGCGATGTGCAGGAATTGGATGGCAAAGCCACCACGTTGAACCCAATTTTCAACAAGGTGATGACCCGGGTGGTGCCACACGTTTATCCCAAATTTGACCTGGCCGCTGTGCGCCCGGATAAAGACGCCATCGAAACTGTACTGAAAACCAATGACTTTGGGTTGAACACACTGCAACCCGGCTTGAAACTCTTCGATGAAAAAAACCACCTCAATACACAAAGTCCGGCTATCGAAGAGATCTTGCATGAATTGGAACGCCGCGATAACAAAGGCCTGGACCGGGATGGCAGATCTTTGCTCGAATACTTCGAAAACCCACCCTATGGCTGGCACCCGGAGGTGATCCGCCTGTTGCTGGCGGCCATGTTCCGGGGCGGAGTCATCAGCGTCAAAAGCGGGAACGTGGTCTACGAAGATGCCACTGTCCCAGCGGCACGCGACCGGTTGATCAAGGCCAATGATTTCAAGAGTGCTGAGTTCCTGTATGACCCGGACCAATCTGTCAGCCTGGCAGAGCGGAAGCAGGCGCAGGATGCGTTGGATGTGATGTTCAGCCGGTCGAAAACTCAGGACACAGCCTCGGCGCTGTCAGGGTACATCCACGAAGACTTGAGCGTGCTCGACAGCCGGGTGGAACGGCTCGCCCTGCAACTCGGACAGGTGGAATACCCATTGCCAGCGTCTTTCAAACAGGCGCATGAAGTGATCCACAAAATCACCAGCCATAACCAGCCCAACAAGGTGGTGCGACTGTTCCTCGATCAATTGAATATGATTCGGCAATTGCACACAGATGCCGAAACGCTGTACGATTTCGTGGGAAAAGATAAACGTCTGCCGCAAGTTCGTCAGGCGCGCGCCTTATTGAAAGCTTGGGAAGAGACCTGCCAGGTGATGGCTGCCAAGGACTTGCACACCGAGGAATGGACAAAGCATGCCCAGACCTTGCAAATGGGATTACGGGAGGGCGTGGCTGGGGAGAATTGGAACTCCTTTGAACAGGCGGCCGAAGCCCTGTTGAAAGCCTACCAGACCGTCTATGCCAAACTGCATGCCCAGCGCGAAGAACTGTTCCAACGGCTGAACGGTGAGTTGGTGGCCGAAAGGTTAGAGACGGTCTACCTGCAAGCCTATACGTGTGAGAAACTGGCCTTCGACCCAACGCAGATGACTTGCAAAAATTGTGGCAAATCCCTGGCGCTGATCGCCGAGCAATTGATCGCCATCCCGGCGCGAGCGAAGGGCATTCGCGAAGCGGCCAAACAATTGACCAGCAGCAAGCGCAAAATTGCCAAAGTAAACGTGGGCGATGTGCTGGCTGGACGCGAGATCGAGAACGAGAAGCAATTGAAGGAAGCCTTGAAGGTTGTAGAAAAGAAGGCGCTGGATGCTTTGAAAGATTCGGATGCGGTTGAATTGGTTTAACAAGGAGACACAATGGAAATAATCAAAGCTGAAAGCGCGAGTCCCAGTCTACCTACCCTTCCCGACAAGATGCTCCCTGCCATTTCTGAATTAGCAGCATATCTGGGTATTCCAAGAGAGGTTTTGGCAAGCGACGAAGAGATTGTGTATGCATGGCAAGATTTGCCAAGAGAATTAAGGAATATTCCCCGTGATGTTGAGCCGGAGCTTATTGCACGAATGTGCGTCGCTATTAGTACCGGCCTTTTTGATAGCGCCATGAACTATATTTGGAATGCTTCTATTTTGCATCTTCGAAACAAAGTCAGAAATTTTGGTTTGCCTGTTGTAGCCCAAATCACCCAGGCAGACTTTGAAGAAAAGCATTTATTAGAGATTCAGGATAGTCAACTTTTAGATCTTTGCCATAAACTTAATATCCTAAATGATGATGGCTTCTTTTTCCTTGATCAGTGCCGGGATATTCGAAATAATTTTTCGGCAGCTCATCCGACATTGGGGAAAATAAATGACAGAGAGTTCATAGCATTTTTAAATCGCTGCATTAAATATGCACTTGCGGATTCCTCGTCGCCCAAAGGCGTCAATATCGGTGATTTCATAACAGCTATCAAGGGAGCACGATTTTCAGACGGTCAGCAACAGGTATGGATAGAACGAATAATGTCAACCCATGAAGTTCAAAGACAACTTCTGATTGGAATGGCACATGGGATATATTGTGACCCAAAGTCTCCTGAAACTGCAAGATTGAATTCGTTAGGCCTGTGCAATGCAACAAAAGACAATTTCACATCTGCTTTGAAATCAAATTTAATTAATAGCCACTCTGAGTATCTGGCAAAAGGGGATGACCCTCGATACAATGCATCCCTGAATTTTTTTGAATATTTGGGATTGCTCGGAATATTGAGCGAGGCGGAACAGCACACAATTATTTCCAAGGCGGTTGAAAGACTCTGGATTACACATCAAGGATTTAATAATTTTTACAATGAGCCTCCTTTTGCCGACCGATTACTGGAACTTTCACGCGCAGGTGAGATTCCCGAAACTATACAAGAAGAATATGTACAAGCTGTGGCAAGTTGCTATATTGGTAATGGCTTTGGAGTTTGTTGGGCAGCAGAATCAACATATCAGCAGATGATTCAAGAATTTTCTCCCCGCGAAATTTCTTTACTTCTTCACCTTTCAACCAAGGAAGGTAGTGTTGTAAATAGAAGGATTCAACTTAGTTCGTCCTGTAGGTCGCGTTACATTCAAGTGCTTCTGCTAATTGATCAAGCCAGTATGCAGCCTGGTACAAAGGCTGAATATGACAGAATATTAAAATTTCTTGGCAGTAGTCAGTAACCATTCACTCTCAATTTACTTCACTGTTCACCAAAAACCTAAAACTGACCTATGGACTCCACAAAAACCGCCATCAAATCCCTCGTTCTCGACCTGAGAAAATCCCTCGAAGCGGACATCGAAGTGGGCTTGCGCCGCTATGGGATCACGCCTACTGCGTTGCGTCCAGTGGACACGTTGAAGCATCTCGATGACCGCGGCATCGCGGCGCGCATTCGCATGGAAGAAGCCATCCATCACGAAATGGAACGCTCCACGGATTCAAAGCAGACCCTGGCAGAGGCAGTGCATTGGTTTGTGCGCGAGGTGGCATTCACCCACTTGAACCGCCTGGTGGGACTAAAAGCAATGGAAGTGCGCGGACTCATCCCAGAGGTGATTCAGACACGCGCCGAGTATGGCAATCGCAGCCGCGCCTTGCGGGATTATCGCGAGGCGCATCCCGAAGCCGCCAGCCTGCCTGATGATGGATTGGAAGCCGCGATTCAGGAAGCCTGCCGTCAGGTATATCCTGAATTCCGTTTATTGTTTGACGTGGGCGACCCCGCCGAGATGCGCGAAGCGCCGACCAACAGCCTGCTTTTCCCCAGCACACCCACTTTGAAAGCCTGCATAAAAAGCATCAATGAACTGGACACGAAGATCGGGCGTTCAGGCGCGCCTGCTCACGGCAAAGCGACTCCCGAGCAATCCATGTGGGCGGAAGATGAAATTATCGGCTGGGTGTATCAGTTCTACAACGCCGAAGAAAAAGTCGCCATTCGCGAGCGTGGCAAGCCGAAACATCCGTCAGAAGTGGCGGTCATCAATCAGTTTTTTACGCCGCGCTGGATCATCAAGTTTTTAGTGGACAACACCCTGGGACGGCTGTGGCTCGAGATGCACCCAGACAGCTCAAAGGTCAGGGCGAAGTGCGATTATCTTGTACCTGAACCAGTCGAAGGTCAAAGGTCGAAGGTCGAAGGCGGCTCGCAGTTAGATGAGGATTCACCGATTAATAATCCTGAGGCTCCAGCGCGTCGAATCGCCAAGCGACCGCAGGATATCCGCCTGATTGACCCTGCTTGTGGGACGATGCACTTCGGTCATTATGCCTTTGAAGTCTTTCAGGAAATCTATGCGGATGCGCGTGAGCGTGGATGGGCAAAAGGCGCGGACGCTTTAAGCGATGCCGATGTGCCCGCTGCGATTTTGCAGAACAACCTGTTCGGCGTGGATATTGACCTGCGCGCCGTGCAGTTAGCCGCGCTCAGTTTGTTTATGAAAGCCAAGCTTGCCCTGAGCGAAGTCGAAGGGAGTGCCACCGAGGGGAAAAGAATAGGACAAGTGAACCTGATCGTTGCGGATGCCCACTTGCCGCAAGGCAAAGTACGCGCAGACTTTTTAGCGCAGTATGCCAGCGAGCCAGTCATCCAAAAGGCGTTTGAGGAAGTATTTGAAAGCCTGGATAACGTGGCTGAGGTGGGAAGTTTGTTGCGTGTGGAAGAACGTTTTCGCCAGGCATTAACCAGCGGCGGATTCCAGAGTAAGACGCCAACGAAGAAAAAGAAAGATACAGACGCGAACGTGCAGCAGGCAGCCTTTGCCGAGATCGCGCCTGGCTGGTCATTGGAATATACCGTAGAGCAGATGATTGGACATCTGCGCGAATTTGCCCGCCGCGCCTTGAAAGAGCATGATCTGAACGCCCAGTTGTTCGCCGCCGAGACTGAAAAGAGCGTGGCATTGTTGGATTTGTTGTTACATGAGTACGATGTGGTAGTGATGAATCCACCTTATGGTGAAGCACTTTCATCAGCAGCAAAATATATCAAAGAGACTTACCCCAAAAGTAGGGCAAATTTATATACTTGTTTTGTTGAACGGGGGCTATCGTTATTAAATGACGGCGGATATCTCGGCGCGCTCACAGAACGATTGTTTATTACTCAAGAAAGTTTTGAAGACTTTAGAAACGATTTTCTGTTGGACGGCAAACAACTTATAGCCTTACTCGACCTCTGGTATGGCGTGTTAGACGATGCAATGAATAGGACTGCAAGTTATGTTATCTCAAAGGCAAAGAGTGAGCGTGTTACAGTGTTCTTTGATTTAAAGTTTGCCGATAACAAAAAAAACACCTTTAAAGAATTGCTTAAATTACAAGATGGTTTTGATTCAAGGCGATATATTTTGGATGTGAGTGCATTCAAAAAAGCCCCAAGAAAAGCGATTTTATACAAGTTGCCTAATAATTTCTTGGGGCATTTTGATGAATTTCCTTCCTTTGGTATATCGGTTGGTAAGGCAACTCAAGGTTTAATAACTGGAAATAATGAAAGATTTGTAAGATTCGTATGGGAAGTTGTACAAAACCAAATTGGAGAAAAATGGATTTTTTATGCAAAAGGTGGCGAAAACGAATCTTTTTACAAAAACTTGGATATGGTGGTTCTCTATAATGAAGTTGCCAAAAAATACTATGATGATTTCGGGCGACACCAAGGAAGAGGCAATTACTTCAAACAAGGAGTAAGTTGGGGTGATGTTTCTGGAATTTTTTCCGCACAATTTTTGCCATCAAAAGTTATTAATTCGCAAGTTTCATACTCGTTGCCTATTGAAAATGCAGATTTATTGTGGAATGCGATTGGATATTTAAACTCTCGCCTTACTTTGTACATGCTATCGAATATTTATGATGGACATCATTGGGGCACGAAGAATGTTCAAGTATTGCCTTATCGCCAACCCTCACCTGAAATTCAAGCAGAAATAAAGAATTTGTCAGAGTTCATATATTTATTAAAGCAAAGTTGGGACGAAGGTAATGAAACAAGCAACCTTTTTGATTATCCGTGGTTATTGAAAGCCCTAAAAGGTAATTTGCTAGAACAGTTTGTCGAATTGAAAAACAAAGTCTTTGCCACTGGACAATTAAAAGAGTTAGTTGAGTTAGTAGTTGAAATTGAAAACATGGCAAATATCCAAATTGCAAAAACTTATAACAATCTTGATGAGAATATTTATAAAATCTATGGATTATCGCCAGAAAATATGTTATTGATTGAACAAGAATTAGGCGAAATAGAACCAATAACCGTAGGAAACAATGGTCAGAATTTGGAAAATAATCAGAGAGCCACTGAGCACGTGGCTAGATTGATTTCGTATTGCCTACTCGAAGCCCTGCGCGTTGACACAGATGGCATTTTACCAATCACAGAAGCCAGTGGTGGGACAAACGCTTTGCGCCAAATACAGGCACAACTCGAAACACACTTCGGCGAGCAAGGCGCTTATCAAGTGGAACTCGATTCCGCCGCTTACCTGGGGCGTCCGCTGGGTGAATGGCTGCTCAAAAACTTCTGGAAGGATTTCCACGTCAAGTGGTACAAGAACCGTCCGCTCTTGTGGCAGTTGCAAAGCCAGAAAGGGCACTTCGCCTGTATCCTGCACATCCACAAACTCGACCGCGATACACTGCCAAAAATCCGCACGCAATATCTCTGGTCAGCGCGCAATGCCTGCCAGGCGAGTCTTGAATCAGCCCGACTGCGCGAAGACGCGGGCGACCGCTCCGCCGCCAAAGAAGTTGCGAAACTCGAATCCATGCTCGAAGACCTGAACGACTTCGAACAGCGCCTGATCTCCGTCATCGAAGGGCGCGTCAAGTGCAAAATCCCCGCCTGGGCGCAGGGTCCCTACCGCAATGGCATCTACGATCCCGTGCTCGATGACGGGGTGGCGGTCAACATCCTGCCCTTGCAGGAAGCAGGTCTACTGGCGAAGGCAAAGGTGGTGTAAATTCCATGACAACCAACCGCACAGACTTGGAACGTATTGTTGAAGAAGGCATTCTGACTCCCTGGCAAGCTGAACAATTACATGCCGCAGGAATAGAAAACGGCCCGGAGTTGGTGATGACTTGGCGCAATCCGTCCGAACGTCCGCGGCTGGCGGAGGCGGTTGGATCAACTGTCAAGGAGTTGATGCCAGCCATCCTTGTCGCCAATTTGCTCCAACAGAAAGCCCCGGGCGAAGCGGGGATTGATCTCATTCTGAAACATAAAGAGAATACAATGCCCACCTTGGAAGATACGGAAGACGATCACGAGTTTGTCACTCGCGATCGCCAGGGCATGATCGGTTTCGCCGGCTATACGATCCATCTCTATGAATCCCTGAATAATAAGTATGGCATTCTTCCAACCCTAAAGTTTTATATCATAGGGTTTGGTTTATTCCTGCTGTTTCTTATGGGAGCAATTGCATACGAGTATTGGGCCGCTCTATCCGGCGACTTTGGTCCCGATGTAACTTCACAGCTTGCTCAGCAACTAAATCGTCGTGAAGCTTTGCTATGGGTTGTTATATCCTTTATAATTTTTGGAATGGGTGGTTTATTCGTTGTGGGGGGCTTATGGATAAAAAATAGGCTGGAGGCATGGCTCGCTGACGTCATTGACCGCAAGATGGGACGAACCCCGCGTGATGTGCTGGTGGAGTGGGAAGTGCAAAACCGAATTCCTCGCGCCTGGGAAAAAGCAGAAAAAATACTGAATCAGGCGATGATATTTATTTGGTTCACCCCAATGTTTGTGGGTATTATTCTGCCGGGTATCCAGATTTGGGCCAGTTGGATCATCTTTGGCTTATTATTTAGTTGGATGTTCTTGAAAACCGTTCTGCTGAGCATTCGGTTTTCTAAAATAAAAACCTGGTGGGCGCAACAGGCGCGTCCACATCAGGCCGGGTTAATGCTAACCAAATTGGTTGCCACATCTTTGGTGGTTGCTGCATTTTTTTTGGTCTCGATTACAATCGCAGGGTTATTGTCCTCGGTCACAGACACTTGGACGCGTGCACATGCTCAGGATACTCGCAGTGATTTGAATGTCTGGCTGGCGCAACAAAAGCTGGAGGAGGCAGACCAGAGCAATTTACAGCAGTTCATTTTGGAAGTGACTGATAATTGGCTTGTCATAAATCAAGAGAGGGTTAAGTCTTGGGCTGATCTGCTGCCAGTGATCATCCAGATAGTCACTGCCGGCATGTTTGCAATCGTTTTTGGAGCAACGTTGGGTTGGTACATCTTTATTCGGCACAAGCGTTTGTTCGCGGCAGTGCTGTTTCTTATTGGCACTTATCTGGCTGTTGAAATTATCCCAGATATGGTTTCTTGGTGGTTGTTTAAGATGCCTCAGAGAGGATATGCTTCGCAGGATATTCAGGCTGGTTTACTCGCTGTCTTGGGACAGACTTTCGTTCAAAACATCCGAGGATTAACAATTGGGCTGTTTTTGGCGTTAGGACAGGATGTTTTCAATAACAGCCAGGACCGCTATTTGGATCATGAATGCCCGGAATGTTACGGCCTGTTGAGTAAACAAGGTTGCGGATATTGTGGATGCCAACGTGATTTTGAGAAGGTGCTTGACCTATCATGAAAACCTTTCCCAGCACAAGCTCTTTAAAGGTGGTGTGATCATGCTTATTACTGCGCTCAAAAAACATTTTCAAGGATTATTGAAAGCGCGTCCCATCCTGGTCTGGTTCGACGCGGAAGGCGATTATGTTTCCCTGCTGGATGACTTGACCGCTTCCGGACTCCCCCTCACCTGTATCCAGACCGAGGGGCAGTTGATTCGTCTTCGGGCCGACCTGCTCTACCATCCCGCCCCGACCGTGGTCTACCTGCCCTGGAAGCGTGACGCCGCCGAGAGCGACCTGCTCACCCCCATCCTGCCGCTCGCCCATATTTTCAACGACAATCTGTTCCGCTTCCTCAACGAACAGGGCGTCTCCTTCCCCGACGATCCCAAGACCCGCAGTACCATCCGGGAAGTTCTGCCCCGCCTGGCTAAACAATCTCTGGGAAAAGGCGCGGGCTACTGGAAGAAAGTGCTCTCCTCGTTGGACGCGGTCCGGGAAGAACTGCTCGGCGACTTCGGCGAAAAATTGCTCAGTTACCTGGCCATCCCTGCTGAAACCCACGCCGAATTTAAAAAAAATGACATCGAGAATTTCTTCTTCAACCTGCTCGCCAGCCGCTACGGCTTCGAATGTGATCCCACCAGCGAAACGCCCGAAGCCCTGTCCCGCCGTCTGACCGCACATTTCATTTTGGCGCGCGCCTATCTCACCGCCGGCAAACCCGAAGACTTCCCCTACCAAAAACTGCTCCCACCCACCCACCTGCTCGATGATTGCGACTCCTTCCTGCGCCGCTGGCAGGATAGTTCCTTCGCCGCCGCCTTCAACCGTCTGGCTGTGCAAGTCGAGCCGCAGTATTCGCTCAAAAAATGGGTCAACGCCCTTCCGCTCGATTCGGCCTTGTTGCTAGGCGCAGTCTTTCAAAACATCGAAGATCTGCTCTGGACACGTATCGAAGCCGAAATCAAAAGTCTCGACACCGACGCCGCCTGGCTGGAATTCCTGTCAGAACATCAGTCCGCTTTCACCGCCCGCTCCGGAAATTACTGGGCGAAGATCGGCCAGGCTCCGCAGTGGGGAATCCTGACCCAAGCCATGTTCCTGTTACAGACTGTCCAAACCTTTGAAGCTGAGATCGATCATATCTCGGACGCCAATCAGTTGATCCAACGTTACGCCACTCCGCTCGGCTGGTGGCAGATCGACCGCGCCTACCGCGAATTCCGCCAGTCCATCGGCGACGCCACCGCCTCCTACGACCGTCTGCGCCAGCGCGCTGGCCGCACTTACCACCGCTTCCTCGAACGCCTCAACAATCGCTTTGCCGAACTGCTCACAAAACACCCAAAATGGGATCTGACCGCCCTGCCCTCCCAAACCACAACCTGGAACGATCTAGTCAACGTCCGCAAGGGGAGCCGCACCGCCGTCATCTTCGTGGACGCCTTGCGCCTCGAACTGGCTCATGCCCTGGTTGATCGCCTCCAGCGCGATCTTAACCCCAGCGAACTCAATTTAAGTCCACGCTTGATCACGTTGCCTGCCGTCACCGAAGTCTGCATGCCCGCCCTGCTTCCCGATGGAGATACCCGCAAAGTGGATTACTCTGATGGCTGGCAGGTCACGATTGGCAAGAGCGGCAACCTGGCATCCAAAGCCGAGCGCATTGCCTACCTGCGCAGTAAATACCCCAAGATTCAGGTCTACAACGAAATCTCGGAACTGCTAAAAACTCCTACCGATCAAATCCCTGCCTCTGCCGAATTGTATGTCACCTTCCATACCGCCCTGGATAGCATCGGGGAAGAAGCCCACGAATTGGCATTGGCCGTCTTTAGCGAAGTACTCAAAGACGTGGAACAGGCCATCCGCAAATTCCGTGAAGCCGAGATTTCCGAAATCCACATCGTTACCGACCACGGCTTCCTCCTGCTCGATGATGTCTCCGAAGCCGATAAGGTCCCGGTCAAGGATGTGCCGGCCTTTAAAAAATCATCCCGCTATCTGGTTGGGCGCGGCCTGGGTCACACCGACCAATTGCGCCTCCCCATCCCTGGCGCCAAAGACCTGGAAGGTTGGTTTGCGCGGGGAATTGGTGTACTCCGCACGCCGGGCAAGTATAATTACACTCACGGCGGCCTGTCCCTGCAGGAAGTAATCATCCCCTGCCTGACGGTCTCTCAGAAAGCCAGCGGCGGCATGATCGAAGTCGAGATGTCCGCGCCGGATGAGATCAGGGGCAAGTTACTCAAAGTCAAAGTCCAGGCCTTGAGCGCCGAACTGCTCGCCCGCCCCCGTCAGGTGGAACTGCGCCTGGAAAAAGTATCCGGTGCATCTGCGCCCATCGTGTCCATTCCACAGGTCATTGAAGTGGGCGACGAGATCCAGATCAAAGTGCTCCTACCTGATTCCGCCCCGCTTGAAATCGGCGAAAAAGTCACCTGGCGTCTGGTGGATGCCGTCAGTGGGCAGGTTCTACAAGAGCTATCGGCCGTTAATCGAGTAGATTTTTTCTAGTGTTGAGGGACAATGGCGATTAAATCAATTGTGATGGATGAGTTAGACCAAAAAGCAGCGCGTCTGTTCCCTGGGCGCATCGTGCGCAAGGACCTCGTACGGCAAACCAAAACTGGTTTCAATGTGCCTGTCTACGTGCTTGAATATCTCCTTGGCCAGTATTGTTCCTCCACTGATCCAGATGTTATTGCCGAAGGGTTGGAACACGTCCGTAATACACTCTCGAGCAATTTTGTCCGCGCCGATGAGGCGGAGAAAATTAAAGCGATAACCCGTTCCAAGGGCAGTCATCGAATCATTGATAAGGTAAAAGTCACGCTCGACACCGATGTTGATCGGTTCTGGGCAGAGTTGACCAATATGGGCGTCAAAAACGTTTTGATTGAAGACAGCCTGGTAGACCAGTATGACAAACTGCTGATGGGCGGTGTCTGGGCGTTGATTGATCTGCGCTACGACCCGGAAATGCAAATCCGCGGCGTAACCCGT
>Ga0100396_1000629_pt1 | contig 21335 bp, 36 predicted proteins | sample CryGeymeta201520_FD_81551 | JGI IMG/M metagenome (GOLD analysis project Ga0100396, IMG submission 81551) | Groundwater microbial communities from Crystal Geyser aquifers in Utah, USA - Crystal Geyser metaG 2015-20 | ecosystem: Environmental > Aquatic > Deep subsurface > Groundwater | place: USA... | reverse complement strand
GCCTGGATCTACGATATCTAGACCAAAAATAGGGAAACCTGCCGGGTGATCCTTGCCGGTCACGATATCCATCCCACGATAGACTTGGCGAGAGTCGGCGGAGATCAAAATACTAGGTTGCTTTTGAGCCAATTCAATCGCTTTGGCGGTTTTGCCGGTTCCGGTTGGGCCTACGATACAGAGAAGTTTGTTCATAGGTTGGATTCAAAAGCCACAATAATTTGAGAGATAATATTTTCGATGGGTTGATTTACATCTATAACGTTATCAAACAGACCTGCCTTAATAATTTTTTCTTCATATAAGATCATGTCGTCAAAATATTTGCTTAAATCGTCATATCCCTTGTATTTAACTCTCTCCTTGTTACGTTCCAGCATTTTCTTTTTCGTAAGCGACAATAAAATTATTTTAAAACCTTTGTTTCGGGCTGAGATTAAATCTGTAACGCTGAAATAATGGGCGTTTGTGAAAAATATTATTTGATCTTGGTTTAATACTTGAGTAACCATAATGGGTGCGAGTGTGCTCATTTTGATACGGCTATCTTGGGGATATGTGCCTCCGTTTAGTTCGGTCAGGATGTCATCAGCTTCCTGAATAAGTAGGTTGTGTGTTTGTTTTAGGTGTTTGAGAATAGTTGTTTTCCCAGTTGTGGAGGCGCCGATTATTATTACTTTCATGATTTTATTCTATCAATTACGTAAAGTGCCGTGCTTTGACGGACAAAGTTGAAAGTATGGCGTTTGACAGGCAAGTCCAATTTGATGGCATATTCTTCTAGAGAGTCCATCCAGTTGATGCCACCCCTGACCTCGATAGGTTCATCATTAATATTCGCTTGTCTAAAATAATGTTTTTTGTATTTAGGTGGGAGTGGGAGATCGACTGGATCCACAACTGTTACATCCCAGCCACGTTTTGTCATGAGGTGATTATACTCTGGAGTTTACGATGAGGTGGAACTGTAAGACAGGAGCGCACGGCTCCAAATGAAAAGAGAGAGCTTGAGGTAGAGGATGGCAAGTGCTACAAAACCCAATAGAAACCATGGATTGTAGAGTCCAAAGATGAGACGGGCGGGGATCGTGGCCAAAAGGGCAAAGGGAAAGAGATAGGTCAAAATTGCGGAACCGGTCTTGCCGTAAATCTCGATTGGTATAGCTGCCATCTTTTCCAGATCACGATAAAGCATAATTGTATTGTCGACTTCTAGATATTTGATTCCAACTGAGAGAATAATAATGTGCCATGACATAATTAACACAAAAGCAATCACTACAACGATAAGTACAAATAGAACGGAAGAAAAAATGAGAGGAAAACCAGAATTGATCCAAGCCCAAACAACCAAGCCTAGATAAGGGAAAATCAGGAGCGTATCCATCGGGTCAGTAGCGGAGAAAAGACTATAAAACAACTCAGAGAGTGGATTGAGCAAATAAAAATCGAAAGTTCCATCCACTACTTTTTGTCTAAACATGTAAATTCCTCGCATAAAAAGTTGGGCAATGTTTGAGACAAAATTAAAGAGAGCAAGGATTAGGATGGCTTGGGGCATAGTGTAACCCACAATGAGTTTGGCACGCCCCATGATCACGTAAAGCATGAGAAAGGCAGTGCCAAGGCGAAAGAGTTTGCCAAAAATAAAAAGTAGTGCAGCACCGCGTGCATTGGCTACCTGACTCTGGAATTGTTGAGCTGTGAGTTTGAGCCAGACGCGTAGGTAAGTTTTAGCGACCTTCAGCTTCATAACGTGAAAGTCCTTTCTGCCAAATAATTTTGGTAATTAAACCAAGAAAAATAACCCAAATAAATTGTGGAATCAGACTAATATTTTGACCTAGATAAATTTTGAGCGGAACATAAAGAAGGTATGGAAAAGGAGTTAATAGCATGATTTTTTGCCACATTTCTGGTAGCATATCTAGCGGAAACATAGCGCCTGTGGCAAACTCCATAATCACCATGAGGAGGAAACGTGGTGCCCAAATATCGCGGGTCCAGAAAGCGAGTGAACCAAAGATGACGTTGATATAGAAGAAGATAAAGATAGCACATAGTATAGAGCTCATAGCACATAGTAAATAGAACGCGTTAGTTTGGAGGAATATGGGAGGATGAAAAACAAAATAAATGAGGGGGAGCTCGATAAACATAAAACTCAAGTTGAACAATTTGTCTGCCAAGTCACGGATAAAAAAGAATTTGAAAATATTGAAAGGACGCATTAAGGGAATCGTGAGTGCCCCAGTATTGATCATCCAGCCCAAATCGATCGTGCGAGAACCCATGACGAGAGAGCGCAAAATGGTAGTTCCAAAGAGATAAGTCATGATGGCTGCAAATGAGTAACCGTAAATATCCCCTCCTCCACCCAAGACAGCGCGCCAAATGAAGAAGGGAATCAGAAAAACAAAGATTTGACGAACTCTCCACATAACCATGTTGAGGCGATAAGTGAAAACTTCCTGGAGAGTGATAGAGAAAATAGAGAGATATTTTTTCATTTATTAGAAAAGACCTGGCGAATGACGTCTTCGATCTCGACCTCTTTGATATTGATATCTATCACGCTTGGATCTTTGAGAAGCTCAGCAGCTTTTTGGGCCACTTTGCCACGCAAAACTTTGTGCGTGGTAGTACCTGACGAGGTAATCACCTCGATGATTTTGTGCTGGCTAAACTTGGCGATGACATCGGAGAGCAAACCATCATAGATAATACCTCCTTGGTCGATGATGATGACGCGCTTGCACAGCTCTTTGACATCGTCCATGTAGTGACTAGTCAAGACAATGGAACCAGTTGAGTTTTGGTTATATTCTTTGAGGAAACTGCGCATGGATTGTTGCATGAGGACATCTAGGCCAATTGTGGGTTCGTCGAGGAAGAGGATTTTGGGTGAGTGGATGAGGGCGGCCACGAGCTCGGCTTTCATCCGTTGCCCTAACGAGAGTTTGCGAACCTGGACGTTTAAGACGTCGCCAATATCTAGCATTTCTACGAGTTGGTTAAGCATTTTTTTGTAAACAGAGGAAGGAATATCATAGATGTCACGAGCTAAATTGAATGATTCAATAGCGGGCAAATCCCACCAAAGTTGATTTTTCTGACCCATGACGAGAGAGATTTGGCGGAGGAAATCGTATTGTCTTTTCCAGGGATCAAAACCAAGGACTCGGACAGATCCAGCCGATGGATATAACAAGCCAGAGAGCATTTTGAGAGTGGTAGTTTTGCCTGCACCATTGGGTCCAATAAAACCAACTAGTTCCCCTTCGTCAATCACAAAGGAGACATCTTTGACAGCTTGCTTCTGCTCGTGGATAGGTGAGAAAAGATCTTGGAGAGATCCAGAGAGACCGGGACGTTTTTTTTGGACGGAATATATCTTGCTTAGATTGTTAGCTAAAATTGTATAAGTCATAACTATATATTAACATCCCTTAAGGTCTGTCCTTTGGGGCAGATGTGTGCTTTAACAAATTACCAGATGATTTTGCGGAGGGGTTTGGCGACTTTGAAGTTGACAACATGGTGGCTCTTGACGGTCACACGTTTTTCGGACTTGCCAAATGGGACAACATCTTTTGGCCCTACTTTGCCAATAGAAAGTGTGCCTACGCCAGACAATACTACTTTATCGCCTTTTTTGAGTGTCTTGACCACTTCATTTAAAAAAGTATCGATCGCATCTTTGGCAGTTTTTTTCGTCATGTGCGCTGACTTGGCAATGATGTCGTAATAATCGGACTTCTTCATATTGATCTCCTATAAATATTAATTAATTACGGGCGGACACGGGGGTCCGCCCCTACGTTTTTGCATTATTTGGCTACTTGCTGGGCGCGGGTTTCACGAATGACCGTGACTGTGACCGTACCTGGATACGTTAATTTTTCTTTGATTTCGTCGCGGATTTCTGAAGCGAGTCTGACGGCTTCGTCGTCGGTGGCTTTCCCTGGATCTACCATGACGCGAACCTCACGTCCTGCCGAGATAGCATAGGCCTCAGTGACGCCGGTTTTGCTCATAGCGATTGACTCGATAGCACCTAAGCGGGTGACATATTCAGCCACATTTTCGTAGCGAGCACCAGGACGCGAACCCGAGATAGCATCTGAGATATAAACAATGATTGATTCTTTGCTGGTAAACTCAGTATCTTCATGGTGCTGAGCTACACAGTCAATGACTGCTTGGGGCATATTGTTTTTCTTGAGGAGTTTGACTCCTAGATCAACGTGACTACCCTCTTCATCGGTAACAATCTTGCCAATGTCATGGAATAGACAACCAAGACGCACAATATCGATATTGGCGTGAGTCTCAGCCGCGATTGCCATGCCGATTTTGGTTTCTTCTAGGGTATGGGCGAGCATGTTTTGACCGTAACTAGAGCGGAACTTGAATCTCCCCAGCATTGCGATCAATTCTTGGGGGAGATTGTAAGCCCCCACCATGTGACATAGCTTTTTGCCTTCTTCGTACATGATCTTTTCGATATCATGGCGAGCTTTGGCGACGTATTCTTCGATACGAGTAGGTTGGATACGACCATCTTTGATAAGACGCTCAAGGGCAACTCTTGCTACTTCACGACGTACTCCGTCGTAACAGGACAAGCGCACTTCTCCTGGAGTTTCGTCCATATCAATATCAACACCGGTGACTTTTTCGAAGGTACGAATATTCCTACCCTCTTTGCCGATAATGCGACCCTTGACGTCGTCATCAGCTATCTTGACGGTTGAGATCGTAAACTCGGCAACGTAATCGTTTGAACCGTGATACATGGCATCGATCAAGAGATCGCGAGCCTTATCCTCGACTGTTTCTTTGATTTCGTCTTCGGCGACTCTGATGCGCTCTGCTACGTCGCGAGAGAGTTTTTTGTCGACGGCTTCAAGGAGAATATCCTTGGCTTTTTCTTTAGTTAAACTACCTATTTTTTCGAGCTTGGCTACTTGTTTGACACGTAGCTCTGCAAGCTCCACTTTGGTAGATTCAATTTCCCCTAGTCGCATCGTAACTTGAGTTTCTTGTTGCCTTAGCTTGTCTTCTTGGGCACGAAGAGTATTTTGGAGCTCACGCATCTCAGCTTGAGCTGTTTCTCTGATTTTGTCGGCTTGCTCGCGAGCGAAAGTGAGTACTTCTTTGGCGGTGGTTTCGGCTTGTTTCACAGCTTCGCTCGTTGAGCTACCACCCTCCGCTTTTGGCTTCGGAGTGGCTCGGCGCGGTGAGGATACGACGATCTTTTTAACCTTATTTTTATTGAATGTTGCAAGTAATGATTTGAGTAATGTGCTCATAAAATCTCCTAAAAAAATCTACTATGCCCTTTGCGGAAAAATTACCAAAAAACCAAAAGAGTCTTAGTTGGCTCTAAATGCACGAATCGATAAATAGAATTTGATCATGTTTTTTGTTTTTTGTAATATCTTTCTTAAAAGGTATTCTTATTCTACTCTGATTCCCAGTTTTTGACAACCTTTTTGATATCGTCCCAGGAGAAACCCTGACGGGATAGATAACTATAGATTTTTTGTCTCTCTGGAGCTGTGAGAACCCTTTTTGTATCTCCAAGTTTTTTGATGAGTAGGTGCGAAATAGTTTGAGTTACATCTGCAATTTCCCCCATGACCTCACTCACCACATCATCACTCACGCCTTTTATTTTTAATTCTTGAACTAACATGCGAGGTGAGCGTAACTTGTGTGCGTTCCTGGACTCGATAAACCATTTGGCAAATGCCAGATCATCAAGATAATTATGTTCACGCAGACGCCCTAGAATACCATCAATATCCTGAGCTTGATATTGTTTGAGACGAGCACGCACTTCAGAGACAGTGCGTGGCCGGTAAGAGAGAAAATTGATAATCTTGGCGTAGATTTTGTCGTTTTGATCAGTTGTTATTAAGCTACTGATTTGCTCATCACTAAGTTCTAAGCCTTTTTTGAGATTTTGTCTGGCTACTTCATCTATTGAAAGCGCAAAAGAAAACACTCCATCTAGATATAGATTGACTCTACTCGGGTTTTTCTTGCCCTGAACAAGGCGTGTGATTGTCGACATTATTCGCTAGCTTTTTCTTCGACTTTGATTTTCTCCCAAATTTCTTTCTCGATTTTTTTCATGAGATCGGGCTTTTCTTCAAGGAAGGCTTTGGTAGCTTCTCTTCCTTGACCGAGCATCTCGCCACCGTATTTGAAGAAGGAACCGGACTTTTCAATAATGCCTTTTTCTACGGCAACATCAAGTACTCCACCTGAGCGCGAGATCCCGCCCGTTGTCATGATGTCGAACTCGGCGATCTTGAATGGTGGAGCCACTTTGTTTTTGACTATTTTGGCACGGTGATGAGAACCGACAATAGTCTCACCTTCCGTAATGTTGCCAATTTTGCGCATATCGATACGGACAGATGAGTAAAATTTGAGAGCTTGGCCACCTGCTGTAGTTTCCGGATTGCCAAACATGACACCAATCTTCATCCTGAGTTGGTTGGTAAAGACCATGACGGTATTGCTTTTGCTGATGGCACCAGTCAATTTGCGCAGAGCCTGCGACATGAGTCTAGCCTGCATACCCATGACGGCATCTCCCATCTCCCCCTCGATCTCGGCTTTTGGGACTAGGGCTGCCACGGAGTCTACAACGATAACATCAACTGCACCCGAGCGAATGAGAGTCTCGGCTATTTCAAGAGCCTGTTCGCCGGTATCGGGCTGAGAAATGAGAAGTTCGTCGAGATTTACGCCAACGGCTTTGGCACGGGCTGGGTCGAGGGCGTGCTCGGCGTCAATAAAGGCGGCAGTGCCACCATTTTTCTGAGCTTCGGCGATGACGTGGAGACAGACGGTAGTCTTGCCTGAGGCCTCTGGTCCATAGATCTCAGTGATACGACCACAAGGGAAACCACCAATACCTAGGGCGAGATCGAGCGCCATAGCACTCGTGGGAATACTTTTGATATCCATGTGATGTGAAGTGCCCAGCTTCATGATAGAACCAGTGCCAAATTGCTTGTCTATTTGTTCCATAGCCACTTTGATAGCTTGAAGTTTCTCGGATTGAAGCTCTGATTTAACACCAACTGTTTTTTCAACTTTATCTGATTTCTTGACCATACGACCTCCTATAAATATTTCTTATATCCAATATGACCAAAAACTACCCGAATGTCAACTATATCAAAATAGTTCGATGGTTCGAACCATTAGACTTTTTAGAAAGTGAAAAAGAGATTAACGTTTGGGTGATTGCTTGGCGCGGCGAGCCTTACCACCGGTGCCGACCATGCGGCGCTGGCGCTTTCTCGCGTCACGAGTCAAGAGACCAGCAGATTTGAGGAGTGAACGATAGGCGTCGCGATCGAGAACTGCGAGGGCGCGAGCTATCCCATGGACCGTAGCGTCAAGCTGGCCCATCTTACCTGATCCCTCAACTACCACAGAGGCAGACATCTTGGTCAAAGTACCCGTCACTACAAATGGTTTGCGATAACTAGCTTTGGCGGTCTCACCAGGGAAATAAACTTCTGCGTTCTTACCATTGACACTCAACTGGGCTTTGTCCATCCCAGGTACGCTGGGGGTCTTGTAGATACGTACACGAGCGTTGGCAGTCTTCCTGCGACCAACTGCGTAGGTGTAAGTTGGGTTAGATTTCGCCATGTGGATGGTCCTTTCCTTGATATACTTTTAGGCGTGACATACGTGGATCTTGAAGTTTATTTTTGGGAAGCATCCCACGAACTGCATTTTCGATGACTTTGCGGGGATCTCGCTCCATGAGACGCCCAGCAGATTCCTGACGGAAACCACCGGGGTGACCTGAGTGACGAGAATATTGTTTATCTAGGAGCTTGTTGCCCGTCAAGGCGATATCTTTGGCGTTGATGATAACTACAAAGTCTCCCATATCCATGTGGGGAGTATAGTCAACTTTACCTTTGCCGATCAAGAGAGTGGCGATCTGAGTGGATAAGCGACCCAAAGTCTGTTCTTTGCAGTCGAGTAGGTGCCAAACACGTAAGATACCCGCTGTTTTGACCATAGATGTAGCTTTTTTCATTTGTCACCTCTTTTACCTGTACGTTTAACTAATTTTGGCGCAGCCTTGGTGGCTTTGACGATCTCTGGAGTGACGGCCTTGACCGATTTGGCTTTTTTGGTGGCTTTACCTTCAACAACGGGCGAAAGATCTTTCGCCCCTACGGGAGCAATTGATTTCTTCGTCAAAGATAACCTGACGAGCGAAGTGTTGTCGCCACGGCGATTGCCTAGTACGGTAAGTTTGGTATAGCCACCTTTGACTTCTTTGTACTGGGGAGCAATCGTAACAAAAAGCTTTTTGACTAGATCGTTTTTTTGAATATAAGCCTGGATCATGCGTCTATTTTGGACAGAATCTACCTTGGCTCTAGTAATCATCTTCTCGATGATAGGAGTAACGGCCTTGGCTTTGATTTTGGTAGTGACAATAAACTCGTGCTCTATGAGAGCATAAACCAAGTTCTTCATGAGCGCCAAACGCGCTTGTGAATCACGATTTAGTTTGTAACCACTAATGCGTTTTTTCATGTTATTTGGCTCTAGTTAGTCCTTTGGTCGATAATGCTGCGTCGATCAAGCCGAGTGACTTGCTACCGAGATTTTTGACAGTTTTGAGATCTTTGTCTGAGGCTGTCGTCAACTCTTGGGCAGTTTTATATCCGGCGGCCTTGAGAGCATTGGTAACCCTAGTAGGCAAGCCTAGATCATCAGTGGCCACGCTACTGCTGGCACTAGCTGTTTCGTCTGAATCACTAGATACCACTGGGTCGACAATCTGAGAGAAAGAAGCGACCAAAATCCTGGCGGCTTCTTTGAGAACGACTGAAGGACGCTCTGAGCCGTCAGTGTAGATCTCCATGACGACTTTGTCAAAATCGGTGCGACGACCAACACGAGTGGCCTCTACTTTGTAGGAGACGCGCTCAACTGGAGAGTAGATAGCGTCAATTGACATGGTGCCTATGGTTGAAGATGGTCTTTCGTCGGCGCTTGAGTAGCCGTAACCAGTCCCGATCGTAAGTTCGAGATCGAGTTTGGCGTCTTTGCCAAGGTTGGCAATGACGATATCTCCACTGACGATCTTGACGGTGGCAGGAGCAATAATATCTTTGGCTGTGACGACTTTGGGACCTTTGATACTAAGCTTGGCAGTCACTGGCTCGTCGCCTTCGTAGGCTACTTTGACTGATTTGAGGTTCAAGATAAGGTCAATCATATCTTCACTGAGTCCAGCTAGAGTAGAGAATTTGTGATTGACTCCGGCTACTTTGACATCGGTGATGGCGGCACCTTTGAAACTAGAGAGCAGTACGCGACGGAGAGCATTGCCGATTGTGTGGCCAAATCCGGTTAAGAGTGGCTCGATGGCAAAGACACCGTAGTCATCTTTTTCCTCGATAGTGTTGACCAAAAAATTCATTTTTTGCATAGTTCCCCCTTGTTATATATAGCTTATTAACGGGAATAAAATTCCACAATTAATTGTTCGTTAATAGCCTCAATGATGTCGCTTCTTAGAGGTAAGCGAGTAACCTTTGCCAGGGTGGCTTTTTTGTCAAACCAGACGGCGGAAGTTTTATCTTTGTCTGCTAAAAGTGATTTGATGTAGGGGATTTTGGCGGCAGTACCCGAGAGTGCGATCACGTCACCAACCATAACTTTATAGGATGGGATATTGAGCTTTTTGCCGTTGACTAAGACATTGCCATGAGAGACTAGTTGACGCCCTGCGGCGCGAGTGGGGACAAAACCTAGACGATAAATGCAGTTGTCTAAACGACGCTCGAGGAGTTGGAGCATGACCTCACCGGTCGAGAGAGGATTGCGAGATGCCTGAGTATAGTATTTTTTGAATTGGCGTTCGAGAATACCATACATAATCTTGGCTTTTTGCTTTTCAGCTAGCTGGACTCCGTAATCGGAGACTTTGCGATTGCCACCTTTGCGACCATGCGCGCCAGGTGGAGTACCTATACGTCTCTCGAGTGATTTGGCGCTAGTTTTGAGACCTAGATCTACTCCTAGTCTACGAGCTTTTTTATTTTTTGGACCAGTATAGCGTGCCATATTATCCATGCCTCGGTTTTTTTGCTCTAGTCCCGTTGTGTGGGATAGGCGTAACGTCTAACATTTCAGTGACTTTGATGCCGATCGTGCGCAGAACGCGCAAGGCTGCGTCGCGACCTGGGCCTGGACCCTTGATATAAACAGCTGCTTGACGTAGTCCCATCCCTTTGGCAGTATCAACTGCTGCGGTAATAGCTTGGGTAGCGGCAAAAGGGGTAGATTTGCGAGAACCCTTGAATCCAACTTTGCCAGTTGAGCTCCAGGCAACGACATTGCCAGAAGTATCGGTGATGGTGACGACAGTATTGTTGAAAGTAGCTAGGATGTAAATCCTACCTTCGGTAAGGGTTTTGGTATTTTTGCTAATTGCCATATTATTTCTCTCCTCCTACTTTGGCGGCATCTTCCTTCTTCATGGCACCGATGGTCTTACGCTTACCACGAAGTGTGCGAGCATTGGTACGAGTACGCTGACCATGACTAGGGAGACCAGCTGAGTGACGAGAGCCACGATAAGTACCAATGCGTTTGAGACGTTGGATATTTTCGCGAATTTCTTTGCGGAGATCACCTTCGACTTTGAATTCTTCAATAACCTTCTGGAGTTTGGCCACACCTTCGGCTGTCAAATCTTTGGCGCGGAGATTGGGATCTATTTTGGCTTTGTCTAAAATAAGCTTGGATATCTTGGGGCCAATCCCATAGACATAAGTCAAGGCGACTTCGATTCTTTTGTTTTCTGGCAGATCAATTCCGACTAAACGTAACATAGATATTATCCTTGACGTTGTTTATGGCGAGGATTCTCGCACACGATAAATAAGACGCGTTTGCGACGTACATACTTGCATTTCAAACAGCGTTTGCGTAGTGATGCTTGTACTTTCATATAGTTGGCTTACCTTCTTTGACGCGATAGGTGATACGACCCTTGGTAGTATCGTAAGACGTCATTTCGAGTTTGACTTTGTCTCCTGGCATAATACTAATTCTGAACATGCGCATTTTACCAGATAAGTGCGCAAGTATTTCAGATCCATCGTCATCGAGGACGACGCGAAACATCGTATTGGGCAAGGCTTGAGTAACAGTCCCGATCTTTTCTGTGACGTCAGCTTTACTCATAATTGATTTTGTTATTGTACCAGATTAAACGATCTGAAACAATGATGGTACAGTCAAAATAGAACAACCGTCTTCTGTAACGAGGACGGTCTCTTCATGTACGGCTGAAAGTGTACCATCTTTGACGCTGATTGTCCAGCCATCTTCCTCAAGTATAAGGGAAGGTTTTCCTTGGACATAAATAATCTCGATGGCGAGGGTTTGGCCCACGGATATGACCGGCGTTTGTTCTCTGGGACCCAAGACGACGTTGGAAATCATTGGATCTTCGTGAAGTTCTTGTCCCACACCGTGGCCGGTGAGTTCGGCGGTAGCACTATAGCCGTATTTTTTGAGGGTAGACTCCATAGCGAGGGAGATCTCTCCGATACGGCCACCTGCCTTGATAGCATTGAGGGCATTTTGGAGACCTTCTAAACCTGCTTTGAGGAAGCGGTCTTTAGCTGGAGACGAGGTCCCTACTACTTTGCTAAAGGCACAGTCTGTATGGAAACCCTTGTAATAGACCCCTACATCGACCGTGACAAGATCACCATCTTTAAGAGGAATTGTGCTTTCGGGGATACCATGGACAATACCATCGTTGATGTTGATGCAAGTTGCCCAGCGATAAGTCGGGACTTTGGTAAAAGAGAGCTCTCCCCCTTCGGCTTTGATGAGTTGCCGCGCCTTGAATTCGATAGCTTTGGGGGTAACACCAACAGTAGTAAACGTATAGAGAGCTTGGCGAACTCTGCCAAGCATAGCGCCACCTATCTTCATCGCCTCGATTTTGTTCATTTGAGGTTAGTCATGATATCTTGGTGAATGGTATTGATATCGCGCTCGCCATCTACCTCGATCAAGTTGCCTTTGTTGCGATAAAAGTCGATGACTGGCTCAGTCTGATCGTGGAATAGCTGGATGCGCTTGCGGATCGCCGTGAGGGTGTTGTCCTCCCTGACCCCTTCGTCGACCCGACCACTTAGTCTCCAGAGAGCTTCTTTGTCGCTAACCTTGAGATAAATCACTTTGTCGACGCCGTTGCTAAAATCCTCGGCTTGCTTGGAAGTACGGGGGAAACCGTCGAGGATGTAACCTTTGGCGTATTCTGGTTTGGCGAGATATTCTTCGATGATGGGGATGACTTTTTCATCAGAGACCAGGAAACCGGCGTTGAGCGTCTCTTTCATGTAGCGACCGAGCGGGGTTTTTTCCATGGCCATCTGGCGGAAAATGTGGCCGCTACTCAAGTATTCGATGCCGAGCTTGTCTTTGAGGAGGTTACCCTGCGTCGATTTGCCCGAACCCTGGATGCCAATCAAAATGATCTTCATATAACTAATTTCTCCTAAATAAAGTAGACTTTTGATAAACGAACTGGGTTATTATAGCGCACACTGGGCGATTGCGGAATCTTTAGGCCTACGAGGAGACTCCTTGAAGGTTCATTCCGTTGAACCCGCCTTGCCGGCGAGGCAGGTCGATAGATCGGAACATCACATGCCCGGTATGTGATGTTATTACCGAATGAAGGAGTCGTAGGAGCAAGCGACCTGGTAGGACTGGGTCCTGTGGCTGGTCTTAAGTTTATTCATATTTTCACCTCAATGCCGTATTTGCGGATTTCGGTTGAGAGGGTGTTGTATTTGCTCTGGAGAGCTATGGGATTCATGGGGGTTGGCTCTATTTTAGAACTAATTTTATCTGTTAAGCGACGAAGTTGGCTCTTTTCATCAAAAAAATCTTTACCGAACTGAGGAGAAACTATACAAATATCAATATCGCTCCACTCGTGAGTTGTGCCCTTGGCTTGTGATCCAAATAAGATAACTTGATCAACTGGCCATTTATGTTTGACTAATTGGCCATATTGTTTGACGAGCTTGAGAATGTTTGGTTTTATAGTTTTTTTAACCATAAGAGGATCTCCTTGGTAATTTTGTACCAGGTAAGAAAATATTTGCGGTTGGTTTTTTGTTTGAACTTATAAGTGCCAGAGTCGTAGCGAGCGGCTAGATTAAAATCGGTAATATCGTGTAATTGGCTAGTTTGTAACTCGATTAGTGAGATTTTGGCAGTTTTGGCGAGATCAACTAGATCGTGAGTGATGGGGGCGGCATGATCTTGATTTTTGACAATTAGACCTTTGAGCTGTTTTTCGACTGCGAGCTGGCAATAAAAAAGAGCGTGATGGTAAATCTTTTTTTCAAATAACGCCTGGGCAGTGAGCATGGCGTCCTCAACTCCCAAGAGCCAATATTGCTCGTTTAGTTCTTTGTCGGTCATAAGGAGAGTATATCACCCTGCTTATCTGATGAACGAATCGTAGGAGCGCTCGACCTGGTAGGACTGGGTCTTGCGGTAGGTCTCAAGGACGACGGAAACGACGATAAGAATCGAGGTTCCACCGATCGTGAGGGTGGTAATCCCAGTCATACCCTGAACAATACTAGGCAGGATGGCTATGACGCCAAGAAAAAGCGCGCCGGCGAGGGTGGTACGTTTGACAATATAGCTCATGTACTTGGCGGTCTCTTTCCCTGGCCGAATCCCTGGGACGTAGCCACCATTATTCTTAAGCTGAGTGGAGATTTTGTCGGTATCAAAGACTACGGCAGTATAGAAATAGGTGAAACTGACGACCATAACAAAGTAAAAGACGTTGTAGACAAGTGAGGTTGGTGTAAACCAAGCGCTAAAACTAGTGGCCATGTTGGCGATCGTTGAGTTGCCTACACCCTTGAGTAAATTGGCGAGCATGCTAGGAGCCAAAACTAGGGCGATCGCAAAAATAATCGGGATCACGCCTGCGTTGTTGAGTTTGATAGGCAGATAAGTAGAGCCACCACCTACATCCTTGCCCCCTCTGATACGCCGTGAATATGAAACGGGAATCTGACGCTTGGCTTCGTCGATGGCGACGATTGAGTAAATCACCAGCAAGCCCAAGACAATGTAGGCGATAATACTGGCGGGATTGATCGTAGTTGCAATGGTGCTAGTCTGGAGGAATGTCACGGGTAGTCGACCTACAATACCAGCAAAGATGAGGAGCGAGATCCCATTGCCAAGACCATACTCCGTCAAATTTTCACCTAACCACATGAGGAACATGCTCCCTCCTGACATGGTAGCGAGAAGAGTAACAATTGCAAGTGGATCGGTAGCAGTCACTAGATTACTATTTTTGAGGAGCATAAACATAGCCGCGCTTTGCATAATAGAGAGTGGGACGGCCAGCATACGGGTATATTGATTGATTTGGTCTTGACCACTCTCTCCTTCTTTTTGCATTTCTTCCAACTTGGGGTTGATCATGGTCATAAGTTGCATGATGATGGAGGCGTTGATGTAGGGATTGAGGCCTAGTGCGAGGATAGAAAAGTTGGCAAGAGTACCACCGGAGAAGACATCCAGGAGTGAGAGTAATTGATTGGAAGAGAAGACCTGTCGAATAGCCTCTAAGTTGACACCTGGCACTGGAATGTGGGTTACAAAACGAAATATAGCAAAAATAACTAGGGTAATGATGAGGCGTCTGCGGAGCTCTGCGTTATATTTAAGAGTGTTTATGAGCTCTTTAAGCTTGTCCACTGTACTCCCCCTTGGCGGCTAAAATGGCTTTTTGGGCGGACTGGGTAGCATTGACCATGACTTTGAGATTTTTCTTGAGTTCTCCAGTTCCGACTATTTTGACACTAGAAATGGTCGCTTGATTTTTGGAGATGATTTTTTTCTCGATCAAAGACTCAATGGTGACGAGTGAGCCCGCCTCAAGGATATTGAGAGTTGAGAGATTGATGAGGGCTTTTTTGCCAAACGAATTAAAGCGACTTTTGCCTCGCATAAAAGGTAAGCGCTTGAACCAAACCCAGGATGAACCAGTAAAAGACATCCGCACACTACCTCGTGACTTTTGACCTTTTTGACCTCGGCTACTAGTGTGTCCACCTTTGCCTGAGCCATAACCATGACCTAGTCGTTTATTCTTGCGAGCGGTGATTTTGGGTAGGTTATTTAGTTGCATGGAACTCCTGTTTTTTAGTAGAGTTGGTTTGACCTAGACCATTTTTGACGGCGACGGTTTTTTTCATAATTTTGAGGGCTTCAAAAGCTGCCGTAACGTTGCTCATCTTGTTGTTGGTCCCCAAGATTTTAGAAACGACATCTTTGATGCCGGCGAGCTCTAAGATAGCGCGAACAGATCCACCTGCGATGACACCCGTTCCAGCTGGGGCAGGCTTAAGAAGTAGCCTGGCGGCTCCAAACTTGACGGTTATTTCGTGAGGAATGGTGCGATTGTCAACCAAGGGAATTGTAATTACGGTCTTTTTGCCGCGGCGGACACCTTTTTTGATGGCATTCATGACATCTTTGGCTTTGCCCAGAGCTACACCTACTCTACCCTTGCGATCACCCACAACCACAAGAGCTGTAAAGCTCATATTATTGCCACCCTTGGTCTTTTTGGTGACACGAGAAATGCGGATGACTTTTTCGTCGAACTCTTGAGGAGCACGAGGTGAGTGATCTTTGGATTGTGAGCGATTGTTGTACATAATTTTTATGATCCTTTTAGAATTCTAGGCCTCCAGCACGGGCGGCTTGTGCTACTGCTTTGACACGGCCATGAAACTTGTAAGCACCGCGATCAAAAACAACTTTGGTAATCTTTTTGGCCTTGGCAAGGTGCGCAATCTCAGTACCCACTGCAGTTGATTGTTCTAGTTTGGTTCCCTTGGACTTGAGTGAGAGCACTTTGGTACTAGCAGCTACAATGGTTGTACCTTTGATATCGTCGATGATTTGAGCCCAGGTGTGCATGTTGGAACGATAAACGCTTAGTCTTGGCCGTAGCGAAGACTTGATGCTAGATCTAACACGGATGGTACGAGCTTGTTTTTTGTTTTTCTTTTGCATATATTTTAGGTGGCGGCGGCCTTGGCAACTTTGCCAGCTTTTCTACGCACAACTTCTCCGGCGTAGCGGATCCCTTTGCCTTTGTAGGGCTCGGGTTTGCGATATGACCTAATGACAGCGGCTACTTGGCCGACTGATTGAATATCATATCCAGTGATGATAATAACGTTGGTTCCTTCGACTTTGATTTCTATTCCTGTGGGGACTTCATATTTGATCTCGTGAGAAAACCCAAGCGAAAGAACGAGGTTTTTGCCTTCGAGGCGTGCGCGATAACCAGTACCCACCAACTCAAGTTTTTTGGTAAAGCCATCCGAGACTCCTTTGACCATATTGGCAAGGAGTGCACGAGTCAGTCCATGTAGAGCACGAAACTGCTTATCTTCACTCCCTCTTGAGATCACCAGTTGATCTCCGGTTAGTTCTGCCTTGATTTTGGGTTTGAGAGTGTAGGCGAGTTCACCTTTACTTCCCTTGACGCTGACCAAATCACCCACGATTGTGACAGTGACACTTGAGGGAACGGGAATCGGAAGTCGACCAATTTTAGACATAATGTTTACCAAAGTTCAATGAGAACTTCTCCTCCAACTTTGTTAATTTTGGCTTGGCGATCAGACATAATACCCTTGGACGTAGAGATGATGGCAATACCCATACCTGACAAGACTGGTTTAAAGTCACCAAGAGCGCGATGGATCCTGACTCCTGGCTTGGAGATACGTTTAATTGTGGAAATAGCGGGTGCGTCGTCTTGGTAAACCAAAGTAAGGATTAGACTCTTTTGGCTCTCAACCTCTCCCTCGACCTCAATAGGTCCGAGATATTTCTCATCTTGCAAAACCTTGGCGATTGCATGTAACACCTTGGTATATGGCATAGAGACAGTTTTTTTGTGCATGGCGTAGGCATTTTTGATGCGAGTTACCATGTCTGAGATGTGATCGTTTATCATATATTTGTCCTTACCAACTGGCTTTGGTAACTCCTGGTAAATTGCCTTTTTGGGCTTCTTGTCTAAAACAGAGACGACACATGCCAAAGTGGCGCATATAGGCTTTGGGACGCCCACAAAGCTTACAGCGATTATGAGCGCGAGTTGTAAACTTTGGTTTTAGTAGGCTCTTGCGAACCAGTGCTAGTTTAGCCATAATTATTCAGCTTTCTCAAACGGCATGCCGAGTATTTTTAATAAAGCACGAGCATGCTCGTCATTTTGCGCAGTGGTGACAATCACGATTTCGAGGCCGTGAATTTTCTCTGTCTTGGCGTAATCGATCTCAGGAAAAATGATTTGTTCCGAAAGACCGAGCGTGTAGTTGCCATGACCATCAAATGATGTAGTCTTGACTCCCCGGAAGTCTTTGACTTGGGGAAGGACTATTCTACACAATTTATCGAGGAAATCAAACATTTTGGTGCCACGAAGCGTCACCGAGACTCCGACTGGATCGCCGGCGCGGATCTTGAAACCAGCGATTGATTGTTTGGCACCACCTACTTTGGGGGAGAGTCCAGACATCGCTGAGAGCTCGGCCTTGACTACTTCAATGTCTTTGGTGGAAGTATCGGATTTGGGGATACCGACGTTTAAGACAATCTTGGTCAGATGTGGGGTGGCGAGTTTGTTGGAGAGGCCAAGCTCTTTCATGAGGAGTACACTATATTCTGTATCAAAGCGGATTTTGAGATTTGCATCAGGTGTCATAGTTTTTTCCTTTGAGCAAAGCGGAGTTGCTTGCCATCTTGTACGTGACTAATTTTACCAGTAGAGAGTGGTCGCTCCCGTGAGACCATCCCACCTTCTGTGTTTTGAGTTGGCTTGACGTGTTTTTTGTACATATTGGCACCCTTGACGACAACGGCGTCTGATTTGGGGAGAACTTTGGTGATCTCTCCAATTTTACCTTTGTCTTTGCCGGCTGTCACCAAGACAATATCGCCTTTTTTAAATTTTTTCATTAGATTACCTCCTGTGCAAGAGAGGCGATTTTGGCGTAGCCTCTATCTTTGACTTCGCGGGCAATAGGTCCAAAAACACGAGAGCCGATGGGATCCTGAGTTTTAGGGTCAATGATGACGGCTGCATTGTCGTCAAATCTGACATAGGTACCGTCTGCGCGTCTAGTCTCCTTGCGGGTACGTACAATCACTGCTTTGACTAGTTCTGAGTCTTTGACGTAACCATTGGGATCGGCCTGATCGACCACGGCAGTGACCATGTCGCCGATAAAGCCAAAACGACGGAATGAACCACCATGGACATGAATGACTTTGAGGCGTTTGGCGCCTGAGTTGTCGGCTGGTATTAAGACTGAGCGTAGTTGGATCATAAATTTAGTTAATAGTTAATAGTTTATGGCTTATAGTTACTTTTTAATAATTTTGGTAATTGTAAAGTGTTTGCGAGCGGAAAGTGGGCGAGTTTCCTGGATCTCAACGGTATCACCTGATTTGGCTTTGATGTCATTTTGGACCAGATATTTTTTGCTCCTTCTAACCAATTTGGTATAGAGAGGATGTTTCCAGGAGGTTTCAACAGACACAACAGCGCAACTGGCGAGTTTGGTGGAGACTACTGTCGCGATTAACTTTTTCACAGTACCTCCTTTAATTCTGTTTTAATAGTTTTGAGTTTGGCGATCGCAAGACGAATGACTGCGAGCGCACGCGGATTTTTGAGTTCGTTTTTCATTTTTAACATCATAGTTTTGTCATGCTCAACAAGTAGCTCTAGGATTTTAGCATCAATTGCGGCAATTCCGGCTTTTCTGAGCTCTTGGTAATCATTTTTCCTTAGTTTGGTCATATGGCCCCTCTGACTACAAAACGAGTAAGAACAGGGAGCTTGGAGGCGGCTTTGCGGAAAGCTTCTTTGGCAGTAGCTTCATCAAGAGAGCCTAGTTCAAAGACGATGGTACCGCGCCTGACGACGGCGGTGTATTTATCAATGTCACCCTTGCCTGAACCCATCTTGCTACCGGCGGCTTTGTGAGTGAGTGGTTTGTGAGGGAAGATGCGCAGCCACAACTTGCCACCACGCTTGGTGTGATGAGTAATAGTACGACGAGCTGACTCGATCTGTGCTGCAGTAATCCAGGCAGTTTCGGTTACCTTGAGTCCATAGTCGCCAAAAGCCACGGTGTTGCAACGAGTAGCTACACCGCTCATTTTGCCCCGGAATTCTTTGCGATGTTTGGATTTCTTAGGCTGCATCATATGACTGCCTCTCCTTTGTAAATCCAGACTTTAATTCCGACATAACCTGAGCGAGTAAGCGAGGAAACTTTGGCATAATCGATATCTGAGCGAAGTGTTTGGGTGGGGATAGTGCCTAGTGGATATTTTTCGGTACGGCCAATTTCGGCTCCACCCACACGACCCGAAACTTGGATTTTGATACCTTTGGCTCCGGCAGCCATCACGCGTTCTTGAGCTTGACTAATGGCGCGACGGTGAGGATAACGTTTGATCAATTGTTCAGAGATGCGCTCACCCACCAACTTGGCGGAGAGATCGGGGTTTTTGACTTCTTTGACTTCGAGTTGGAACTTGAGGGAGCTATTTTCACCAATAGATTTGAGATATGTTTCAAGTTCTTTTTTGAGAATCTCAAGACTAGAGCCGCCACGACCGATGATGACACCAGGGCGTCCGGCATGGATGATGATTTTGATGATATTGATCGAGCGCTCGATCTCGACACTGACTATACCTGCTAAGGCCAAGCGTTTGAAGATAAATTGCTTGATCTTAATATCAGCCAAAACGAGAGTCTGGTAGTTCTTTTTAGGGGCAAACCAGGTACTGCTGGCTTTATAAAGAATTCCCAGTCTAAAGCTGAGGGGGTTAACTTTTTGACCCATGGTCAACCTCCTTGAGCTCAACACGGATATGAGAAGTGCGTTTCATGATGGAATGAGCCATTCCGCGTGAAACTGGTTGGAATCTTTTGTAGGTAGGACCATCCATAATATCAATAGTTTTAAAAGCGAGTTTGGAGGCAGATAGACCGGTTTGATCTTTGGCGTTTGCCACTGCTTGTTTGATAGCCTTGTAGAGAGGGAGAGCGGCGGCTTTGCTGACAAACTTAAGATGTGCAAGAGCTTGCTCGGGAGACAATGAGCGCACCGCATCGGCTACAAGACGAAGCTTGCGGGGACTAGTGCGGATGTATCTTTGAATTGTTTTCATAAGTTTTAGGTCTTTGTGAGTGTGCGTTTAACGATCTTACCGTGACCTCTAAAGGTGCGAGTGAGAGAAAATTCTCCTAGTTTGTGGCCCACCATGCCTTCTGAGACGAAGACTTCTTTGTGAATGCGACCATTGTGAACCAAGAAAGTAATCCCGACGAACTCTGGAGGAATAGAGCAAGATCTAGCCCAAGTTTTGATGGGTATCTTGGCTCCTGAAGACTGTGCCTTCATGACTTTGGCCAAGAGTTTGGCATCGATGTAGGGGCCTTTGGCAGCTGAGCGGCTCATTTATTTTGCTCTCCTGTCTTTTACAATATATTTGTTCGAGTATTTAGATTTGTTACGGGTTTTGTAACCCAAGGCAGGTTTGCCCCATGGAGTCTTAGGTGATGGCATACCAATACCAGACCTACCCTCTCCACCTCCATGTGGATGAGAGTCTGGATGTTGAGCTATACCACGTACCGAAGGACGCCAACCCATGTGTCTCTTGCGTCCGGCTTTGCCGATTTTACGGTTCTTGTGTTCCAGATTAGAGACCTGGCCGATTGTAGCAAAACATTCACCTTTTATCAATCTAATTTCTCCAGATGGGAGCTTGACGGTACAAAAATCACCCTCTTTGGACTGAATCATGGCAATAGTACCGGCGGATCTGACGATTTGACCACCACGACCGGCCTTGAGTTCGAGATTGTGGATGGGCATACCAATGGGGATTTTTTTGAGAGGAAGAGCATTGCCGACACGTGGCTCGACTTCTGGACCTGATACAACCAACATATCCACTGCGAGAGTATCGGGAGCCAAAATATAGCGTTTTTCGCCGTCACGATAGTAAAGAAGAGCTATGTTGGCACTACGTCCGGGATCGTATTCGATGGAGACTACGCGGGCCTCAACCCCCTTTTTGTTGCGTTTGTAGTCAATGATGCGGTAGCGACGCTTTTCTCCACCTCCACGATGACGGGTGGTCACATG
>Ga0100396_1000600_pt1 | contig 21770 bp, 16 predicted proteins | sample CryGeymeta201520_FD_81551 | JGI IMG/M metagenome (GOLD analysis project Ga0100396, IMG submission 81551) | Groundwater microbial communities from Crystal Geyser aquifers in Utah, USA - Crystal Geyser metaG 2015-20 | ecosystem: Environmental > Aquatic > Deep subsurface > Groundwater | place: USA... | reverse complement strand
CCGCGGCATCACCACACAAATCAGCCAGCGGCGTGATGGCCACCGTAGGTCAGGTTGCGACCAAGGGGAGCTACCTGACACAATCCGGCTGCCGCGGCATCACCACACAAGTCAGGGAGCGCCGCGCACACCCTGACCGGTTGTGATACTCCATCTGGTGGCCATTGGGCCGGCTATCGCGATCCCGTGCGGCGCCCATGGGACGAAGCCACCATGTCGAATATCCCAAGTCGGGAAAATCCGATTGAAGCGCCGGGGAGATTGTGCTATTCATTCAGAGTCCGACAAAGCAGGGATTCATGAAGCCTTGGTCGTGCTAGGCGGGGAGTTAGCGGTGCCCTCGACCCGAAATCCGCTTAGCGGGGCTGAATTCCTCTTCGAGGGCTTGGGTGGGATCGGGTCGTCGTAGCTTCGGACGCCGATTGGACACCGCGCAACAGACGAATACGAACCCCGTCAGGTCCGGAAGGAAGCAGCGGTAAGTATTGCGGTCTGTGTCGTGGTCTACTCTAATCAGGGGTCCGCGGGCAGGCGGTTCGGTCCTGACCGGTTCGACAAGAGGTGCACGGCCAAGGATTTTTCCTTCCGCTCCTTCATTCCAGAATTTGACTCACCGCGTTGTAGTGTTCGGCGAAGATCGGTCCCTTACCGGAAAACATGCTGACTCGGCTGAACACGTGCTCGGCCACGGCCGCCCGGGAGGTTGCGGACAGCGCGTTGAATGATTCGAACATCGCCTGATCGGACGGAGAAGCCGCCAGTTGTCGCCACAACTCTTCGGGTCCCACGGGAGTCGCGGCATGATTGGAGAACACCTGATCAAACCGGCTCCGGGCCTCGGTTTCGACCTCCGCCAAACGACTCTTGATCTCCCCCAAGGCGGCCACGAACCCATCGAAATCGGAGCGGGCTTCAATCACCTCGATGGCCCGCCCGGATTCCTTCTCCCGCAGGGTCAGCAGGAACTCCGCCGTTCCGCTTATTCCATTGTCAGGCGATTGAACTTCCAGCACCCATTCGAGATACTCTGCCCTCGTCTTTTTCCGCTCGGCCATTTGTATAAGTCTCCTCAAGTTTGAGCCTGCGAAGCCATGATCATGGCAGCCAATCCTTGCATGGTGATATGCGCCATGATCAGATGGATATCTTCAACTTTTTGGGTATCGCGCGCCGAGGCGAGGAGCGGAATCCGCACCATGGAATGCAACTTGCCGCCCGAAAAACCACATAGCCCGGTGGTGACTCCTTGGTGGCGATTGGCGTACTCGATGGTCTTGAGCACGTTGGGAGAATTCCCGCTGCTGGAGATGCCTATCACCAGATCACCCGGCTCGAAGAAATTTTTCAACTGCTCAACAAAGACATCCTCATAGGCCATGTCATTGGCATAGGCGAGCATCGTCGGGATGCTTTCGCTGAGACAAATGGCCTTGAATCTGCCGCCGGCACATCCGCAACCCTTATTGAGATCCGCCGTCCAATGGGCGGCCGTGGTGGCGCTGCCACCGTTACCCAGAATAAACAAGCGTCGGTGTTCTCTATAGGCATCAAACATCGCGGTGATCAGCCGCTCCAGTGATGCATGGGGAAATCTTGCCAAGGCGTCTTGCAGTTGTTCGAGATAGTCGCGGGAAAATGCATCCGGCATCATCGCTCTCGTCCTCTCCTCAACGGTGGTTGCAATGGGCGACGGCAAGATGGCCGCCACGGCCTGGAGCAAACCGGCCCCTGCCGGCTGGTGGAAAATCCTTGATTGACAGGATTAACGGGTTGGATGCGTACCCGGTTCAGCGTGCCGATCCGCTGAAAGAACTCGGGTTGTTACCGCCCAAAGTATAACGAATGCGTTGTCGCTTGCCAATGATCAAAGCCGTGCCGAGACTGAACGCCACGATTCGGCGGCAATATTCACCCCCCTGGGAACTCCCGGCCGGCATGAGCGGACCCGCGGGATCGGGTTCTTGGAAACCGTTCACGGCGCCAACATCGAATGAACCGCAAAGACGCCAAAATCCTTTACGGCAATATCATTTTGGGCTAGTGTCCGCATCGACAATCGTTGAAGGCCGGCTACCTTGGTGCATCATTTGCCTTTGCGTTATCGAATGGACTTCATTATTATCAGCGATGGGAATGATTCACCACGGAGAGCACGGAGGTCACGGAGAAGGCTTCGAAAAGAAAGGGTTTTCTCAGTGTTCTCCGTGAACTCCGTGGTTAATCCTTATTCAAATTGGCCGAAACGATAATAAGGGCCGGAAGGTATTGTGACTCACATGTTTACCGCACTCCGCAACCCCAGATTCTATGTGATGCTGGCGCTCGACGCACTGAATATCGCCGGCGCGGTGGTACTGGCATATCTCATTCGTTTTGAATTCAATATCGCCTCATACCTGCCACAGATTTTCCAGTTCCTGTGCTGGTTCCTGCCGTTGCAACTGGCCTTTCTATTTCTGTTCGGTCTCTACCGGGGCATGTGGCGTTTCGCCGGCATCAACGACCTGTACCGCCTGCTGCAAGCCGTGGTGGCGGGCCTGCTGGTGGCGACGGCAATCATTCTTTACCTATATCGTTTTCAGGGCTATTCCCGAGGCGTGCTGCTGCTGGTCCCCATGCTGGTGTTCCTGTTTTGCGGCGGCGCCCGGCTGAGTATCCGGTTCTTCTACGCCAGGCACAATATCGCGGCCGATGGGAACTTTCTTGCTTGGTTGATGGGCAAGCAGCGCCGGCCGGGGAGCAAGTGCGTTCTGCTGATCGGGGCCGGTGGATCGGGCGAAAAAATGCTCCGAGAGATCCAGGATAACCCGACCCTGGAATACCGGGTGGGGGGTTTTCTGGACGACGATAACAGCAAGCGCGGGCGCACCATCCACGGTGTACCGGTACTCGGGACCCTGGACGACCTCGCCGAGGTGACCGCGCGCTTTCGGATCGATGAGATTTTCATTTGCGCTCCATCCGCCAGCGGCGCGCAAATGCGACGGATTGTCGAGGCCTGCAAGGGTGCCGGACGGCCGTTCAAGACCCTTCCCGCGATCGGCTCCATCATGACCGGCAAGGTCAGCGTCAAGAGCCTGCGCGACGTCGATTACCAGGACCTACTGCGGCGCCCGCCGGTGCGGCTGGATTCCCGGGGAATCCGCTCCTACCTTACGGGACGCCGAATCTTGGTGACCGGCGCGGGTGGCTCGATCGGCTCGGAATTGTGTCGCCAGTTGATCCGGTTCGATCCTGAACAGCTGATCCTGGTGGATGCCGGAGAAGCGAACCTGTATCATATTCAGATGGAAATGCGGCATGAGTTCAAGTTCCAGCGCGAGTGCTGCATTCTGGCGCGGATCCAGGACCGATCGCTCATGGCTCAAGTCTTCGCCGTCCATCGGCCCCAGGTGGTGTTCCACGCCGCCGCCTACAAACACGTGCCGATGCTCGAACGCAATCCCTGGGAAGCGGTGTTCAACAATGTGGTCGGCAGCCGAGTCACGATGGATCTGGCCGCGCGGTTCGGCACCGAAAGATTCGTGCTGGTTTCGACCGACAAGGCGGTGCGCCCGACCAACGTCATGGGCACCAGCAAGCGCATCACCGAACTCATCCTGCAATCCTTCAACGGCTCCGGAACGCGCTTCATGGCGGTCCGGTTCGGCAACGTGATCGGATCATCGGGATCGGTGATTCCCCTGTTTCGAAAACAGATCGAGCAGGGCGGCCCGGTGACGGTAACCGATCCGGAGGTCACCCGCTACTTCATGACCATTCCGGAAGCAGCCCAGTTGATCTTGCAGGCGGGCGCCTTGGGTTCGGGCGGCGAGATCTTCGTGCTGGAAATGGGAACCCCGGTCAAGATCGCGGACCTGGCTCAAGACCTCATCCGCCTCTGCGGGAAGCGTCCCAATGTGGACGTGGACATCATTTTTACCGGCCTCCGCGAGGGGGAGAAAATGTATGAAGAGCTCATCACGATCGGCGAGGATGTGGACCGCACCAGCCATGAAAAAATCATGGTGTTGAAGACTCACCCTGATTTGTTCGATGGCGATCTTGCCCAATTCCGACGGCACCTGGATCACCAACTGGCGGCGCTTTTCAAGACAGCCGCAAGTCATGATGCCGAGGCCATTCGCTGCCGGTTGCATGAAATCGTCCCGGAATATACTCCCCAGGACTCCGTCTGTGTCTTTCCGCAAGCCCAAAATATGGTGCGCAAAGCCGTGTCCTAGGTCGTTCACCCAGGCCCCGCTTGCGCCGAATGTGCCGATGCGTGCCGATGTTCGTCATGTGATCCTCCAGAGCGATGAAAGAAATCACCGATGAAGCAGAATCCGACCCCTACCGTTCCTATCCAGTCCACCGTGTCCGTCTGCCCCCGCGGTGATGCGTTTCCGCTCCCGCTGCCCCGGGATTACCCCGACGAATTCCAACGATTGCAGCGCCTGGTCGAGGAGCAGCGCGCCCTCAACCGGGAAATCGTGGTGGTCATGGGGGTCGGTTTCGTGGGTGCGGTGATGGCTGGAGTGATCGCCGATTCGACGGACCCGAGCAGCGGCCGACCGACCAAGTTCGTGATCGGGATGCAGCGACCCTCCACCCGGTCCTACTGGAAGATCCCTTATCTCAATCGGGGCCAAGCTCCAGTCAAGGCGGAAGACCCCGAAGTGGACCGCCTGATCCGCCGTTGCGTCCTGGAAAAGCAGACGCTCACCGCCACCTTCACCTATGACGCCCTGACCCTGGCCGATGTGGTGGTGGTGGATGTGCAGTGCGACTATCTCAAGAGTTCGCTCGGTAATGTTCGCGAGGGCCGGGCCGACATCGCGGCGCTCGAAGCGAGTCTCAAGGTGATCGGTGACAAGATCCGGCCCGACTGCCTGGTCTTGATCGAAACCACGGTGCCTCCGGGGACCACCGAGTACGTGGCCTACCCGATCATCAAGAAGGCCTTTGAACAGCGTGGGCTGGACGAGGCCGCGCCCCTGCTGGCCCATTCCTTTGAACGGGTCATGCCCGGACGTCACTACGTGGCTTCGATCCGCGACTTCTGGCGGGTGTGCAGCGGGGTCAATGGCGAAGCCCGAAAACGGGTCACGGCGTTCCTTTCCGATGTGCTCAACGTGGCCGAATACCCGCTCACCGTGCTGGATCGGCCGATCGAAAGCGAAACCTGCAAGATCGTTGAAAATTCCTACCGCGCCAGCATCCTGGCCTACTTGCACGAATGGAGCCTGTTCGCCGAACGCAACGGGGTCGATCTGATCAAGGTGATCGAGGCCATTAAGGTGCGCCCGACCCACAGCAATCTGATCTTCCCCGGGCCCGGCATCGGCGGCTACTGCCTGCCCAAGGACGGCGGTCTCGGGGTTTGGGCTTATCAGACCCTGATGGGATTCGAGGACGACATCTTCAAGATCACCCCCCAGGCCATCGATATCAACGACACCCGCGGCCTCCACGTGGTGCAGTTGGTGCGCGACGCCCTGCGCAACATGGGCAAGATCGTTGCCGCCTCACAGATTACGGTTTTGGGCGCGGCGTATCGGGAGGATGTGGGCGACACCCGCTACAGCGGTTCCGAACTGGTGGTGCGCAAACTCACCGAAATGGGGGCCGACGTGGTGGTCCATGACCCCTACGTCGAGCACTGGTGGGAATTGGAAAAGCAGGACGTCTACCCGGCCCCGGGCCATTCCTGGGCACGTTTCTTCCGCAACCAAGACCGACTCGCTGAATTGCGAGTGCACCAGGATTTGAAGCCGGCCCTGAGCGGCGCCGATGCGATCGTGCTGGCGGTGCGCCACGCGCCCTATCTCGCCCTCGACCCCGACCAAGTGCTGGCCATGACCGGTCGCCCGGTGGCCGTGATCGACTGCTTCGGCATGCTGGACGATGCCAAGATCCGGCGTTATTTCGAACTGGGCTGTGAAGTCAAGGGCCTCGGCCGGGGCCATGTGAAACGAATCAAGGACGCCGTGAGAACCGCGACCCGGTGAGGTCGACCGAACTGGAATCAGCCGCGATCCAGTGAGGACTCCAATAACCCTGTAGGTCGGGTTGCGATCACCGGGAGCTACCCGACGGTGCGGCTGAGCTATTATACTGGTTTAGGATCAGATGTTTCATTACCAAAAGCGGGCAAGATGCCCGCGCTCCCGGGAAAGAGCGCACACGAAACGAAACTTTTTACCCTTGACCGGTATAACCACGAAGAGCTCGAAGGATATGGAGCGGATCGACTCTCTAGAAAATGGCATTCGTGTCATTCGTGGTTAATGATTCCTTGGTTGCGGCCAGTGGCTGCGCTGTGAACTCCGTGGTTAATCCTTATTCAAATTGGCCGAAACGATGATAAGGGCCAATGCATTCAATCGGCCCTAGGGGCGACCGGCCGGTCACCCCTGCACGCGCATGGGCCGCGAACCGTGGTGCGCCAAGGTGGCTCGCGCTCCATGAAATGAGAGCATCCAGCCGAGACGACGCTCATTGCCTTGTTCCAAGAAAGTCGTGAACAACCATGCCGCGCACGAGTCAGTCGGTTGCGGGCCAGTGTCATCGAGAATCAATGGGAAGGACCTCGGGATTTCTCCCTTCGGTCGAGGTGACGGAAGCGCAATTTCAACCCGAGCCGTGTGCGCGGCATGGACACGATCATTTCAGAAATCTGAAAAACCTTCCTCCTCGTTGAACGGAATGACTTCCTCCGGGCGCACCACCGCTGCCTTGCCGGCCTTCTTGACCGGGGCCGGCACCTGCTTGCCGTTGCCCCGCCGCGGCGCTCGCGATACCGATACGGGTCGGCTCCGGCCCTCGGCTTTGCGCGTTCTTACGTTGGCTTCGAGCACCTGGATGCCGACGATCGCCTGCAGTTCGCTGACGAATTCCTTCATGTGTTCGGCCTGGGAATTCATTTCATTCGAGGCCGACGCGGTTTCTTCGGCGTGGGCTGCGTTTTGCTGCACCACCTTATCGAGATTGGCCACGGCGCCGTTGATCTGATCGATGCCCTGGGCCTGTTCCTGACTGGCGGCGGCGATTTCAGCCACCAGTTCACCGATCTTTCCGGCCCCCGTTTCAACCTTCTCGAAGGCCTGGTTGGCGTGCCCCACCATATTCGAACAATCCGCCACCTTTTTCACCGTGTCCTCGATGATCGCCGCCGTATTGCGCGCGGCTTCGGCGGCCCGCATGGCGAGGTTCCTCACTTCATCGGCGACCACCGCGAAACCGGCCCCGGCTTCCCCGGCCCGAGCCGCTTCCACCGCCGCGTTGAGAGCCAGCAAATTGGTCTGAAAAGCGATTTCGTCGATGGTCTTGATGATCTTCTGGGTTTCTTCGCTGGCGCTGGAAATGGCCTGGATGGCATGGGTCAGTTCGTTCATGGATTGATTGGCTTCGCCGATGTCCTTGGCCGATTCCTTAACGATGCCGTTGGCCTGGTTGGCATTGTTGGCATTCTGTCGGGTCATGGAAGCGGTTTCCTCGAGGGCGGAAGACGTTTCCTCGATAGCCGCGGCCTGTTCCGAGGACCCCTCAGCCAGCGACTGACTGGCGGCCGAAATCTGGCTGGCGGACGCCGCTACCTGTTCGGCCCCGCTGCTCATACCGGATGCCACCGTGTAGATCGGTTTGGTGATGGAACGGATGATGAGCCAGGTGAAGGCCGAACCAATCACGGCCACCAGCGCGAAAACAATCAGAAAAGCAAGGCGCACCTGGTTCGCTTCCGCCACCACGTCGTCCACATAAATGCCGGAGCCCACGACCCAGCCCCAGGGCTTGAACAGTTTCACATAGGAAATCTTCGGTACCGGCTTGTCGGCACCCGGTTTGGGCCATAAGTAATCGACGAAGCCGGCGCCGCTGTCCTTGCATACCCGGACGAATTCCTCGAACAGATGCTTGCCGTTGGGGTCCTTGAAATCGCTCAGGTGTTTGCCGTCCAGTTCGGGCTTGAACGGGTGCATCACCATGACCGGGGCCAGGTCATTGATCCAAAAATATTCCTTTTCTTCGTAGCGCAGTTGCTTGACCCGTTCGATCGCCTGGCGTTTCGCTTCCTCGGTCGTCAGCCCGCCGGATTTGGCCGCCTCCTCGTACTGGCTCAAGACCGAATAGGCCACATCCACCAGGTGGCGCGTGGCCAGCCGCTTTTCATCCATGATTCGGCTTTCCAGCTTGACCGAGGACCAGACCAGGACCAGGACCAAGGTCAGCAAAGCTCCCAGGCCAAGGCCCATTAGTTTAGTGGACAATTTGAACCGCGAAGACCCTCTGCTGCTTTTCATGACTCTTCTCCCCCTTTGTGTCGCTTGTTGCCGATGCCGATACCCCACGCTGTTTACCAATCGGCACAACCGAGCATGAGCTTTAGTACAACATCGGGATATTCGACCTAGCGACCTTGCCATGCGGGTATCGCACGGGAACGCGGCAGCCGGCCCAATGGCCACCAGAGAGAGCATCACAACCGGTCAGGGTGCGCGCGGCGCTTCCTGACTTCCGTGGAGAGGCTTCATGGGCAAGATCGTCAGGGTGCTCCCCTTGGTCGCAACCCGACCTACCCTAAACTGGTATAGGATGCTCAAGCTCCGAGCGCAAACGGCCGATTCCAGAGAGTGAAGCATGCGCGCGAGTTGAGTTGACGAGTTGGTACGCCAGGTGCCTAGGGCGTTTGTCCGCGCCCCACCTGCGGCGGCCCGGTGCTCGCACGCTGAACGCTAGCAGTACCGAACCCTAGTGAAGCCAACCGGTGGAGGGAGTTTCCGGATGAACCGCGGGCGGAACCCGACTTCTGTCGCCAATGTTTTCGACAGCCCGGAAAAGATTCCAGTGCGGGCACTGATCTTGGTCCCGGTCGGTATTTGCTTTCTGCTCATGCTGGCTGTCCTTGTATTCATTTCCTGGCATTTCCAGGGTCCCGTCGATCCTCCTCGCTTCGCGGCCTCGACGCGGCAACCGGTTGAAGTCCAGGGCGAGATCCCCAAGACCGATCGCGACTGGCTGGTGAATCCCTCGGAAGGACTTGATTCGGGTCCGATTCACCCGGGAGGGTGGGCGTCCGGAGATCGATACCTTCACCCCCTGTTCGCCGCGGTGGTCGGCATGGGGGTATTGCTTGTTCTCTTTCTGCGCCGGGTGATCGTCGGTCTGGAACGGCGCATGGGCGAACAGACCCACCTGCGGGGCGGAGCATCCGCCGACCATCGGCGGTCGGAGGAGCGACTCGCGGCAACCCTTCGCTCGATCGGCGACGGGGTCATCAATCTTGATCCGCAAGGCCGCATCACGGCCATGAATCCAGTGGCGGAAGCGCTCACCGGCTGGAGCCTGGAAGAAGCCGCCGGTCGGGACCTGGAACAGGTGATTATAGCCGATGGTGCCGGTATCCGGGAGAACGGCGGGCCGCCGGGCACCCGCCCGGCCGGGGTGGCTTCGGATCAGGATGCCTGGTCCGGCGATCCGCGGGTTATCCTGGCGAAAGACGGCACCGAGCGCCAGGTGACGGCGCAACTGACGCCGATCGCCGATCGCGACGGCAACCGGATCGGGTCGGTGCTGGTCCTGACCGATCTCAGCCGCCAACTGCGGATGCGCGAGGAACTGGTCCGGGCCAAAACCGAAGCGGACGAAATGGAAGAGCAACTGGAACAGGCCATCGAACGGGCCAACCGGATGGCGGTGGAAGCCGAGGTGGCGAACATGGCCAAGAGCGAATTTCTGGCCAACATGAGCCATGAAATCCGCACGCCCATGAACGGCATTCTGGGCATGGCCGGGCTGCTTCTGGACAGCCCCCTGACTTCCGAACAGCGCAAGTATGCCGAAATCGTTCGTTCCAGTGGCGAAACCCTGCTGGCCCTGATCAATGATATCCTCGATTTCTCCAAGATCGAAGCCGGTAGGATGGAACTCGAAACGATCGATTTCGATCTCCGCCGGGTGCTGGAAGACACCGCGGAACTGCTCGCCACCCGCAGCGCCGAAAAGGGCCTGGAACTGACTTCCCTGGTGCACCCGAACGTCCCTTCGGGACTCAAGGGTGATCCCGGGCGGCTGCGCCAGATCCTGGTGAACCTGATCGGCAATGCCATCAAGTTCACCGATCACGGGGAAATCACCGTCCGGGCGGAGCTGCGCGAGGCCGCGGCGGATCGGGTCGGCATTCGCATTGGGGTGACCGACACCGGCGTGGGCATTCCCAAGCATCGCCTGAAGGCGGTGTTTTCGCCCTTTGTCCAGGCGGACGGTTCCACCACTAGAAAGTACGGCGGCACCGGGCTGGGTCTGTCCATTTCCAAGCAACTGGTGGAATTGATGGGAGGCGTTCTGGAAGTGACCAGTGAACCGGGACGGGGCTCGACTTTCGCTTTCACCGCCTGGTTCGAACTTCAGGACCAGCCGGCGGACGCCGGGTCGACCGGTGCCGCCCCCGATCTCGGCGGGGTCCGAGTGCTGGTGCTCACCCCGCACCCGGCCGGCCGCGCCTTTTTCATGACTCATCTGGAATCCTGGGGCTGCCGCGTGGAAGCCGTCGCCCCAGCCGCCGCGGTCGTCACCCTGCTGGATCGAGCCGCCCAAGACCAGGATCCATTTCATGTGGTGGTGCTGGATGACAGTGTGGCGGCCGGTCCCCTGGGAAGGTCCTTGACGGATTGGGCTCGCCGGTCCGATTCCTGCCGCCCAGGTTGGGTGCTGCTGAAGCCGCTGGTGCGCCACACCAAGTGCCCCGACCCGGACCTGGGCCCGCGCCTGCCGACCCTGAGCAAACCCATCCGGGAAGCAAGCTTAAGAAAATGCCTGGCCCAGGCACTCGGTCTGCTGCCCCTGGACTCCCCGCTCACCGCTTCGCCGGCCTCATCCTCGGGGCCGGCCGCACAGCCGGAACCGTCGGAATCGCCGCCGTCGCCCCAGTGTTCTCAAGCGCGGTTGCTGGTGGCCGAGGACAACCCGGTCAACCAGATGGTGGCTCTGACCTTCCTGAAAAAACTGGGCTACCGGGCGGATGTGGCCAAGGACGGTCTGGAAGCGGTGAGCAAATTCCAGCAGGAACCCTACGATCTGATCCTGATGGATTGCCAGATGCCGGAGCTGGACGGCTTTGAGGCGACCCGCCGGATCCGTTCGCTGGCGCCTCCAAGCCGCGGTCCCGACATCCCGATCATCGCCATGACCGCCAACGCCATGCAGGGCGATCGGCTGCGCTGCCTGGAAGCGGGCATGAACGATTACCTGAGCAAACCGGTGGAACGCGCCAAGCTGGCGGCCCTGCTCGACCAATGGCTGAACCGGGAACAGGCGGCCTAGCGCAACGGCACGTGCTGCTGGCGGCAGTGCGTTTCATGGCTGACGAAAATCATCGCCGCACACAGGATCAGCCAGACCAGGATCGGAATGAAACCCGCTTGGTAAGCCTGCAGGTCGTAGCTTCGGACTCCGTTCACCAGGGTCCCCTGCCAGTGGCGGTCGAGCACCCAACCGATCAGCGGCTGCAAAATCATCGGACCGGCCATGACCCCCATGTTACTGACCCCGGACACGGTGCCGGCCAGTTCCGGCGGCACCGATTCCTTAACGAATGCGAAGGTGATGATCAGCGATCCGGAAAAGAATCCGGCCGTCACCAGGATCACCACGAACCAGGCCAGCGGCAGTTCAGGCCAGTACAAAGCCGCGGCCCAGCCGAGGGTCGCCGCCAGGATGGCGGCGAGATACGGCCACCGACGCCGACCGATCCGGTCGGAAAGCGCTCCCAGAATCGGTCCGCCCAGCGCCCAGGCCACCATCACCGCCGAAGTGATGGCGGCGCTACGGGCCTGGTCGAGGCCGAAGCGTACGGTGAGATAAGGAACGCCCCAGAGGCCGCAGAAGGCCAGCACCGAACCGGCCAGGGCGCCGGGCGCGAGAGTCAGCAGCCAGGTGTTGCGATATCTCAGGACCCGGCCGAGACCGGCCGCGATTCGCATAAAGGAACTGCCGGGAGTGGAGTGAACCGGGGGCGCGTAGGATCGGTAGCCCCGTTCCGAGGGGTCGTTTCGCACCGCGAGCCAGATGCCCACGGCCAGACCGAAGCTGGCCAGACCCAGCAGGCCCATGACCGGGCGCCAGCCGAATCGCTCCAGCAGGAAGCGCAACGGCACCCCGGCCGAAACCGCGCCGGCTACCCCGGCGAGCAGAGCGATCCCGCTCACCGTGGAAAAGAAGCGGGGCGGAAACCAGTGGATCGAGAGCTTGAGCAGGGTCACCCAGGCCACCGCCACCGAACCACCGATCAGCAGCCGTCCCAGATTGGCCAGGTAATGGTTGGGCGCGGTTGCGAACAGAAGGGTTCCCAGGGTGGCCACCAGAGCGCCGGCGGTCAGCAGCTTGCGGGCTCCCCAATGGTCCGCCAGGATCCCGGTGGGAATCTGCATGGCGACGTAGCTGTAGAAATAGAAGGCGGAAAAATGGCCAAGAGCGGTGGCGTCCAGGTGAAAATCGGCCATCAGGTGGTCGGTCATCACCGCCGGCGCCACCCGCTGGTAAAAGCCGGTGAAATAAAACAGCGCGCCCAGTCCCCAGACGGTCCAGGACAATCGCGGTGGTGGGTAGGGCGCAACGGCCATCAGGTCCCTGCTTTCTTTTCGATAAGATCCGTACTTGACCCGAAAATCCCCGGCACTATTGCCGCATTGCGCGTCCTCGTCAAGTCCGGATGCGGCAACCGGGAGAACCTGGAATTGACAACGGGGGCGCGACTTTCCTTGCCGAACGGATCGAGCCGCGCGCTGCCATTTCGTGGCGGGCTGCCGCTGTTATACCGGTTAAGGGTAAAAAGTTTCGTTTCGTGTGCGCTCTTTCCCGGGAGCGCGGGCATCTTGCCCGCTTTTGGTAATGAAACATCTGATCCAAAACCAGGTTATGCTATCATCACCATGGTTGGAGATTCTTTGGCGCTGCCCTGCGAGCCTCCCTGAGTTCAACCGTGCTCATCGAGAAGGTGCGGCAGTCCGCGAACGAAGCCATCGAGGAACAGCAACCAGGTGCCATCGGTTGCGGTTCGATCAGTGGGAACACCAGTTTTTTCACAGTATAATAGGAGGTTACGAACATGAAAAAGTCCGTTTTGAGGGCGTTGGTGTTGACTTTGGTTTGCTGCCAATGGGTGATCCCGGCGCCGCTGCGGGCGGCGGCCGAACGCCGCATGCTGGTCGAGGTGGAACTGCGCCAGGCCGGGGATGTCAATGCATTGCAGCAACTCGGTCTGGACATCGCCGGTCGGGTTGGTCCGGACCGGTTGCAACTCATTGCCTCAGCCGACGAACTGGCCGCGCTCAGGCAGGCGGGCTGGTCGGTTAAGGTGTTGGAAACCGATCTGGTCAGTCGCTTCGCGCGAACGATCAACACCGACGGCGCGCTCGATGGCTATCACACCTATGCGGAAATGCTGGCGGAAATGCAGCAGATTGCAGCGGCCTATCCAAACCTGGTGAAGCTTGTGGATATTGGGGATTCCTGGGAAAAGACCCAGGGCCTGGCCGATCGCGATATCTGGGCCTTGAAGATTTCCGATCAGCCGGAAGTGGACGATCCCAACAAGCCCGATGTCTTGATCATGGGCTGTCATCACGCTCGGGAACTGATCACCGTGGAGATCCCCCTGGCCATTGCGGCTTTTCTCACCCAGAACCATGCCTCTGATCGCGCCGCCCGGGCCCTGGTGAACGGGCGGGAAATCTGGATCGTTCCCATGGTCAACCCGGACGGCCACGTCTATGTGGAAACCACCGATCCCATGTGGCGCAAAAACCGCAACAACAATGGCTTTACCGTGCCGCTGCTGCAAGGGGTGGACATCAATCGCAACTATGGCTACATGTGGGGCTATGATCGGGAAGGATCGAGTGTCCTGCCGATGAGCGAAGACTACCGCGGCAGCGGCCCCTTTTCCGAACCGGAAACCCAGGCCATCCGGGATTTGGTGGAAGCGCATAACTTCACCTTCAGTCTGTCGTATCACAGCTACGGCAACTATTTCCTGTTCCCCTGGGACTACCATGCCGAGGACACCCCGGACGATGCCGTGTTCAATCTGCTGGGCCGGATCTACAGCTTCTGGAACGGCTACGTTTACGGCAACGTTGCGGACGGCTTGATGTATGTGACCAACGGCGACAGCGACGACTGGATGTACGGCGAACAAACCACCAAGGATAAGGTGTTCGGGGTGACCGTCGAGGTGGGAGATGAATTCCAGCCGCCGAGCGACCAAATTCCCGCCCTGGTGAACGAAAACCTGACCCCGGCCCTGATGATGATCGCCATGGCCGGATGGCTCATGCCTTAAGCTCCGTAACCTTCCTTATTCCCAGCCTATTTATATGAAAATGAGATACTATGACAATTGTTCCAAACGGTTGGGTGAGATCCAAGCGGGGAGTGAAATCGTAGGTCGGGTTGCGACCAGCGGGAGCTACCCGACACCACGCTCCGGCAACGCATCCCAATCCGCGGCCATCCACCGGATCGTCAGGGAGTGCTACGCACACCCTGACTTACTGGCAGCCTAACCCTGGCAGCCCTGGATGCTTCATTGTAACCGTCCCCGGTCATGGGGGTAGCGGGAATCCAGAAATGAGCGCCGGTCTGGATTCCAGTTCAAACATTGCGGGAACGACGGGGATAATGAACGGCATGCAAGAAATCCCGAACCCCTATTTGTCGCCCAGCACCCAGGACTGTTGGAAACTTGCGTGGTGAGGTGCATGCGCCATGATTCTGGCGGTCACTCAGCCCTATTTCGCTCCCTTCCGCGGGTTTTTCCAGAAGGCCCGGCGGGCGGACGTGCTGGTGATTCTGGATGACGTTCAGTTTCCGCTGGGCACCACTTGGATCAGCCGCAACCGGTTCAAAAACGACCAGGGCACCCTCTGGTTGACCGTCCCGGTGTGGAAGAAGGGACTGGGATTGCAGAACATTTCCCAGGTCCGGATCTGCCACCAGGGCAACTGGCGAAGGAAGTTCCGGGATAGCCTGAACACGGCCTATCGCCACGCACCCTACCTGCACGATCACCTCGATGGGTTGACCGACCGGCTGGGCGCGGAACGCCTGATCGACCTGAACCTGTGGATCATTGGTCACGTGCTGAGTTGTCTCGCAATCGACACCCGACTGGTGCTGCTTTCCGAACTCGGCCTTGAACAGCGCGGCCAGGGGCTGCTGTTGGAACTGTGCCGGCGCCTGGGGGCGACCACCTTTCTGGCTCAGGCTTCGGCGCGCAAATACCTGGAGCCGAACGCTTTTCATGAAATGGGCGTGGATTTTTCCACGTTCAACGTGACCACCCCGGTCTATCCGCAGCTCTGGGGGGATTTTATCGGCAACCTGTCGATTTTCGACCTGCTTTTCAACTGCGGGCCAAAAGCCGCCGACCTGTTCATGGGGCGGGGCTGATTGGGGGCATGGGGGCGCGCGCAATTGCGACAGGCGGCCCCGAGCCCACATCCCATCGACCTCCCGGTGACGGTTCGGTGGCGCCATTTGTCCCGGAGGGGTGTCGGTAGTGTCTCTGCGAAGCTATACCAGTTGAGGATAAGATCTTTCATTTTCAATGGCGGGCAAGATGCCCGCGCTCCCAGGAAAGAGCTCACGCGAAATGAAGGTTTTTAGCCTTAACAAGTATAGCTCGCGCGTTCATCGATTGCACTGGTGGGAATACGTTCGGTGTTACCCGGATCAGACCGCTGATTGCCGAATTCAAGCACGACCACCACACAGGGTAAAGTCGCATGAAATGAAGTACCCGCCGCGGATCGGCGAGCGCTACAATCACCCGCCAGCGGAAGAACAATGGGGACAATCTCATCACTCTTTTGTCCGGTGAACCGTGGCTTCCGAAGGATGAACACAAATGACAATCGAGCACGGGAAACAAACACCGCCATTGGCTGTTCTGGTATCTCGCCTGCGCGCCCTGGTCCTTGCCCTCGGCGAGTCGGCCTCCCCCGCCTGGTGGAAAACCGCATTCATGAATGAAACCGGGCTGAGATTTCTGGAGCGTCTCTATCCACGCACGTCTCTTCAAGCCGCGGTTCACGCCGCCGGGAAGGCGGCTTCCGACGTTCATGATCGGGTGGTCGGACGGTTCGGCGTTTATCACCTTTTCAGGTTGCCGGAATCCCTGGAAACCGAAATGAATCGGATGCTTCCCGATTCGGATCAGGGCTTCGGTTCGGCATTACGCGCCGCCCTCGGGCAACCGGACAAATTGATGGAATTGCTCTCCCCGCTTTGCCGCGGGCTCAGAATCGAGGTCCCGCCCGGAGCGCGGCGGAGCGGAACCGAAAAGGACCTGATGACCAATGCGGGCTTCGCGAAAACGGCCGCGGCCTACCACCACGCCTTCGCTCGGGGGAAGTCCGGCTTCCCGTATTTCACCGCCGAGTCGGCCGGAGATCGCCAATGACCCTGGTGAAGGGCAAGGACACCCATCGCAAGTATTCGACCGCGATCAGCAAGGGTGCCGGAATGATCGAAGAAACCCGGCGTCTCCTTGGCCACTGGCGGCCGGATGAGCCTCTTGATGATTTTGCGCGCAGGGTTCAGGAACAAGGCTTGCTCGGTAATGCCACCGCGTACAGGACTCGCGACCTCGTTAGAAGAGTGTTCGCCCCGCGCCTCCTGAGACCGAGCGATAAACCCGCGCGGATGCTCCAGCGGGTGATCGCATCAGGTTTGCCGGGTCGTGTGTTCACCGAACTCCTGTTCGTGTTTGCGGCGCGTCGGGACCCGTTGGTCTATGATTTCACGGTCCACGAGTATTGGCCCGCCGTCCGAAGCGGAAGTCCCGTCCTGGACCCGAACGCGATGCTATCCTTCCTGTCCGAAGCCCACTACGACGGGCGGTTGGACAAGCAATGGTCGGAAAAGGTGTCGATGCGGGTCGCACGCAGCGTGCTAGCTATCCTGCGGGACGTGGGATTCCTTCGTGCGTTGTGTCGGGGCCGCAGGGAGATCGTCGATTACCGCATGTCGGACGAAGGCGCGGTGATACTGGCCCGGGAACTCAATGAAGCGGGCGTGACGGATTCCTCCCTCTGTGATCATCCCGACTGGGGGCTGTTCGGCATGACGCCCTCCGAAGTCGTGGAGCGCCTGGACGAAATCGGTGAACACCACGGGGTGATCGTGCAGCGCGCCGGCTCGGTCGTGCATTTCACCTGGGTCGTCGGATCCATTGAGGAGTTGATCGATGTCCTCACTCGATAACGCTTTCGACGAATTGATCGACAAGATCCGCGACCCGGACGCCCTCAATCCGGCAAAAAGCGATCCGGTCTTCTATTTCGCCTATCCCCCGGAATTGATGCTCGATCTGAAAAAGCATCTGCCGCGATGGACATCCAAGATAAGGGAAGCGGGCTTTGAAGTCCGCCGCGTTTCCCTTGCGGACATCCTCTGGGACACGGTGGACAAATCCGGGAGATGGGACATTTGGCTTGAATTGGAAGCCGATGCCGAGGCGGACCAGATCAATGAAGCCGTCCGCGACGTCCTCCGCCAGGGGAACACCCTGGTCAACCGGGTGGCGGAAATTATCGAGTCGACTCCGGAAGGTACCGTCGTGCTGCTCACCGAGGCGGAACTCCTTCATCCCTATTTCCGCACCCGGACCATCGAGAGCCGGTTGCACGATAAGGTCAAAACGCCCACGGTGATTTTCTACCCCGGCAGACGGTCCGGCCAATACGGACTTCATTTCCTCGATTTCTACCCGGTCGACGGCAACTACCGGTCGACGCTGCTTGGAGGGCTTTGATGAGCGGAACGATTCGACAGGTATTTTCGCCCCGACGTCCCATCGACCGGACCATCGAAAAGGTCATCGACTATTACGCCCAGGAGGAGGCGCGGGTCGCCAAGGCGGTCGCCGCCCTGCAGCCCGTGGAAACCTTTCCCCGCACGGCGGAAAACATCGCCGCCTTGCTTTACAGAAAAGTCGGCTCGCCCGCGCTTCTCGACCAGGTTCGGGAAGCGCTGAGCAAACTCACCTCCCAAAAGGAATGCGGCCTTATCGAGGACCCGCAGGCGGGCGGGTATGTATTCCTGAGCGATGCCGTCAAGCCGATCCGCGACAAGCGCAACGGCTACGCGCCGACCTCAGGCGAAGCGATGAGGGCGCGGATCGACGTCCTCAAACAGGGTACCGCCGACCATCCATTATTCCGGGTGCAGCCCGCCGCCAGGCTGGAAAACATCAAGGAAGTCAGGGCGGCGGTCAAACTCGGCCGGACGCCCGTCGTAGGCGCTTCCGAGGATGTGGAACTCCGTTTGGAGTTCGTCGAGCCCGCCTTATGGGACGGCAAGCGGAACGAGTTCCTGATCGCCTGCAACACCCAGTTGGAGTTGAAGAACACGGTGGTCCTGCTGGTGAAGAACGACGACACCGTCGAGGAACTGCTGCCGGAGATCGTGCGCTCGGACAAGGTGCTCGGCGATGTCGATGAGCGCTCCGCCGACCACGTGGTGGCCCAATATCTGCGCGCCGAAAGACGGGCTGCCGAGCGCTGCCGGGAGCGGACGGCCGCCGCCATGGACAAGGCGATGTTGGAAGGCGTTTTCATCTTCCGCGGCAAACCGACCCCAGTCCGCGAGGCCGGTGAGACCCTGGACGCCGCCGTGCGCACCATCCTCTCCGCCGCCGTCAAGGAGGTCTTCCCCCATTTTCATCTGGCCCCGGTCCGGCCGTCCACGGACGCGGCCGCGAAATTCCTCGGCGTCGAGCGCATGGACCGCATCACCAAGGACCTCGACCCCCTCGGCCTTGTGGTCAAGAGTAAGGGCGCGCCCCGAGTGGACACTGCGTCCCCGGTGCTCGCGGAAGTGCTCAGGGTGTTCCGGACCAAGACCGCCGAGGCGGGCTCCGGAAGGCTCCAGGGTTCCTATCTTCAGGACTTGTTCTCAGCTCCTCCCTACGGCTGGACCAAGGACACCGTGCGATACCTTTTCGCTGCATTGCTGCGGGCGGGCGAAATCGAATTACACGTGCCCGGTGCGGGCGGACCGGTGCACACCGCCGGGCCGCAGACCGTGGATGCGGTCAAAAGCACGGTCTCGTTCAACAGGATCGGCGCATCGTCCCGTGACGCCAAACTGCCCCCCGAAGCCTTGGACCGGGCCGCGCGGCGTCTGGAAACCCTGTTCGGAGATGAAGTTCTGCCGCTGGAAGACCACATCAGCCGCTCCGTGCGACTGCACGTCCCCGACCTTTTGGAAAAGCTCGGATCGCTGCCCGATCGGCTGCGCCTGCTGAGTCTCCCCGGCGGCGGACTTGGATTCGTGGCTGGCGGGCATCCGGGAGAAGCTGGCCGGTCTGTTGAAATCGAACAAGCGGATACGGATTACGGGGCGAGGATGAGTCTCGGCCAGGAAGGTAAAAATATGGAAAAACCAGGAGCCGGTATGCGGATGAAAACAATTGCATTCGAGGTTCCGGAAGGGGTTCTCGCCAGCCTGCGCTACAATACGGACCAGTTCGGGAGACAACTGCGACTTGCCGCGGCGGTCAAATGGTATGAACAGGGCATGCTCAGCCAGGGACGCGCCGCGGATATCGCTGGTGTTTCTCGCGCCGAGTTCATTGACGCCCTTGGTCGCTTCGGCGTTACACCCTTCCAGGTCAATACGGAAGAATTAATCCAAGAGGCTGTCGATGACTGACATTTGGGTCTTAAATGCATCACCGATGATCGTTCTGGGTAAAATCGGCCGAATGGAACTTCTTTTGGACGAAAATAGAAAAGTATTGGTGCCCGATGCCGTAGCGGAAGAAATCGGCAATGGACCGCTGAATGATCCAGCGCGGCAGGCTCTGGCAGATGGATGGAACAATGGATCTGTCGCGGTGACGAATGATCCTGCGGTTATCGAATGGGGTCTGGGGAAACAGCGGTTCTTTCCCTGGCGCAGGAAATGGGGGCCATCGCCGTGGTGGATGACCGGGCGGCGCGGACTGCGGCGGGAATTCTGGGGATTCGCGTAATAGGGACTCTCGGTGTGATCCTGCGTGCCCGCCTGAAAAACCGGATTCCCTCTACCGTGGATGTGATCATGGCATTGCGGCTGGCTGGACTGCACCTTAGCGATGAGGTCATCCGGGCTGCATTATCCCGGACCACGGGTGAAATCTGGCCGGTCTGTTGAAATCGAACAAGCGGATACGGATCAAGGGGCGCTGATGCGTTTCGACAAGGACACACGAAATCTGCTGGCGAAGACCATCGCCGCGTGCCGGCGTCGGCTGATCGAGGACGTCACCGACCAGCTCCGCGGCGTTTTCGGCCTGCACCCGGACGGCACGGTGCTGCCGCTCGACAAACTGACGCACCTGTCGCCCGATCAAAACTCGGCGGCCCGCCGCTTGCGCGATCTTCTCGACCACTACACCGTCGGTGCCGCGGGAAAGGATTCGGACCGTCGCAAGGCGGCCTACGAGCGGATGGTCCTTGAGATATCCTTCACCGTCCTCAACCGGTTGGCCGCGCTGCGCCTGTGCGAGGAACGCGGCCTGGTCGTCGAATGCGTCCGCCAGGGAACGACTTCGGCCGGTTTCCAGATGTTCGAGCGTATCTCCGGCGGAGCCCTTGGAGGACGATACGACACCTACCGCGTCTTTCTGGAGTGCATGTTCGACGAACTCGCCGGCGATCTGGGCGTGCTGTTCGACCGGATGACGGCGCAGTCGGCGGTGTTCCCCTCCGAGCGGTGCATGGAAGAGGGTCGCCGCGAACCTCAAGAATGCGGAACTCTTCGTGGTGCGGACCCAGGACCCGGACGCCGTGGCTGAAAACCTCGGAGCCTGGCGGGCCAGGAGGTACCTCTCGGATGTGATCGGAGATATCGCGACAGCGGTCCGCTGGGTCGTGTCTCAAGGGTACGACCAAGTATTGATCAGCGCCGACCACGGCCACATGATGTTGCCGGAGATCCCCCCGGGCGACGTGGTCCAAGCACCCCCCGGCGACTGGTTGGAGAACAAACGGCGCTGCCGTCTTGGTGCGGGGCTTTCGGGTGCCGCCGGAACCGTTACCCTGAAAGCCGGCCATGTGGGGATTCAAGGCGATGTGGGGGAGATCTGCCTGCCCATCGGGTTTCGGGTGTTTTCGGACGGCGAGGGCTATTTCCACGGCGGCCTGAGTCTGCAAGAAGCCGTGGTGCCGGTGGTCTTGTTTCGGGCCGGGCGCGGCAAACGGGACCCGGTGGGGAAGCCCGAGATCGATATCCGCTACCGTTCGGAGAAGTTCACCAGCCGGGTTATCGGGCTGAACATCCTTTATGCCGTAAAGCAGATACGCACCTCGGGCGACCCGCCGATTTCCGTTCGCATCGAAGCGTATGACGGCACCGGTGTGAAAGCGAAAATCGTGGGTGAAGCCGCCGATTGCGAGGCGCGGGACGAGAAAACCCGCGAAGTGAGCCTGCATGCGAACAAAGAAACGCCCGTGCCGGTATTGATCGATCCGGATTTCGACGGAGCGGAAATCGAAATCCGCCTGAGCGATCCCCGGACCCGCCTGGTGTGGGCCAAGCGCAAGCTGAAAAACGCCATGATCGCGTAGTAGGCAGAGGGCAGAAGGCGGAAGGCAGAGGGCAGAAGGCGGAGGGCGGAAAACGGATTTTGTACTGCCTACCGCCTACAGCCTACCGCCTACTGCCTACCGCATACTGGAGGAGACATGCAGCAGGACGATCTGGACAAGAAAGCAACGGGCCTGTTCGCCGGGAAGGTAGTGCGG
>Ga0100396_1000595_pt1 | contig 21796 bp, 20 predicted proteins | sample CryGeymeta201520_FD_81551 | JGI IMG/M metagenome (GOLD analysis project Ga0100396, IMG submission 81551) | Groundwater microbial communities from Crystal Geyser aquifers in Utah, USA - Crystal Geyser metaG 2015-20 | ecosystem: Environmental > Aquatic > Deep subsurface > Groundwater | place: USA... | reverse complement strand
CTGAAGTTGAAAAAGTGGCCGCAGCCACTGGTCGTCAGCCGCTGAGGCTTCGTCGTGAGCTCAGCCGAACGGCGGCTTCTCAGGTTCAGCCAGTGAATTCGATTCACTGGGCTGAGCAGTTACGAATGATTGTACCCAGCGTATCTTTTCTGCGCGCGCGTCGTTAACTAATGATAAGAGGCGCGGAAGTTGCAGTCGGCGCCTTCTTGATTATCTTGCCAGCGCCTTGAGGAATGCGAGATCGAGAAGATAGGCCGCGAAGGAGTCTGAGGGAGGTGATGCCTGGTGAAAAGACCGCATTAGGGCTAAGGACTAAATAACTTACTCACTTGCTCCGGCAAATGAAGGGCGGACTTGCGCAAGTTATTCAATTCTCAGTCCTTAGCTCGTTGAACGCGACATTCCCAATCGTCGGACTGCGGACGTTCGACCCATCACGCAAGGAGGTACCATGCGTAAGCTCTCCATTTGGCTACCCCTGCTGTTGATCCTGCTCTCCATCGCGTTTCTCATCGACAACAACCAGGTCGTAGGGCAGACGACCGGCTCCCTGGTCGCCTGCAAAGACATCGCTTACTCCACCGAAGAAGATTTCCTGACCCAAGGGCCTGTGCCCGTGGATGGCAACCCGATCATCTCTGACGGCGACCTGCTGAGCGGTTCCGGGGGCGTGTGCATGCGCAACCGGGAACTGCTGCGCGTCTGGGATCTCCAGGTCGATCTCGGGCTGGATGCCGTGGACGTCCTCGACGTCGAGCGGGTGTTGGTTGCCTTCTCCACCGAGCTGAACGATCCCAGCAAGCGCTTCAGCGCCGGCGACCTGCTGACCACCTGGGGCGCCGTGATCCCCAACCAGGTTCTCCTCACCTTGTTCCAGGTGCAGGGGGACCGCGGACTCGATGCAGTGCACTTCGTCGGGACGCGCGATGGCATCCTGGCGTTCAACCAGACTGCCACGGCCATCTCGCGAGATGAGTGGCTGCGCGATCCCGGCAAACTGAGCGGCGAGCTCCGGCGCAACGGCATTGACATCTGGTTCTCTATCGAAGGCACCGTGCTGCGCGCCGCCACCGTATCGATCTACGACGGTGACCTGCTCTCCGCGGCGCACGGGTCGATCGTCCTGAGCAACGCCGCCCTGCTGCCGAACGCCGTACCGGCCGGGCTGCCGAACCGCGGCGTCGACTTCGGGCTGGATGGCTTCACCGCCAGCCGGTCGACCGAACTGCGGGATGGGCGCTTCTCCACAGAGATCCTCTATCGCGGTGAGCTGGCCTTCACCGACGGCGATGTGCTGAAGGTGGGGGACGGAATCGCCATTCACGATGAAGACCTCTACAAGCCTTTTGAACCGAAAGCGGACTTTCTCGGCACCGACGCGCTCTATATCCGCCTGGACGCGCAACCTCAACGAGACAAGTTCCTGCCCATGATCTTGAAGCGATTCTTGGGGGTGACGCCATGACCCGCCGCGGACTACTCCAGTTGGTGAGACATCCCCTTGATTGTGTTGGAGGGAATACCATGTACAGGCTTCTCAACCTCGGTCTGCTGTTTGTCCTGGTGGCGGGCCTGCTCACCCTGCCCGGGGTGGCGTATGCCCAGACCAGCTATCCGCTCGACAACTGTCGTGGGGGCGCTTTCTCTACCGAAGAGGACTTCATGATGAGCAAGAGCGAGCCCTACGACGGCAACCCCTACATTTCTGATGGCGACCTGCTCAGTCCAAACGGCACGCTGTGCGCCCGCAACGCCGATCTGCTCCAGAAGTTCAACCCGGCCGGCGCGGCAGCCGCCGACCTCGGCCTGGATGCTGTGGACATCCTGGACTTCACCGATCGGCTGGTCGCGTTCTCCACCGAGCTGGACGACATCTTCGGGAAGTTCACCGCGGGCGACCTGCTCTTCACCAACGGTGGCATCATCCCGAATACCGCGTTGGTGGCCCCCTTCGGGATCACCTATGACATCGGGCTCGATGCCGTTCAGTTCATCGGGACCCCCGAAAAGCTGATGAGTTTCGCCGGCCTGGTCCTGCAGATCGGCCCCGATGGTTGGGGCCAGGATCGCTTGCAGCAGGAACTCAAGCGCTATGGGATCGATATCTGGTTCTCCATCGAAGGCACTCACTGGACGGCCGTAGCTGCGCCGATCCTGGATGGTGACTTGCTGGCGGCCACCGGCTATGTGGTGGCGCATAACAGCAATCTGTTGCCCAACAGCGTGCCGGCCGGCTTGCCCCAGCGCGGCGTCGATTTCGGTCTCGATGCCGTGACGTCAGTGCGTACGCCCGATCCTGACAGCGTGATCCCCAACATCTACTACTCAACGGAGATCCTCTTCCGCGGCGAACCCGCCTTCAACGATGGTGACATTTTGAAGGGCGGAAATGGTGTCGTCGTTACTAACGAGGATTTGATCCGCGCCTGGGCGCCCAAGGCGGATTTCCTGGGCCTTGACGCGCTGTGGGCGCCGGTTGGCCCCGGCACGCCGCCGGAAGATCCTCACATCCAGACGATGTGTGGTGACCGGCCCGTGGCAGACTTCGACGGTGGTCTGATCCCCATCGGCGGGGGTGGCGTCGGCCTCTACAAGGCGAACCTGTCCACCTCTCCGCCGGGTGATCCGCCGCGCCGGCCGTGTGGCGAATACGTGCCGATCGACGGTTTCCTGCCCGATAGCGCGGTGACGCGCTTCCGGGTGAGCTACCGCCCGAACGGCGCGGCCGTGCCCGCCATTGGAGCAGCCAGCGGGATTCGCACCAACTGGCAGCTCTACGAATGGCACGGCTGGCCAATCAATGCCTGTCTGCCGACGGGCAGCCTGGTCACCGACGCCAACGGTTGGATGGACGCCTCCGACTATCTGGACGCCAAGGACGGTACCCTCACCGGGTGCGCCAACTCCGGCCTGCGCCTGGCGGTCTGGGACACCAACAATCATCAGGCAGGGTTCGGGCCGGCCAACAAGGACGGCCACTACGTACTCTGGTTGGAGTGGGAGGACGGCGGTGGGACGCTGCACCGCGAGCCGGTCGAGCACCATCTCCAGCTCGACAACACACTGCCCACCATCGCCGCCTACCCAGATGGCCTGCAGGTGCGTCTGAGCGGTGGTGGCGGCGCCATCGTGCCGGCCTGCGGCGAGGCCCCGGCCGGCAGCAGCACCTTCCAGGCCTGGGGTCAGTTCGCCGACCTCTACTACTGGAACTTCAGCCTGATCCTGCGCGGTGGCGCACCCCCGGCCAGCTTTGGCTATGGCCCGCACAACTACTGGGATCTGAACGACGGCACCGCGGGCGTCAAGAACACGGATACCACGGGCACCACCCCCGACCTCACGACGGTGCGCCTGCGGGATATCCACATGACGGACCTGGGCGCCTCGTTTACCGACTGCTGCTACGTGCTCGATCTGTGGGTGCGTGACGCCGCCATCCGGCACACCTTCAACGGCCGGGTGGCTAACGACAACAGCGGCTCCTCCGCGTACCAGGCCAACGCCTTTGTGACCTTCGCGGCCGCGCCCTGACGCGACTTGACCCCTCGCATCCCGCTGGCGCATGACTGCCTTGGTCGTGCGCCAGCGTGCGTCTGCCGCGATCAGCTCTCCGCGGCCGCGGCATCCAACCCTGCACGCGCCTGGAGATCCTGCCGCCGCGCCCGCACCAGCGACGCCACGATGGCGACCGCCAGTAACCCGACGATCACGCCCTTCATCGGCGGTGTGGCGTCAGTCATGCGTGTCTTCTGGCCCGCGATCCCGCCATGCATCGATGAAGGCCGTGATGCGCGCTTCGTCGAAGCCGTCCAGCTTGTCGATCCAGCCCCAGGCCGTCAGGGCGATGGCGGTGTCGGCGTTCTGCCGCGGCACGGCCGTGACTTTCCAATTGCGATAGCGCTCTACAAGCTGGCGGATCTGCGCCTGCGTGCCCGCGCAGTCGGCCAGCTTGCTGCAATCGTAGGAGATCACCACGTGTCCATGTTCCAGGTTGTGGATCACTTGCTCGTCGGGCGCCGGCTCCTCGTAGAAGCCGGCCGGAAGCGGTGTGTCAAAGTGCCAGCCTGAGGTCGGCGGGTCGGAATTGTAGGCTGGATGTGTCTGGCCAGGGGCGATGTGTTGCTGGCCCTGGATCGGCACGCGTTGACCGGGCGTGACCGGCGTGGTCGAGCGGGTGGCCAACCACACCCCGGCTGCGACCAGGATGACCACCAGCACGCCGCCGAGGATCCAGACCCCCGGCGATCCGCGCCAGGGACGCGAGTCGGCGCGCTTTGCGCGCGCCGGCTTGGGTAGGGATGCCTGTCGTTTGCTCACAATGTTTCTCCCATTGAATCGCGGCCAGCAGGTTCGCTGGCCGCAGGAAGCGCGGCGCTTGATGCGTGTGCTCAGCCGCCACGTCATTCGTTTGTCCAATGGGATTCTCTCACAGAATCCGAGTGATTTCAGAGGTCTGGCATCCAAAAAAGACGGGAGAGTCCTCGGGAAGCGGTGTCAGACTCGCTCGATCAAAGTATTATTCGGGTCCTTCCCCTGCCTGCAAGACGCGCAGCGCCTCGATGATGAAGCGGTCTCGACCGGCGCTCAACGCGGCCATGTCCTTGGTGCGCCAGTCGTAGAACCCGCGGCCGGTCTTGTGACCCAGGTGGCCAGCTTCGACCAGGTCACAGAACGACTGGACCGGCTGCGGGTCGTTGCAGAGCCCTGGCAACACGTCCTTTTGGACGGACAGCGCCAGGTCCAGCCCCACCGCGTCGATGTGTTCCAGCGGCCCCCACGCGGGGAAGCGGATGCCCATGCCCATCTTGACCGCGGTGTCTACGTCCTCCGGCGTGGCCAAACCCATGCCGACGATGTTGGTCGCCTCGCGGAGGATTGCTTGCAGGATGCGGTTGGCGAGCTGGCCGGGCAAATCCTTGCGGACGATCACCGGCGCCTTGCCCCAACCGATCAGCAGCTCCTTCACCTTGACCGCCACGGCCTCCGCGGTCCGATCACCCATCACCACCTCCACCAGGGGCACCAGGTGGGCCGGAAACCAGAAGTGCGTGGTCACGGTCCGCTCGGGATGCGCCGTGTGCGCGGCGATGTCGGTGATACGCAGCCCGGAAGTGTTGCTGGCGATGATCACGTCCGCGGGGGCCAGGGCGTCCAGCTCTGTGAAGATCTGCTGTTTGAGCGCCAGGTTTTCGCTGACCGCCTCGATGATCAGGAAGGTGTCCGCGAGGTGGGGGGCCAGCGCCGGGGCCGCGACCAGCAGTTCTATGGCGCGCTGGGTCTGATCAGATTCGGCCAGCCCGTTGTCGAGCAGTTGCTGCATCGCGGCCAACGCCTTCTCCACGCCCGCCTCGGCGCGCTCCTGTGAAACGTCGATCAGCACGGTCGGATGGCCGGCCAGCGCGGCACGCGCGGCAATGCCCGGGCCCATCATGCCCGCGCCGATGATCGCGACTTTGTTTTTGTTTGACATAACACCTCTCTGATTCAATGTCAAAGGGTATTGCAGTTAGAGCACCTTCACGCACACCGGCGTCGGCACGTCGATGGGGTCGCCGGTAGGGATCAGGCTGCCGCTGCCGTGATCGACGCGAAAGACCGCCAGGTTATCCGAGTCCTGGTTCGCCACGATGAGCCAGTTGCCCTCGGGATCGACCGTGAAGCCCCTGGGGATCTTGCCTCGCGTGCCGACGTGGCCGACGCGCGTGAGCGTCCCCTTGTTCTGGTCGACCGCGTAGACCACCAACGAGTCGTGCCCACGATTCGACCCGTAGAGCAGGTCTCCCCCTGGCGAGATCTGTACCTCGGCGCAGCTACTGTGGCCCTCGAACTCCTCGGGCAGCGTTGGGAGGGTCTGGATCTCCTCAAGGGCGCCCCGCTCGCCGTCGTAGCGGAATGCCGTCATCGTCGAATTCAACTCGTTGGTGAGATACGCGAACCGGCCCCCAGGGTGCATCACGACCTGGCGTGGGCCCGCGCCGGGGCGCACCGCGGTCCAAGGCGGAGCGTGCGGTTTCAGCGTGCCGTGCGCGGCATCCAGCTCGTACACCATCACCTTGTCTAGCCCGAGATCGGGAACGAAGACGAACCGCTCCTGGTTGTCCAGGGTGACGGCGTGGGCGTGGGGCCCGGCCTGTCGTCTGGGATCGATGCTGCGGCCCTGGTGCTGGACCACTTCGCTGGCATCACCCAGGGACCCATCCGGCCGGATCGGCAGCACACAGACGCTTCCGCTGGCAAAGTTGGCCACCAGGACCCAGTCCCCCGTCTTCGTCACCGCCAGGTAGCAAGGATCGGCGCCATGCGTGGCCTTCTGGTTGATGAAGGTCAATCGCCCGCTTTCCGGATCCGGCGTGAACGCGCTAATCGCGCCGCTGGCGCGTCCCTCGAACTCCTTGTGTTCGTTGACTGCGTACAGATAGCGATGCGACGGATGGATGGCCAGATAGGACGGGTTGCGGACGCCTGTTGCCAGACAACAAGGTTCCAACGCCCCTGAGGCGACATCGAAGCGGAAGACATGGATACCGCGGCCCTTGCCATGGAGTACCTGCCCCGTGCCGAATAGGATCGGCTCCGTATACGTGCCGACGAACACGAACCTGTACTGTGCCATCTTCACCTGACCATGAAAGTCACCACGTGCCAGGCACTTCGCAAGTGCCTGGCACGTCCGGGCGATTCTCGGTGTGCCGCGCGCCGCGGGGATGAAAACCTCACCCCCGCCCCCTCTCCTCACAGGAGAGGGGGAGACCGGCGCTCCCCTTCCCTGACAGGGAGGGAGTTGAGGGTAGGTGGGCGATTTTCAGAGAAGAATCCCTTCCGGCCCGTTGGGCTCGATCACGATTTTGATTGCGCCATCGCGGCGGGTCACAAAGGTCTCCAACGCCTCTTTGAACTGTTCCAGCGGATAGACGTGGCTGATCAGGTCCTTGAGGTTGAGCTGCCCCGTCGCGACCAGGTTCAGGATCTTGCCGGCGACATTCGGGTTGGCGCGCGACCCGGTGATCAGGATCTCGTTGTGGACGATGTATTTGAACGGCAGCGCCTCGATCACGTGATCGGGCGGCACGCCCACCAATCCCACGGACCCGCCCTTGCGGACCATCCTGACCGCCTGATCGAAGGTGCCTTTTGCCCCCGAACACTCGAACGCCTCGTCGACGCCCAGCCCGCCGGTGGCGGCCCACACAGCCGCCACCGGGTCGGTCTGCTCGAAGTCGACCAGCACGTCGGCGCCCAGCGCGGCGGCCGCCTGCAACCGGGAGCGCCGGCCGACCATGATCACCCGGGCCGCGCCCAGCGCCCTGGCCATCCGCATGGTGATCAGCCCGATGGGGCCAGGCCCGATCACGGCCACCGTGCCCCCCGGAGTGATGCCGGTCAGCTCCATGCCGTGCAGCGCGACCCCCGCGGTGTCGACCAGGGCGCCCTCGCGGAAAGACACATTCTTCGGCATCTTGTGGATGCTCTTGATCGAATAAACGTTGTACTGGGCATACGCGCCGTTGGTGATGAAACCATAATGGCGGTGGCCCTGCTCGGGCCGACCGTAGTTCAGGCAGAGGGTGTAACGGCCCTTCAGGCAGTTATCACAGTGGCCGCACCCTTTGTGCGCTTCGCCGGCCACCCGATCCCCCGGCCTGAAATCCAGCACGTCCTCGCCGACCGCCACCACCTCGCCCGACCATTCGTGGCCGGGGATGAAGGGGTAGGCGGGCGGCCAGGCGCCAGCCAGGTCGCCGCGCAGGATCTCCGGGTCGCTGCCACAGATCGCGACGGCCCGGATCTGGCACAGCACTTCGCCCGGCCCCGGCGCCGGCACGGGCACGTCCTGCACTTCGAACTTGCCGGGACCCGGCAGGACGAGCGCACGCATCGTCTTTGGCATCATCGTGTTACCCCGACCTGGTCTTTCCGCTCCATGACTTGCAGGGCGGCCGCGACGATCGCGTCCACGCTCAGGCCGTATTGGTCCAGCAGCTCGAACCACTCGCCCGACTCGGCGTAGCAATCCCGGATGCCGACGCGCTGCATCGGCGCCGGCACGGTCTCGCCCAGCACCTCGGCGACCGCGCTGCCCAGGCCGCCGTAGATATTGTGCTCCTCGGCCGTGACAATGCCGCCGGTCTCCCGCGCGGCCCGCTCGATGATCGCCGCGTCGAGCGGATTGATGCTTGGCATCGCCACGACGCGTGCGCTCACGCCGCTCGCCACCAGCCGGTCGGTCGCTTCCAGGGCGCGCGCCACCAGCACGCCCGTCCCGACGATGGTCAGATCGACGCCGGCCCGCAACTCGTAGCCTTGCCCGATCACGAATTGCTCCCGGTGGCTGGACACGGCCGGCGCCGGGTTGCGGGCCAACCGCAGGTACACCGGCCCATCGAATTGCACCGCGGCCATGAACGCCTGGTGCGCCTCAGCGGCATCACTGGGGACCAGCACGGTCATGTTCGGGATCGACCGCATGATGCCGATATCCTCGATGGCGTGGTGGCTCGGACCTTCCGGCCCGGCCGAGTAGCCGGCATAGTGGCCCATCACCTTCACGTTCAGCCGGGGGTAGGCGATCGATTGGCGCAATTGGTCCAGGGAGCGCAGGGCGAGCAGCATCGCAAAGCTGTTGACCACCGGCGTCATCCCTGCTGATGCCAGTCCGGCTGCGATCCCCAGCATGTTCGCCTCGGCGATGCCGACATTCAGAAAACGTTCGGGATGCGCCTTGCCGAAGACCGTTGACCTGGTTGATTTCGACACGTCAGAGTCCAGCACCATCAGGTCGACCCCTGCTTCCAACGCCTCGATGGCGGCCTGCGCGAACGCGTCGCGCATCGCGATCTTCTCAAACGTCATCATAGCCGGGTTACCTCCTCCAACGCCGCCGGCAATCGGTCGGGGTCCGAGACACCGTGCCACGTCGCCTGGTGTTCCATGAAGGAGACGCCCTTGCCCTTGACCGTGTGCGCGATGATGATCGCGGGCCGGCTCTTGACCGCCTGCGCGGCATCGAACGCGGTCAGGAGTTGCTCGATGTCGTGGCCGTCCGCGCACTCGATCGTGTGCCAGCCGAAGGCCTGCCATTTGTCCACCACCGGGTCGATGGGCATGATGTCGGCCACGTTGCCGTCAAGCTGCACGCCGTTCAGGTCGAGGATGGCGGTCAGGTTGTCCAACTGGAAATGGGGCGCAGCCATCGCGGCTTCCCAAATCTGTCCTTCTTGGATCTCGCCGTCCCCCAGCAATACGTAGGACCGATAGTCTTTGGCGTGATAGCGCGCGGCCAACGCCATCCCGATCGCTGCGGACAGGCCCTGCCCTAAAGAGCCCGAGCTCATATCTACGCCGGGCGCCTTGCGCATGTCGGGATGCCCGACCAGCTTGCCGCCGATCTGCCGGAAACGCCCCAGCCACTCGCGGGGGAAATAGCCGCGGGTGCAGAGCGCGGCGTACCACCCCGCGGCGCCGTGCCCCTTGGAGAGCACGAAGCGGTCTCGGTCGGGCCAATCCGGGCGCGCCGGGTCCACCTGCAAGACGTGGTGATAGAGCACCGTCAGGATTTCGACCGCCGAGAGCCCGCCGCCGGGATGCCCGGAGCCGGCCGCGGCGATCATCTCGACGACCATCTGGCGGACCTGCTTCGCCTGTCGCTGCAACTCGACGATCAGGTCAGGATCATGACTCATCGTTTTCTCCCAAGAGACGATCCGAACATTCGCTCGCATCACGCCCGCCCGCGAGCATGACAAATTCGGGATTGCGAGGTGCGGTCAGTATGCGATATGCCTGCCCCGGTCATAAGGTGCGGTCGTCCGCTGCGGATCATTGGCGTCACCTTGTCACCGTCCGCTGCGGAGCATCGGCGTCACCTTGTCACCGTGTCAAGTATGTACGGGACCGTCTGTGGCCCCTCGGGCAGCACACAGATGCGCACGCCCGCGCCCATCTGCGCCACCAGTCCGGCGACGGTTTCCTCGATCCGCGCGCAGGGCTTGAGTAGCGCCCGTTCGATCTGGGCCGCCGTCAGGTTGTCCGAGCGGACGTAGACATCGGCGCGCAACTGGATCTGGGCCTGGATCTGAGCCTGCCATTGATCCTGGGCCAGGAAGCCAGGGGCCTTGATGCGGTCCAACAGCGCGGCGGGGCTGTCCGCCTCGGCGAGCAGTTGGCCGTAGAGCCCGTGCTCGGGGATGCCGTCCCAGCACGCCGCGGCCACGATGATCGCGCCGCCCGGCCGTACGACCTGCGCCGCCGCGCTCACCCCCTTGATCGCCTGGTACAGGTTCAGGTCCAGCGGGTACCCGGAGTTGGTGGTGATGACGATGTCGAACGGGGCCGGCGCCATCGCCATCGCGGTGCCCTGGACGTACGCGCAGCCGCGCGCGTGGGCCGCGTCCAACTCCCCCGCGAAGACGCCCGTGATCGCCTTGTGCTTGTTGAGGGTCACATTCACCAGGAAGGTGCGGCCGGCCATGCGCGCCACCTCGCGTACCTCCTCCCAGATCGGGTTGCCCGCGGTGATACCCCAGGTGGCTTTGGGATGGGCGATCATCTGGGCGTCGTGGTTTTGCAACACCGTGCGCAGCCCCGCCATGCCGGGCATCACGGCCTTGCCGCCGCCCGAGAAGCCGGCGAAGAAGTGCGGCTCGATGAAGCCGGTCAGGATCTTCACGTCGCACGCGACGAATTCGCGATTCAGCCAGATGTCGTGCCCGCGGCGCGCCTGGCCAACCCTGACCTGCGTCGCGACGTCCAGCGCGTCGTTTTGCACGATGCGGTAGCCATCCACGATCTCAGCGCTGAGCATGCCGCACAGTTCCGCAGCGGTGTTAGCCCGGTGCGTCCCCAGCGCATTGAACAGCGTGATCTGTTCCCGCGGGATGTAGGCGAGGGCCTCCAGAACCGGGGGCAGCACGATCTGGTTGGGGGTCGGCCGCGTGATGTCGCTGAAGACGACGCCCACGCGGTCATCCGGCCGCACGAATTCCTGCAACGGAGGCGCCTCGATGGGCGCCTCCAGCGCGGCCCGCAGCGCGGCCGTCGGATCGGCCAGCCCCGGCTCGAACTTCGGCTCGATCACCGTCACATCCAGGTCGTCGGGCAGGTCCAGAGGGAGTCCATGTTTCCCGTAAGCTAACTGTACGTGCATCGTTCGTACCCCTGCTGCAACCAAATCCCTTTCAACGCAATTGTCGCGAGGAAAGCCATTCTCGCCACAGTGACAAGGTGAGGTCCTGTCACCCTGTCACCCTGTCAAGCAGTTTCAAACCGTCGGCGCCAGGCGGATCAGCCCCAGGTCGCCGGTCTGGGCCGCACGCAGGATCGGTCCCATGTAGGCGTCGATCATGTTGGCGGTCAACGGCGCCGGCATGTTCTCCAGCTTCATCCTGAGCTGGGGATCCTTCGCCGCGGCCAGCGCCTTGCTGATGTGAGCATCAGTGAAGGCCGGGACTTCGGCCAGGGTCGCGGGGAACCCGATCGCTTTTTCGAACGCGATCATCGCCTCGGCCACGGCGACGCCGAGCTTGCGGCCGGAGAGGGCGGCCACGTCCGCCTGGGTGTAGCCCGCCGCGCGGAAGATCCCGCCGATCAACTGCAGCGGTTTCTGGATGGCCGGGGCAAAGAACACCGTGTAGTACGGGTTCATGATGGCACAGGCGCGACCGTGGCTCAACACATCCACCAGTGAGAAGCTGGTCAGGTGCCCACCGTTGGTGCCGCCGATCATGATGGCGTAGCCGCCCAGATCGGTCGCCAGGCCCAACGCCTCGCGGGCCTCGGCGTTCGCCGGCTCGCGCAGCGCGACCGGCAGATACCGGACCACCAGATCGATGCCGACACGGGCGATCTCGGCGATCCGGTCATACGCCGGCTTGCCCGCCAACCCGTAGAGCACTTCGAGCATGTGGGCGATACCGTCCAGCGCGCCGTCGGCCGTCAACGACCGCGGGGCCGCGAAGGTGACCTTGTAGTCGAAGACGGATAGGGCCGGCACAATTGCCTCATCGACGATCAGCTTCTTCTGCCCGCTCTGCACGTCGGTGATGTTGGAGTACTTGGTGAGATGTGCGCCAGAACTGGCCGCGGTCTGAATCGCCACGTGCGGCGTCAGCGTCTTACCGCTTTCAGCGAGTGCTTTCGTCACCAGGCCGGCGCCGAAGTATTGCTCGATCTCGCCGCCCAGGGTGCGCAACAGTTCGGCCGCCTTCACCGCGTCGATGGTGCTGCCGCCGCCGAAGCTCACGATCAGATCGGGATCCAACGCTGTGATCTCGGCCCGGATGCGCGCCAGATCCTCGCGCGGGGCATTCGGCGCGGCGCCTGACACCATTCCCACGGTGGTGATGCCGGCCGCGTGCAGCGAGTCCTGGACCTCTTGCACGAACGGCGCGCTGCCCGGGAATTGATCCGCGACCAGCGCGGCCCGGGCGCCCAGTTTGGCCGCCACCGGTCCCACCCTGGCAAGGATGTCCACACCGTGCAGATAGCGGTCGCCCTTGAATCCGTCCAACAGTTCTCTGGCTTTGTTGAATCCTGACATCACACCCCTCAGCTTTCTGTAATCTTTTCCTTGGGGAACGCGTTAAGTCCGGCTACCAGCGCCGGGGATCCACCGTAGAGGTAGGCCACCCGGACGGCCTCTTTGATCTCGTCCTCAGTGGCGCCCAGGGCGCGTGCCCGGTCTGCGATGACTCTCACGCCGCTCTCGTGCGCCAGCAGGGCGTCCATGATCATGGTCATCAGCATTTTGTATTTGGCCGGGATCGCGCCGTCCTGCATGATGAAGTCGCGATCGGCCGCCAGATACGCCAGGAACTCCGGATCGTTCTTTTCCACGATGTCGTAAAACCAGGGTCGTTCCATGCGAAGCCTCCATTTTCCAGATAGGGGCGAATGTGATTCGCTCTCAATGTGTGCGTCCCGTTTGGGCGCTGACCCGCGTGCTGAGGTATGCCGCGGCGATAACGAACGCCCCGCCGAGCACCAGCGTCATCGAGATCTTTTCGTCCAGCAGCAGCCAGGATAGCAGGACGCCGATCACGGGCGAAAGATAGATAAACACGGCGGTCTGCGACGCCTCGAGCCGTGCCAGCACGTTGTTCCACAAGATATGCGCGACCAGGCTACAAAAGAGCGCCTGGTACAAGAGCAAGGTCCACGGCAGCCAACCCGCCATCGGGATGCCGCCCTGCCGATAGATCTCCAGGCCGGCAAAGGGCAACAGCCCCAGCGCCCCGAAACTGATCGTGTAGACCAGCGCCGGGAACGGCCGGTATTTCCGCAGTACGCGCTTGGTGAGCACCAGTCCGATCGCCCCACTGAGGGCGTTGAGCAAGATCAACAAGTCTCCGAAAGTGTGCGCGGTCGACCAGCGCAGATTGTTGAGTGAACCTTGGCTGGTAATCACCAACACGCCCAGGAACCCCAGGATGATGGCGAGAACCTTTTGCCACGTCAACCGCTCCCGCAGGAATAGGGCAGCAAGCAGCACCGCGAAGATCGGGCGTGTGTTGACGATTACCGTAGCGTTGGACGCCGACGTGGACGCCACGCCGGCGTATTGCAGCGCAAAATAGAGCGAGGTCTGGAAGAAGCCGGCCAACGCCAGCCACTTCCAGTCGCCGCGCGCCACCTGCTGCCGTTGGTTGGGCCAGAGCAACCAGAACAGCCACAGCACCGCCGCAGCCAGCAGAAAACGGGCCGTGGCCGCGGTGAAAGGTGGCAGGTCGGCGACCACCACCTTGGCGGCTACGATCGAGCTCGCCCACAGCGCCGGCGGGATCAGCGCCAGCCATATGATCGCGCGGCCGGGCCGCGACCGTTGGCGGGCGTGGCGCCGGGTCTGGGCGGATTCTATGATGTCCTCCTGTTGACGACAACCCGTACCGGGTCAGCCGACCGCGCCACCTGGTGACTGCTCAAGTAGGCGCCCACAAGCACCAACAGCGCGCCGAACACGAAATACACCGTCAGTCGCTCACCCAGCAGCACGACCGATAGGATGACCGAGATCACCGGCACGAAGAAGAGGAACACAGCCGTCTGGGCGGCCTCCAACCTGGCCAGCGCGCTGTACCAGAAAAGATACGGGATGGTGCTGCAAAAGATCGCCAGATAGATCACGCCACCCCACGCCGTCAGGCTGACGTGTGGGATCCCGATCTCGCGCAGTTCCAGCGCTGCCAGCGGGAGCAACCCCACGGCGCCGATAGTCGTACTATACACGATGACCGGCAGCACTGGCAAACGGCTCAGCGTCTTCTTGTTGTAGACCAGTCCGATGGCTCCGCTGATCGCGTTCAAGACGATGAGAAAGTTACCGAAAGCGTGCGTCGATGAGAACGAAAGCGTGTCGAGCTTGCCGTCGGTCGTGAGCAGCAAAACGCCGATGAAGGCCGTGATGATGCCCAGGACCCGACTGCGGCGCAGCGGCTCAGCCAGCAGCACTGCCGAAAGCAGCGCTACGAAGATCGGCCGCGAATTGGCGATCACCGCGGTGTTGGAGGCCGAGGTATACCCCAGGCCTGTGTACTGGAACGCGAAGTATAACGTCGTCTGGAAGATGCCGGCGATGGCGAGCGTTCTCCAGTCCTCGCCCTGGGGCCGGGGCGGCTTGCCCCGCACCAGCAGGATGGTCCACAAGAGGATCGTGGAAATCACGAAACGGCTCGCTGCCGCCGTAAAAGGCGGCAGCTCTCGCAGCACGACCTTTGCCCCAACGTACGCAGTGCCGAACAGCAGGGTGGCGATCATGGCGTACAGAAAGGCCCGGCCATTCTTGCTTTTCCCAGGCGCGACCCCTTCGACGAGCAGGCTCTCGACCGGGTCTACCATCCTTCGCCTTCATAGAGGACGTAGGAATCGGGGCTGGTCGGGGGAGAGAAGATGGAGCATGTGCGCAAGGGACCGTCGCCGGTGTTGCGGACCATGTGCTTCGAGTTCGTCGGGAACAGCACGGCATCGCCGGCCCGGAAGCGCGCCACCTCGCCATCCACCCAGGCCTCGCCCTCCCCCTCCAGGATGTAGAGCACCTCTTCTGTGTCTCGGTGACCGTGCAAGGGTCGCACCGTTGAGCGGGCCGGGCAATCCATGATCGCCATGGACAGCCTCTCGGCGCCGATCGTCTCGCGGGTGACGAGCCATTGCAGGTCACGCCCCGCCAGGTGCAGGCGGGGGATGTCGCTAAGGGACGCGATTTTGATTGGCATAACGAGATCTCCCGAATTGCCCTGGTGGGTCGTTTAGCGCGTTGCTGGCCATTTCACCGCTGCGCGATCAAGCCCGATTCAGCGGGCGTGGCTCGGTAGCCCGATCCATTTATGGTCGGGCGGCCTCGCGCCGCGACGCACGCGCCGCTCAACCGGCGCCTCAGGTGAGCCGCGCCGCCCGGCGGTGAGCCGCGCCGCCCGGCGGTGAGCCGCGCCGCCCGGCGGTGAACCGACCGGGCTAATCAGCAGCACCCGCTCAAGCGGGCTGGTGGAATGCTACGTCGCAAACCAAACGACCCACTAAAGTGCGCGCGAATAGGTGCTGAGCAGGTCGTAGCCGTCAGCCGTGATGGCCACGTTTTCTTCGATGCGCATGCCGCCCCAGTCCTTCACGTACACCGCGGGCTCGATGGCGATCGTCATGCCGGGCTGGAGGATCTCCTGGCTGGCGGGATGCAAGGTCGGCGGCTCGTGGAACTGCAAGCCCACCCCGTGACCGACGTGGTGGTAGAAATACTGGCCCCACCCGCGCTTTTCGATGACGTCCATCGAGACGCGATTGAGCTCACTGCACGGGGTGCCTGGCCTGGTGATCGCCAACGCGGCGTCCACGGCCTCATTGATCACCCCCCAGGCTTCCTGGACGCGCGGCGAGGGCTGGCCGATGGCCAACATGCGGGTCAGGTCGTTGTGGTAGCCATCCGCGGCCGTGTCCAGTTCTAGCAGGACCTGCTCGCCGGCCTGGGCGTGGCGGTCGCTGTCGATGCAGAACGGCCGGCGCGACCAGAAGGAGTTGGGACCCGACATCGCGAAGCAGAAACCGCGCGCCCGGCGCACCCCCTTGTAGCCTACTCCCACTTCGTGGATGCGGCTTTCGATGATGGCCGACAGCGCCGATTCCTTGACTCCCGGCTCGGCAATCTCGCGCGCTGCCGCGTAGCCGATGCCGCACAGCTCGCACGCCAGGCGGAGCAGTTCGATCTCGATCGGGGATTTGATGATGCGAGAGGCCCGGATCGCGGCCGAGGCATCCACCCAGGTGGCATCGGGCAGCGTCTCCTGGTAGGCGCGCAGGCTCGAGGGCGCCATGACGCGTGCTTCCGCGGCCACGTTGTTGCTCGCCACCAGCTCGAAATCCCCCTCGTAGCCGATCTTCCCCTGGGGGTTGTAGCCCTTCGTTTGCCATTTCCGTTTGAGCCAGTCGGTGATGCTCTTCCGCGGGTTGGCCAAAGTCTGTAAGTTGAAGAACGGGTAGGCTTCGATATCGTCCACCCAGGTGTCTGCCACAAACTCCTGCTCGCCCTCGACATAGAGCACGGATGGTTCGCCTTTCAGCGGGACGATCGCCGCGGACGCGCCGAAAATGGGCCAGTAGCCAGTGGTATAGAGGACGTTTTCGCCCAGGCGCAGCACCAGGTAGTCCAGGCCGGCCCGGCGCATCTCTGCTTTCAAGCGCTCTACCCGAAACTCGTCTTTACCTCGATTCATATTGGGACTCCTTTTTGCACAGTTCCCGACACGCACCGGTGGGAGCCGCCGCCGGCGACTCCCACCGGTGCGGGGGGAGGACAGGCGCTATTCCTCGGCGTACTCTTTGACGTTGTCCGGGGTCACGATCACGACCGGCGTGCGGACCTCATTCGGCACCGTCTCGCCATTCAGGTACTTGACCAACAGGGCGACCGAGAAGTAAGCCTGGTTGCCCGGGGCCTGGGAGATGGTGTAGGCCATCGTGCCGTTGTTGATCGCCTTCTGGATATCGGGGTACACGTCCATGCCCTGGACGATCACCTGGCCATCGGGGATGCCGGCGGCCTGCAGCGCCTCGATAGCGCCCAGCGCCATCTCGCCACCGATGCCGATGATGCCGTTCAGGTCCGGGAAGCGCTGCAACACGTTCTCGGTCACTTGCAGGCCCTCGACGCGGGTCCAGTGCGCGGTCTGGGAGACCACCTGGATGCCCTTGCATTCGGGCGCAGCCAGTGCGTCGTTGGCGCCCTTGCGGCGGTCATCCGCGGTCTGCTGGCCAGGCATGCCTTCCAGCACCAGCACCTTGCCCTGGCCGCCGAGCTTCTCACACATGGTCTTGCCCATGGTCTGGCCGACCAGGATGTTGTCCGCGCCGACGTAAGCCACGTAGTCGCCGCCACTGCCGCGGGTGTTGTCATAGACCACCGGGATGCCGGCTTCGTTCAGCTTTTGCACGGCCGTGGCGATCGCCTGGGTGTTGGCCGGCGCGATCGCGACGGCATCCACCTTCTTCTGGATCAGGTCTTCGACGATGCGGATCTGCTCTTCGACGTTGTCCGGCTTGCTGGGCGCCAGCACCGTGATCTCGATGCCCAGCTCCTTGCCCGCGCGCTCGGCCGCCTTCTGATGCGTCAACCAGAACGGGTTGGTGAAGTTCTTGAGGACGACAGCGATCTTGTACGGCTTCGCGGGCTTGACAGTCGGGTCGAAATCGTAGACCGGTTGGGGAGCCGCCGCCGCGGGCTTCTCGACGACTTTCTCCACGACCTTCTCGACGACCTGGGTCTCGACAACCTTGACCTCTTTTTCGACGATCTGGGTCTCGACGACCTTCACTTCCTTCGGGACCTCGACGACCTGTGTCACGACCTTCTCGACGACCTGCGGCGTCGGCGCGACGCACTGCACAGTCACGAAGACCATGGACAGCATGACAACTACGAGGAGGATGTTGCTCAGCTTCTTGTTCATGCGGTTTCTCCTACCTTAAGAATGGGACGGTAAGCTTCTTTATCGACGCGCTACCAAACGGACGGCTAGTTCAGAGTTCTCGATGGCGCCTCCTTCGCACTGACGCGTGCGGGTGACTGCAAGGTGACGGGCTGGGCAACGACTACAGTTGGGCGTAAGTCCTTTGGCAGTTGCAGAACACGCCGCCCAACTGTTTAAAGTACTTTGCGCATATCCCGCAACTGCACAAGGATTTCCGCCGCAAAGTACGACGCCCCACCGTGCGATCAACCGCCCACTTGCTGCCGGGCGGCTGCCCGGCGGCCCCACTGGTCCAGGATCACTGCAATGATGATGATGGCGCCCTGGACCGGTCCCTGCCAGACAGAGTTGATGCCCAGCAGGTTCATGCCGTTGATGATGATCATCATAATGATGACACCGATCACCGTGCCGGAAATGCCGCCCTCACCGCCGAACAGCGAGGTGCCGCCCAGCACGACGCCAGCGATCACGGGCAACAGCAGGCTGTCACCCAGGCCGGCCTCCGCCGCATTGAGCCGCGCGACGAAGAGCATCCCTGCCAGTCCCGCGCACAGGCCGCTGAAGGTGTAGGCCAGGATCAACGTGCGCTGGATGTTGATCCCGGAGAGACGGGCGGTCTCTTGCCTGGCGCCCACCGCGTAGAGCGACCGGCCGAGCGTGCTCTTGTGCATGATGAACCAGAACACCCCGAATACCAGCGCCATGATGATGATCGGCATCGGGATGTCCAGGAAGTATCCGGTCCCGATGAACCGGAAGCGTTTGTCGAAGTCATAGATGATGTAGCCTCGCAAGAAGACTACTGCCAACCCTTGGGCGATCCACATCGTGCCGTACGTGGCGATGAATGCGGGCAGCCGCACAACCGCCACCATTAGCCCATTCAACAGGCCGACCAGGGCGCCGCATCCCACGCCGGCCAGCACGCCAACCCAGAGTGGCACGCCATCCATCTTGAGCACCGTGGCGCCGACGATGCCCGACATCGTCAATACCGCGCCGATCGAAAGATCGATGCCGGCCGTGAGGATCACGATCGTCTCACCCAGCGCCAGGATCGCGCTCAGGCTGGCCTGGCGCAGGATGTTGATGGTGTTTGTCCCGGTCAGAAAATTCGGTGTCACCAGCGCCATAAAGGTGACGAGCAGCGCCAGCACGAATATGCGCGAGAATCGGTACACGAAGCTCAGGTCCAGGCGTAGCCCGGCCGGTTTCTTGGCCGCTGTCTCTTGCATCATTTCAGGATTCCCTTTCGCTTCAGCAGCACGTCGAGCACGATCGCACCGATGATGATCGTGCCGATCACCGCGGCCTGCCAGGCTGTCGCCAGGCCGATGACGTTGAGTCCGTTGCGCAACACCGCGATCAGCGCGACCCCGGCGATCGTGCCGGCGATCCCCCCGCGGCCTTCCTCGAAGGAAGTGCCACCGAGGATGGTCGCGGCGATGGCGTCGAACTCCCAGCCAACGCCCACGATCGGGTCGGCCGCCCGCAGGCGAGCGGCCATCACCACGCCGCCGACCCCCGCCAGCAAACCGGCGAAGACATACACGCCAAACTTCCAGCTCTTCGTGCGCACCCCCGAGAGTGCCGCGCCGGCCTCATTGCCGCCCAATGCGAAGATGTAGGAGCCGAACGGTGTCTGGTAGAGCACCACCCAGGTGCACAGGTAGGCCACCGCGGCCACGACAAACGGCATCGGGATGATGAGGAGCCGGCCGCTGCCGAAGAAGGTGAAGAAGGGCGCATCGGCGTAGATCGCTCCGGCGCGCGAGAGCACGACGGCCAGCCCACCGGCGACCCCCTGCATCCCCAGCGTGGCGATAAAGGGTGGCAACAGCGCCCACGACACCAGGAACCCGTTGAGCGCGCCGCATGCCAACCCCGTCAGGAGGCCCGCCAGCATCGCCAACGGCGCAGGTAAGCCCGCCTGCATCGACAGCACGGCGATGATGCCCGAAAAGGTCAGAATCGCACCGGAGGACAGGTCGATACCTTGGGTCAGGATCACAATGGTCGCGGCCAGCGCGAGGACCATCAGCACCGAACCCTGCACAGCGATGTTCAGGAAGTTGCCCAGCGTGAAGAAACCGGGGGCCAGCATCGCAAAGAACGCGATCAGCGCCAGCAACACCCAGGCCACTGCCGGCACGCGTTGCAGAAGCGAGGGGAGACTCTTGGTTTGCTCAGTTGTTGCGCGTGTTTCCATTTTCCTGTCCCATCATGTAGGCCAGCAGGCGCTCTTGGGTCGCCTCTGCACGCGGCACCTCGGCGACAACGCGACCTTCGTGCATCGCGTAGACGCGATCACTCATCCCGAGAATCTCGGGCAGTTCTGATGAGATCATCAGCACGGCGGCGCCTTGCGCGACCAGGCGATCCATCAAGCTGTGCACTTCCGCCTTGGCGCCCACGTCGATCCCCCGTGTCGGCTCGTCGAAGATGAACAAGCGCGAGTTGGTGGCCAGCCACTTCGCCAGCACGACCTTCTGCTGGTTGCCGCCACTCAGGAACTGCACCTGGCGTTTGCCGGACGGCGTCGCAATCGCCAGATCCTTGATCGCACCGTCGACGACGCTCGCCTCCTTCTTGCCGCTCACGAAGCTGCGCGGGAAGAGCCGCTCCAGGCTCGCCATGACCACATTCTCAGCCACCGATAGGATCAACGCCAACCCCTCGCTTTTGCGGTCCTCGGGGATCAGGCCGACGCCCCGGCGCACCATCTTCGCTGGCGAATTGTTCTTTTCGATAGGTTGGCCGAAGATTTCGACCGCGCCCGAGTCATAGGGGGTGGCCCCGAAAATCGCCTTTGCCAGCTCGGTGCGGCCCGCGCCCACCAGTCCGGCCAGACCGACGATCTCGCCGCAGCGGACGTTGAGGTTCACGTGCCGCAGACGAAGCGCCTGGGAAGAGAGGCCGGTTACCCTCAACGCCATCTCGCCCGGCTCCCGGTAGTTGCGCGGGTAGAGGTTCTCGATGGACCGGCCGACCATCATGCTGATCATGTCGTCCACGGTTACTTCGGAGACCTGTTTGGTGTCGATGTAGCGGCCATCCCGGAGCACCGTGACGCGATCACCGATCTCGTGGACCTCGTTGAGCCGGTGGGAGATGTAGACGATGCCAATCCCCTTGGACTTGAGCAGGCGAATCAGGTTGAAGAGTTGTTCGATCTCCCGGCTCGTCAGCGCAGCAGTGGGTTCATCCATGATGATGACCCTGGCGTTGACCGAGACTGCCTTCGCCACCTCGCACATCTGTTGCTGGGCGACACCGAGGAACTTCACCGTGGCGTGCGTATCCACGTCGGTGTTCAGCGAGCGCAGCAGTGTCTCGGCGTCCGCATGCATCTTCTTGTGATCGACCAGCGCGCCGAGCAGCGGTGTCTGCCGCCGCGGCGCCCGGCCGAGGTAGATGTTCTGGGCGACGTTCAGGAAGGGGACCAGGTTGTATTCCTGATAGATGATGCTGATGCCGAGACTGTGGGCCTCGCGCGGATTCTGGATCTTGACTTCGTTGCCCTGCACCTCGATGGTTCCGGCGTCCGGGTGATAGGCGCCGGCAAGGATCTTCATCAGCGTGGATTTTCCCGCGCCGTTCTCCCCGATCAGGACATGCGCCTCGCCGAGATACAGATCGAAATCGACGTTGTCCAGGGCTTGCACGCCGGGAAACGCCTTGTAGATGCCACGGGCTGCAATGAGCGGTACACCCGTCATACAAAGACCTCCTCGTCCGATGGAATGGATCCGCGGCCTGGAACCTGTTTTGGTCCTCGCTGGGCCGATTTACGACCCAGCCAGAGGGCACGGGCACAGATCGGCCAGAGCGTTCGTGGATTGGCGCCT
>Ga0100396_1000586_pt1 | contig 22013 bp, 24 predicted proteins | sample CryGeymeta201520_FD_81551 | JGI IMG/M metagenome (GOLD analysis project Ga0100396, IMG submission 81551) | Groundwater microbial communities from Crystal Geyser aquifers in Utah, USA - Crystal Geyser metaG 2015-20 | ecosystem: Environmental > Aquatic > Deep subsurface > Groundwater | place: USA... | reverse complement strand
TTTTCAAAATTAAATCTTCAGGAATATATTTTGGGTGAGTGATAGCTAAAACTTCAAGGTTTTTCCCTTCGATTTTCTTTAAATAGTGCCAAGTGTTTTTTGGAATCGGGATGATATCTCCCTCTTTAATATCTAAAGTTTCTTCACCAATAACTAACTGCCCCTCGCCTTTTTCAACATAATATACCTCTTCCATTTTACGGTGCATATGCTTTTGGGCTGTTCCCAGAACAACATCGTGGGCGATACTGAGATTTTTTGAACCATAAAGTTCTCTCAATAGGCCGCAAGGGTCTTCTTTGGGTTTTATATCTTTTTTGTTTATCTTTTTAACCATATTACCTCTCCCCTATTCTAAAAATTTAAAAGTAGAAAGCATTTGATGAGCGATTCTATTATTTTCAATTGGATTAAATAAATTAAGATTTTCTTCTGCTATTGTAAATCTAAAAAGGTAAACAAAGTTCTCTTTTGTTAAATAAATCTGTTCTTCGCTTTGGTCATAAACGAAAACACCATATAATTCATAAGCAGGAAGTCCCGCGATTGCTAATTCTTTCTCTTCCTGATAGATCAATGGTGCTGCCTCTTTTTTTTCTACTTTTTCTCTATTCTCTTGTAATAATTTTTCTACCCATTGTTTAGAAGTAAGTTTATCGGAATTATCATATACTATAATAATCAGAGAGAAAGTTTGCTTGCCACTGAGAGGATGGCCAAGCCAAAGTATATTAGGCTGCTCTTTGTCGGTGCCATATTCCCAGTCCTCTGGATACTTCACCTCAAACCCATACTCCTCATTCCTATAAGTCTTCCAATCAGCGGTTTCATCCCTTACTTCTTCTTTTTTACATACAAAAGTTATACCATCGCAATAATTTTTCTGGCCGGGATTGATGGTAGTTATCTCAGCAAAGCCGGTGCTATCTATGCAAAAATATTCTTCCGGGCTCAACTTAATATATGCACAATATTCTTTTTCAGATCGATGAATAGTGGGTTTTAAACCCACCCGTCTTTCGATAACACCACATAACATCTTCGTATCCTCGTCATATCCGCAATCAAAACTAGTATAGCTTTTCTCTTTCTCATAAATCATTTCAGCCTTAATCTTCATTTGATGCATATCTGCAATCGTACGCGCAAGCGGCTGTCCTCCGCGCGGTGGAATAATAATCCACCATATTAAGCTTCCGAAAATTAAAATATTAATGACAATTAGAGTTCCAATTATTATTTTTGTTTTTGTAGCCATAATTTTTTATTCCAAAAACCGAAAAGTAGAAAGCATTTGGTCAAGAATTTTTATATTCGGATTGGTGTCTTCTTTGTATCCAAGCGAAATCTGTCCTGACTTTTGCCAATTATCCTCATTCCAGGTCACTAAAATTAAGTTATTAAAATCTTCTTTTCCAGGGAGAGGTTCTAATATTTTCTTTGTAAAATATCTCTCACTATCCTGGATCTTTATTTTTTCAGTTTTTGTTATGTTCGAACTCTCATAGCCAATCTCTGGAATTGGATTTTGAATTGACAGAACGTATGTTCCTGCCGAATTACTGAAACTTACTTTGATCCCAAAATTTTGTGGCTGAGGAATTTCTTCCTTAAAACTCCAGTTCATCGGATATTTTATCTGATAACCATATTCTAAATTTTTATATATTTTCCAACTAGCTGTTTCATCTTCGGTCGTTTCTCTCTCTGGACAATCTTGCGGACAACTCTCTGATGTCTCTGGACAAGGGCAGCCAATTGCTTCACAGACAACCTCCTGGCAGATACCATCGCCACAGAGATTTTGGCAAGTATCACTTTTGGGAGGTTGATTGGCGTAAATATACAAATACAAGCTAACACCCCCGATAACTAAAATAAGAATAAAAATTATGATTAATATACTATTTTTCATATTTTTTTTAAAATTAATTAAGTTATAATCTATTTTACAAATAAAATTAGTGTTTTTACAAGGAATTTTCACTCTAAAAAAACGCATGTCTACCTAAAGGAGACATGCTAAGGGGTTTTATCTTGGTTATAAAGTATGCTTCTTGAAGCCAGTTCTCAGGAAGATTCTGGAGGAACAGTCCAAATGCAACAGCTCTTTTTTGTAATTTTCTTAACGGTAGTTTTCGGTTCTCGGGCATCAACCTAACAAATAATCCTGGTTGGACAACCCAGATATTTTTATCCCTTCTACCATTGAGAAGCTGTGGTCTATTTTGCCAGGAGAGTACTCTGGCAAGTTTTTCTGCCTCATAATAAGGAATGTCTATCCAGGGGCAGCGAGGACCTCGATTAGAATGACCTTGACAAGAACTCTCAGTAGCTATACCGCACCACCAAAGACCAATCACTAGTTCTTTTATATATGGTTCCACTGACCTACCAGTTTTATCTCGCAAATTCCCTACTTCTTCCTTTATCTCTTCTAAACTTCTTCTTTTTGTCTCTAACACTTATTTCACCTCCTCTTTATTTTATTCATATCCTATTTCTTTTATAAATGAAAAAACTGGCTTTTACAAGGAGTAGAAAACGTTAAAATAAAAAAACAGAGGGCGAGTATTACTTACATCCCACTGCAGAAAGGACGCCGCTCAAAAAATTGAGCACCCTTAAGCAAAAGGTTATTCTCCAGGAGAAGGGAGAACGGACAGCCATTTTCTACGGGACAAAATAATACCTTTCCTCTGACAGGATTTAAAGTTTGTTAATGAACGTTTTTGGCTCTTATCTTCCGTGCTTTCTAAAACCGCTGGCATCCAAATAATCTTCGACAGTTAGGCCAAATTTGCTACTACTGCTTGAGCCACGACGGAATTTTTTGGGATCAGGCGGATCTCCTCTCATCTTTTAGCCTCCTTTTCAACCTGCCTATATTATATATTTTATTTTAAATTTTTCAATAGCAGAGAAAGCTAAAAAATTGGAGATAAATAAAAAAAGCAGTTTATTTATCTGCTTTTTTCTTCCTTCTTTTTCCAGCTCGCAACCTGCTTGCGCTAACTTGTTGAAGTGTTGTGAGTTAGAAAAAAGAGAAGGAGAGAGACTTGATTATTTTCTTTTGCGGAATATTTTTTCGTCTCTCTCCCATTTGATTATTAGGACTTTAACTTCTTCTTCTTTTAGTCCTGACACTATCGAACCGTCGGGATACTTCACGGCAAACGGATATCTTTCCATGGGTTTTCACCTCTGTTCTGTCTTTTGATTTTGTTGGTACTTTTGAGTTTTCCTCGCGATAGCTAACATTTAAGTCAGCATCGCGAGGAAGGTTTAAAGTGGGTTTCCACTTTTTCCACTTATATTATACAAAATATTTATATATTTGTCAATAGAAGGCGGAAATTTTTACCTTCTCTCCCCTATTTTCCCATTAAAAATAGGTCCTCGGGATTATATCTTGGGTTAGTAACAACTAAAACTTCCAGGGGAATACCTTCTGAACTCTGAAGATAGTGCCAAGTACCTTTTGAAACTGGAACAATATCACCTTCTTTCATATCTAAAATTTCTTTGCCTATTATAAGCTGCCCCTTCCCTTTTAAGACATAATATGTTTCGTCTATTGTTTGGTGCATATGATTTCGAGCGCTTTCAACAATAGTATTATGGGCAATGCTAAGATTTTTGGAATGATATAACTCTCTCACCAGGCCGCAGGGATCTCTTTTTGGTTTTACCTCGTTTTTATTAATTTTTTTAATCATATTATTTTGACTTATTTCTTATCAGGGTGCTTTTTTAATTGACCCAAATTTCTTTTTTTCGTATTGCGCTGCCCATATTCCGGCAACGACTCCTGAGCCAACAAGATAAATCGCTATTAGCCAAGGGTCTAAAGAAAATTTTATTATAATAAACATAAATATTATAGCACCAATTACCAGGGGAGGTAGAAAAAATTTATATAACTTAGAATACAGTTCTTTTTGAAAATTGGCATATTCAATAGTTTTTTCACCCTCCAGCATAATTTTCCGATATTTTTCGTTAAAATAGGCATAAAAACCCATTAAAAATGTTCCTATTATTGATCCAAAATCTCGGTAGCCAAAACAAAAAGACACTATCATTAATATAAGACCAGCGGCTCCAACTGAAACAGCTATCATTCTTAATTTTTTATATTCCTTTTTTTGTTTTTGGCTAAACTCTAATTTTGTAATAGATATCATATCTACAAGTTTTTCTTCAGCCAATCTACACTCAATTTTATTAATTCTTTCTCGGAATTTTTATTTAAAAAATTATGGTCGCCTTCTGCTATAACTTTATATTCGGCATTTAAAAGTTTTGTCGCTTGGGCATCTCGTTCTAATCTTAATATTTCGTCTTTTTCTCCTCTCAAAATTAAAACTGGAACTTTTACCAATTTCATAAATGGCCTTATATCTAAAGTGCTTAATTCTTTAAAAATCTCCTTGCCAGCCACCATTTTTTTACCGGTAAAACCTTGGGTAACATAAAAAACTCCTTCTTCTTTAATGGTTTTTCGATGTTGGGGGGTATCGTAATAACTGTCGCCATTAAAATACCAAGCTGGTCCCCAGAAAACCAGTGTTTTAACATTAGGTTTTTCTTTCATTGCCGTTAGGATAGCTGCTGCCCCCATACTAACTCCGACTAGTCCTAACTTTCGAGAGTCAATGTTTCTCAGATTTTTCAGATATTTTATTGTTGTTAGGACATCTTCTGATTCAGACTTTATTGTCGTCTCTTTAAACTTTAAATCACTCTCTCCCGAACCCCTGCAGTCTATCCTTAATACAGCGATATTAGCATTAGTGAGAGGTTTCACTGAATTATTTACAAAGGGGTAATATTCTTTCGTCCCTTTAAACCCATGAATTATGATTACTATTGGTGGCTTTTTAATATTTTCCGGAAGGGAAATTAAGCCAACAATCTTTTGATTCTCGTCGTTATAAAATTCTACTTTTTTTTCTCTCATATCAATTTTGAATAAAAAATTATTCTAAGATACAAGCCCTGACCAAACTATTGCTATTGGAAAGTAATAACAGGATTATTCCAATTAAGGAGAAAATAATCATTAGTTTTGGGTTTTTAAAATTGATAAACGAAGCAAGGAAAGATAAAAAACTTAAACCAAGAAGGCATAAGATAAAAAAACAAGAATCATTTGTAATTAATAGTTTCCCTGTAAGAGAATTAACAACAAAAGTAAGGCTGCCATAACCTTGGATGCCTCTTGCCGATGATATTATCCCAATAATATTTATCAAAAATAAAAAATATTTCAGATATTTTTGGGGTTCTACTTTTTCTTCTTGTTCTTCTTCCATATCTGCTATTTAATTTTAAGCAAGGCTTTTTTGATGGTGGAAGTATATACTAAATTTAACCCTATTCTCCTCGCAAAATAATCTTATTTGTTTCTCCATATTCTTTAAATACATATCATACCAATCTCTCCTTTCTGGAAAATAAATCTCCCCGTATCTCTTTAATAATTTAGGATGGCGGTCTGCTAACCATTCTTTTATATCGCCCCAGTTTGCTCTTTTGACACTAAGGTCTTCAAACCAAAATTCGTCCACAAAATTTTTAGTTTTCAAAATTATCTCTTTCCAATCCGTTAATTCAGGAAACATAGGCGAGATAAAAATAAAGGTAGAAATACCAGCCTTTTTTAGCTCTTTGACGGCATTTATTCTTCTTTCTACTGAAGAAGCGAATGGTTCTACTTCTTTTCTAAGATTATCGTCTAATAGAGAAAGAGAAACGCCAGCTACCAGTTTTTTAAAACTCTTAAACAAATCAATGTCTCTTAAGACCAGGTCAGATTTGGTAAGAATACATAAATTTGGCTCAAGGGGAATTAAGTTTTTCAATATTCCTCGCATAAGCTGGTATTTTTTCTCCGCAGGTTGATAAGGATCGGTCACCGAAGAAATCGTAATAGATTTACCTTTATATTTTTCAATTTCTTTTTGTTTTTTGGGTATTAAGTCGGCTGCATTGATTTTAACGTCTAAAAATTCACCCCAAGGCTCGTGATGGTCAGTAAAGCGTTTCATAAAGCGAGCGTAGCAATTATGCGATACTAAACCATTAGCAATAAATGTTCCTGTGCCAGTGGTGATATCATACATCTCACGAAGTTCACGAAGGTTAATAATTTCCTTAACCTTAAAACTGTTTTTCACTTGCTTGCCCTTTAACACCATTTTTCGTTTAATTGCAGGATTCGTTATTTGAAAAAATCTAATATATTCTCCCAAGCCCCCACGAATTCTTATCGTCTTACAATTCGTACTCTCATTAGGTTTATCATCTACAATGCGAAACCCAAAATTTCTTAAAGATTTTTTTGTAAAATCCAAAAGCTGGGCATTGGTATTGAGAATTCGAATAGTTGAGCTATCGCTACCGCCGGTTCCCTCAGCATCAAATATCCCTGCGGCAAATCCTCTTAAATATTCTGATTCCGAAGTAAATTCTATTAACTTTTTGATTCTTCGATAGCTACTCTTACTATTGATTCTTATTCCATCGACTCGGGCACCGTCAGAAATCTTAAACTTAAACCAATTTGTTTTAATTCCAAACTTATTTAAATAATTATGTGCTCTAATAACAGCATCCTTATCAATTAGTGCTAACCTGAACTGATACTGAATATCTTTGTTTCTTCTTCTGCCACTGTAATCGTAACTTTTTAAAAGTCCGTCTCCTCTAATTATTCCTGATAGATAGCCTTTCATATATAAATCACTTTCTTGCGGAGTCGTTATTAACTTGCCGATCCCGTGGACAGCATTGTTCTTAGTTAAATAAGGCCGCCTTAATCGCCCAGACATTCTACCAAGAGTATATTTCCATCCTCTCGTAGAAAACCACCTATGATCTGAAGAGCATACTATTTCAATTCCTCCATCCATAATAATCTTAATGGCTGGTTTCCTAGTCCGCCAATGTGCTAATACCTCTGTTACCTCGTAATAATAGTATCCAGTATTTTCGTCTTTTCTAACTCCGTATATTTTGTCACCAACTTTAAGATCTCTTAGCAATTTAGTAGTGCCATCAGCCATAAGAATCAAGGTTTCTCCATCTAGGCAATAAATACAACCATGCTGGCAGCCCACATAAGGATTTATCACAAAATCCGAATCTGGTAATCCAGATTTGGTAATAATTGACTTAGCTTTTATTTCTTTAATTTTCATAAACTTTATTTTCTTTATAAATGAAAAGGGCTATTTTTACAAGTTATTTCTCTAAAATAAAAAACGAGAGGAAGAAGAAAACTTTTGAATTTTCTGTTGCCTCTCGGGTGGGAATTTTAGGGGTTTTTAGAGAGTTGAACTATTAGTTCAATTGCTCCTTCTTCGCTACTTTCTTGCTGTGGGATTAATTCTGAGTGGCCTAGTGGGAAAACGAATCTGTGGCACTTAGGAACATAAGGAATTCCTAATGCTGATTTAAGAGGAACGAATCTGTCTTTCTTGCCAGCGATAAGGAAAACTTCGCATTTTAAGGGAGGGTCACTATTGATTCTCTTCAAAAAATCGCTGTTTGGAAAAGCATCTTTGACGCATTTTATTCGCCACAAAAACATTTTTGTCCAGGGTTTTAAGTATCTTTCATCGATTCCTTGATTTGGCGTTCCAATGAGGATTAGTTTTTTGACATGATTTAACTTTGGTGTGATGGCCCTAGCAATCAACCCTCCCATGCTGTATCCGATAACTATAGTTATCGGCTCAATTTTTCCGTCCAAAGTTTCAATGACTCGTAGGATACCTTTGGTGTATTCTTTCAATGTTTTCCTCCCGAAAACTACTCCCACTAGAAGACTTGGCCCATATCTTTCTAGGTAATCAGGAACAATCCCGATTTCCTTCAATTCTCCGACTATTCGATAGTTTAATTTTGCCAACCTTTGAGTTCCTTTTTGACTTGAGTATCCATGTATGATTAATATGGCCGTTCCAAATCACCCCTTATTTTGTGCTGCCTATATTATACAATCTTACCGTTATTCTGTCAATTATAAACCTATTAAAACACCCCACCGAGAAAATCTCGATGGATTGTTTCTAAAAAATGGTAATATTTTTGTCTAAAATAATAAAGGCGAAACCATTGGGATGCAGGGGTTTCGCCAGAGAAATTGAGGTTAGCTTCATTAGCTTCCCACGACTATCATAGTACCGGTGGAATTGACGGCTTTAATTTTTCTGATGCCTTTGGAAACAATTATTCTTAGTTCGTCCTCGCTCTCTGCCACAACTTTGGCGATAATGTCATAAGCGCCGTAAACTATGAAAGCTTCTTGGACTCCTTTAGTTTTTCTGATTTCTTCAAGAACCTCTTTCTCTTTGCCACCGCCTTCGGTCTGAACAGTCACAAAGGCTATCACCATCTTATATCACCTCCTCTTTTTTGACCTCCAAAATAAAAATACCACACTATTGATATTAGGTCAAGATTCTAAATTAAATTAGCGGGAAATAGTTCCCGCTAATTTTTTATCTCGAATGGACTCTTTTAAAAAATAAAAACCGAGTTTTCTCGGAAAAAAGAATGGGAGGGAAGGTTTTATAATCTTACCTCTCTCTAGAGTAGGCGAAGTTGTAGCATTAGTAATGTCGAAAGTGTACAGGGGGTTAACCGGGAATATACTCTATCCGCATTTGGAAAGGATGAGTGAATCAGTGAGATTCGTAAGCCGGCATAGATTAGTCTGGGCCCTAACAAGTTCTTAGAACAGCAATGATGGCAGGTTTTCCACCTTTGATGACCTCATTAGGATCAAGTTTTGGGCTGAGTATTTCCGTATACACCCTATACCAGTAACTTCACCTTCTTTCTCCAAGAGGAAGTAAACCTTCCTCCCAAGAGCATGTTAAGTTGCTCTGCTTTTAGTATATTCCTTATTTAAAAATTTGTCAAGACTTGAGGCTTTCTACAATCCCGGACAGTTTTTGGCTGGTCGATAACCCGCTTTTTCCGCTTCTTCCCTTGAATTAAAGTAGATTTTATTTTCTTCTTTAATTTGTTGGGCTCCGGGGCACCAAGGAAAATGATAAACAGTTCCGTTTTTACTACCGACAAATTGCTGTTGTGTTTCTTTAGAAGATGATGGTTGTTTTCCCTGTTCCTTTACATTTTTTTCTTGCTGCTGATTAGTTGTCCCTTGGGTGGGTGAGGCTCGAAGTTCTTCTAAAGGAATTTCTTCAATTTTCATTGTTTCTTGGGTAGTTAATTTTGAAGAATTTCCCAATAACCATCCCCCACCAAAACTAATTAAAGATATCAAAATCACTCCTATAACCAGTACAATATCTGCTTCATTCTTCTTGACCCCGTTAGATATTTTTGAGAGTAAGTTCCTCATAAATTTAATTTATTTTTTTAAAAATGGAACAAATAATATAAGAGAGTTTTAATAATAATTATCTAACGGGGTTGAAAAATTGGATAAAGTTTGATATCATATAATGAGTTTATTCGTATATTCCTAAAGATTTCCAAATTCGTAGTAATATGGCAAAAACTAAATCAAAGGGGTCAACACAACTAGGGAGAGATTCTATTTCTAAAAGATTGGGAATTAAACTTTTTGATGGGCAGGTTGCTAAGACTGGCAATATTATTGTCCGCCAAAGAGGAACTAAATTTCTGCCAGGAAAAAATGTAAGACGGGCCAAAGATGATAGCTTATACGCAGTGAAAGAAGGAAAAATAAAATTTAGAACTATTAGAAAAATTAGTTTTAACAGTAGGAGAAAAACAATAAAAGTAGTAGATATTCTTTCCCAGCCGAAAAATCCGAGTAAAAAATAAATTTTAATTATCTTTTTTCTATTTGCTCCGATTTTGGATACTCTCAGCCGCAATTAATCCGGTTACTGCCGCTCCTACGATTCCCCTACTTATGCCAGCACCGTCTCCTATCGTATAGACATTAGAAAAATTTGTCCGCATCTGGCTATCTACATCAACTTTTAAAGAATAAAATTTAATCTCTGGCGCATATAGGAGCGTTGAATCTCCGGCTACTCCGGGGATTATTTTATCAATTTGCTCAAGGGCATCCACTATATTGTCAACAATCCTGCCGGGATAGGCTAAAGTTATATCTCCCGGAACAGCGGTTTTAAGAGTTGGTTGTAAAACCACATTATTTTTAATCCTCTTTAGAGTACTTCTTCTGCCCCATTTTAGATCTTTCAACCTTTGTAAAATAGGATTATTTCCTCCCAAGGCAGTGGTAATCTTGGCCAAACTTCTTCCCCACTCATTTGGTTTTTTAAATGGTTCAGTGAAGGTATAATGTCCGAGGAGTGCAAAATTAGTATTTCTGGTTTTTCGTTTGGGATTAGTATGACCATTAACTAAACAAAAATCGTCATAATTTTCTCGCATTACTTCTCCCTGAGGACAGGTACAAAATGTTCGCAAATAATCATCGTGCTTTTTCGTCATTATTTTAAGTTTTGGGTCATATAAGACCGAGGTAATCTCCTCCATTATCGAAGAGGGAACTTCAACTCGCACTCCAACATCTATTCCTCCTTCGCCTTGGTGGTCCTTAAGTTTTATATGAGATTTCTGGACTATTTTCTCTAACCATTTTGCTCCTTCACGGCCCACCCCCAGTACCAAGTAGCGGTAGTAAAACTCTTTTCCTCCTCGGGTTTTTATTTTCTTTCCTTGAACTTCAATAGCCTCGACTTCGCTCTTTGGATAAATCTTAATACCGTTTTTTATTAAATAATTTTCTATACTTTTTATAACTTTGGGAAGTTTTGATGTCCCAATATGCCTTTGCTTTAAAGGAACCAATTCTATAGCGGCAGAATTTGCTTTCTTCTGAAATTCTTTTATCTTATCAACATTAGTGCCATATATTTTTTTCGAGGCACCATGTTTTAAAAAAATCTTCTCTACTTTTGCCATCTCTTTGGCTAATTTTTCTGGAGTCATTATGTCTAAAAAATTCCCACCGACCTCAAAAGTGGAAGGATAATCTGGATTGATAAAATTCAATTTACCATCCGATAGGCCTCCGGCTCCTCCTACTCCACAGGTAATATTACAAGGATTACATTTAAGGCAATAAGTTTGGTTAAGATTATTGGGGCAAATCCTTTCTTGGATATCCTTTCCTTTCTCAAAAAGAGCTACTTTTAATTTAGTTTTGGCTAAATGATAGGCGGTAAAAAGTCCTCCTGGTCCACTACCAATAATAATTACATCGTATTTCATACTCTTTTTAAGCAGGCCTTAATAAATCCTCTGAATAAAGGATGAGGAGTTAGTGGTCGGGATTTAAACTCGGGATGAAATTGGGTAGCTACAAAGAAAGGATGATACATACCTCTTTTGCGGTCTCTAAATTTGCGAGGCGAATTTGAAGTAGGAAGTTCTATTATCTCTACCAGGTTTGTTTCGGGGTTTATCCCGGCTATAACCAGACCTTTCTGCTCTAATTTTTCTTTGTAGGTATTATTTAGTTCATAACGATGTCTATGTCGTTCAGAGATTAAACGGTTTTTGTAGGCTCTTAAGCTTATTGTCTTTGGTGCGATTTTACAAGAATATGCTCCCAGTCTCATTGTTCCGCCATATTCTTTTTTGGATAAAAGCTTTTTTTGCTCCTCCATCAAATCAATGACCGGATATTTAGTTTTAGGATTAATCTCGGTGGAGTTAGCGCCTTTTAAGCCGCAAACATGCCTGGTAAATTCTACTACGGCCAGTTGCATTCCAAAGCAAAGTCCCAGATAAGGAATTTTTTGAGTTCGGCAGGTCTTGATAACCTGAATTTTACCTTCGGTTCCTCTTTGGCCGAATCCTCCTGGCACAATAATTCCATCAAATTTTCTAAGTTCAGATAATAATTTTGGTCTTTTCTCATAATCCTCGGTGTCAAGCCAGGTAATTTCTGGTTCTGCCTCAAAATAATAACTGGCATGTTTTACTGCTTCGATGACTGAAATGTAAGAATCCATCAGAGTAAATTTGCCCGACCTAAAATATTTTCCAGCAATACCAATCTTAACTTTTCTTTGAGGTGCTTTAATTGCTCTTACCATTTTTTCCCATCTTGTTAAATCTTTCTTTTTAGGCCTCAACTGAAACTTATTTAAAATTTTTTGAGATAACCTCTCTTTTTCAAAGCTTAGAGGTACTTCGTAAATCGACTTAATATCAGGAGCTGAGACAACATCTTCTTTTTTAATATTGCAAAAAGTAGAAATTTTCTCTTTCCTTTTCTCGTCAACTGGATATTCAGAACGAGCAATAATAATATCTGGCTGAATACCAGCAGAGTTTAGTGTTCTGACGGCATTTTGAGTGGGTTTTGTTTTCATCTCGCCAACACTTTTTGGTACCGGTAAATAACTGACGAGGATAAAAAGAACTCTACCAAGATATGACAATCTCATCATCCTGGCTGCCTCAAGAAATAAAGCGTTTTGGTACTCCCCGACTGTGCCCCCAATTTCGATTAGGACAAAATCGGCCCCAGTTTTTCTTCCTACTTTTTTTATCCGTCGGATTACTTCGTTAGGAATGTCTGGAACAACTTCAACACAACGACCATTATATTCTAAATTTCTTTCTTTTTTAATTACTGCTTCATAAACCCTACCAGTGGTAATGTAGTTATCGTCATAAATATTTCTATTCAAAAATCTTTCATAATTTCCGATATCCTGGTCGCATTCTGTGCCATTATCTGTCACAAAAACTTCGCCGTGTTCAGTAGGATTCATTGTCCCTGCATCAACATTGATATAAGGGTCAATTTTTATAGCAGTCACTTCAAATCCTCGAGACTGAATAATAGTTCCGATAGAAGCTGTAGCAATGCCTTTTCCTATGCCGGACATTACTCCTCCACAAACAAAAACATATCTTGCCGTCTTTTTCATAAAATTTATTTTGCTGCTATTTTTTTCTCTTTCTTTTTTGATTCTTTTAAAATATTAACTTTTATTTTCGTTTCAATATTATCTCCAAGATTAATCTTTACTGGGAATTCGCCAATTTTATCAATTGATTCTTTCAACAAAATCTCATTTTTAGAAAGACTAAATCCTTCTGCCTTTAAGGCTTTAACAATTTTTTCCTGATTTATCTTTTCGAATAATTCTCCCTTGATTCCGGTTTTTACTTTTATTTCAAGACTAAAATCTTTTACCTTTTCTCTTAATTTCTTTTTTTCTTCTATAATTTTCTCTTTTTCTTTTTTTATAATTTCTACCTGTTTTTCTCGCCAAACCATGTTAGCCTTTTTAGCAAGGATTGCTAATTTTCCGGGAATTAAAAAATTCCGAGCGTAACCGGGCTTCACATTTTTCAAGTCAAATTTTTTACCAAGTTTTTTTACATCTTTTAAAAGAATAATTTTCATAATTTAGAAAAATTTTTATTAAAATGTTATCTGTTTTTTTTCAGCAGAATAGGTGGAGAGAACAAAAATGGAGAAAGGATATAGAGTTTGGAAAACCCCGAAATCAAGGCGAAAAAAGAAATGAGAATAAAAAGGGTAAGAGTCAAAAAATTACTTGTCTTAATACTCCTCTTTTTAACCGGTAAGGCAAAAAACTCTTTTTTTCTTAAAAATAAACTAAGAGGAATGAGTATTCCAGCTGCCCAAAAGAATTGAAAGGGTAAAAGGTAAAAAATGTCACCAAAGGTAGTTGCCGCCCCTTTTCCACCGCTAAAACCAAGGAAAATTGACCAGTTGTGACCTACGATAGCCGCAATACCAGAGAGAACCATTACCCATCCTTTGCCTGATAATGTTTCGGCGAGCATTATAGAGATTGCTCCTTTGGAAAAGTCCGTCAGGGCAACAAGAAGGCCAGGAAACTTTCCTACTTCTCTAATTGTCGAAGCGGTACCAAGGTGACCATTTCTGACTTTCTTGATAATATCTACCCCTTTAATTTTAGCGATCAGATAAGCCGAGGGGAAAGAGCCCAAAAGATAGCTAATCCCAACTGAAATTAAATCCACTATTTGCATATATCATTAATATCTTACATCTTTTTACAAACTCCTTCAATTGAAGCCTTTAAAAAAAATTTATAAAAACCTCTTAAATTCCAATGAGAAATTTCAAGATTATTTCTTTTTAGTTCTTTTTTAAGCTCGCCTTCGCTAAAAAGTGAAGATGGCTGATCAAAATATCTCGCCAAAGGAAGATTATAAAATTTTGCCAATGGTTCCTTAAAAATAAAATAGCCGCCTTTCTTTAAAACCCTGGCCGCCTCTTTTATCACTTTCTGCCAGCCAGAGATATGGTGCAAGGTGGCAAACATAAACACACCATCAAATTTTTTATTTTTAAAAGGGAGACTGCGGGCATCAGCCACCTTTACTTTAACATCATCTAGATTACTCTTTATAATTTCTCTTTTTGCTTTTTCGATTGCTAATTCATCAATGTCAACACCAACTAATATTTCTGGTACAAAAAACTCTTTAATAATTCTTAGACTATATCCATCATTGCAACCAATTTCCAAAAAAGAAGAATTTCTGGGTAGAGAAATCTTTGAAAAAAGACCATGAAGCCCAATTTTCTGAATAACTCTCCCAAAAATAAGATTATTGAATTTTACTACCGTAGATTTTAGATTATCCATAAAAACTTTAAGGTTATCTTACCTTGCAGGATTTAAACTCTGGCTTTATTTCCCGAACTATTCTTTCAATGTCACTCCTTGGAAGGAGAGGTAAAGTTTTTATCTTGGGATTAATTATCTCCTTATCCAATTTTACTTCCTGTAAAAAATATCTTCTGGCTGGGCTTATCCATTTAACTATCTTTAAAATATCTTCTTTTAAAAGTCCGGGGGCTACCGTTGTCCTAAATTCATACTCTATTTTTTCTTTTTTTAAAAGGTTAATACTTCTTTCAATTTTAGCAACACTATCCTTTGCACCACTAAGAAAATCGTATTTTTCTTTTGGTGCTTTAATATCCATAGCTATATAATCTAACAACTTCCTCCTTATAAGTTTTTCTAACATTTCTGGGTTAGAACCATTGGTATCAAGTTTTACCAAAAATCCCAATTTTTTAATTTCCTTAACAAATTCTGGTAAATCTTGATGAATTGTTGGTTCGCCTCCACAGACCACTACGCCGTCAAGAAGATCTTTTTTTCTTTTTAGAAAATTAAAAAAATCAGCTTGAGATATTTTTGGCTGATTTTTCATCTTTGCTGGCAAAACAAGTTCAGTTGAGTAACAAAATGGACAACGAAAATTACAGCCCATCAAAAATACAGTAGTGGCAATCTTGCCAGGATAGTCAATCAGGGTTGTTTTTTGAAGGCCGCCAATTTCCATTTTGAAAATATAATTAGAAATAAATATAATTAGAAATATAAAAAAACCTAAAAATAGGTTGGGAAGTCCTTTAAACCTTCAGTTCTTTAAACCCTTACCTTGAAAGTCTCTCTTCCTCGAAATTCCTCTTGTTTTCCTTTATTCCACTGCTGGACCGGCCGCAAGTAGCCTACTATTCGTGAATAAACTTCACAAGTCTGAGGTACAACACATTTTGGACAGGTAAAGTGTTCGCCTGAAATATAACCGTGCACCGGACAAACAGAGAAAGTTGGAGTAAAAGTTATATAGGGTAAATGATATTTTTCAAAAATTCTTTTTAAAAGTTTTTTTAGTATCTTGGGATCGTTAATTCTTTCTCCCAAGAAAAGATGTAAAACTGTTCCGCCTGTATATTTTGTTTGAAGTTTATCTTGTAACTCTAAAGCTTCAAAAATATCATCGGTATAATTTACCGGTAGTTGACTTGAATTTGTATAATAAGGGACTTTATCTCCTGCTGTTATAATATCAGGATATTTTTCTTTATCAATCTTGGCAAGACGATAAGAGGTTCCTTCGGCAGGAGTTGCTTCCAAGTTATACATATTTCCATCTTCGGTCTGATATTCAATCATTCTTTCTCTCATAAAGGTAAGAACTTCTTCAGCAAATCCTCCTCCTTTTTTAGTTCCAATATCTTGTTTTACCTGTCTAAAATTTAAAAGTGCTTCATTCATTCCGATGAGTCCAATAGTGGAAAAATGATTTGCCCAATATTCTCCCCTCATCTTTTTCACGCCTTCAAGATAATAGCGAGAGTAAGGATAGAGTCCTTTTTCAGTAAGTCTTTCAATTGCTTTTCGTTTTATTTCAAGACTCTCTTTGGCTAAACTCATTAGATGATTTAGTTTTTCAAAAAATTCTTTTTTGGTCTTTGTAAGGTAGCCAATGCGGGGCATATTTATTGTTACGACACCAATACTTCCTGTCAAAGGATTAGAGCCAAATAATCCCCCTCCCCGGTGATATAATTCTCGATTATCTAATCTTAATCGGCAACACATCGATCTTACATCTTCAGGTTTCATGTCCGAATTAATAAAATTGGAAAAGTAATTTACTCCGTATTTTGCGGTAGCTTCCCACAAAGGTTCCAAGACACTATTATCCCAATTAAAGTCTTGGGTAATATTCACCGTAGGAATCGGGAAAGTAAAAGGTCTTCCTCTGGCGTCTCCTTCGATTAACCCCTCGTAAAAAGCTCGATTGAACATATTCATTTCTTCCTGAAAATCGCCATAGATTTCCTTTTGAGGCTGTCCGCCAATAATTACCGGCTGATTGGCCAAGGTTGAAGGAGGATTAATGTCAATGGTTACATTAGTGAAGGGGGTCTGAAAACCAACTCGAGTAGGAATGGCACAGTTAAAAAGAAACTCTTGAATTGCCTGTTTTACTTGCTGATAATTCAAATTGTCATATCTAATAAAGGGGGCAAGAAGAGTGTCAAAGGAACTGATTGCCTGAGCTCCGGCGGACTCCCCCTGCAGAGTGTAAAAGAAATTAACTAATTGCCCAAGGGCGGTCCTGAAGTGTTTTGGTGGTTTTGATTCCACTTTTCCAAAGACTCCTCGAAAACCTTTTAAAAGTAAATCGTATAAATCCCAACCGCAACAATAAGCTCCCAAGGTCTGGAGATTGTGAATATGAATATCGCCCTCCTGGGCTGATTTTCTTATTTCCGGGGGATAGATTTTATTTAACCAATATTTCTTTATAATAGCGGAGGAAACATAATTATTTAAACCCTGCAGAGAATAAGCCATATTGCTATTCTCATGGACCTCCCAGTCAAGCTCTCCCAAGTACTGGTCCACCATACCAACCGCTTCCTCAGTGGCTTTTTTGGCTTCTCTAATTCTTCGGTGTTGTTCTCGATATAAAATATAAGCTTTAGCAGTTTTGGTGTATCCCTCCAAAATTAAAACCTCCTCTACTATATCCTGGATTTGTTCAACTGAAGGAATCTTTCCTTTAAATCTCTTTTCGAGGAGGTCTATTACCTTTTGAGAAAGTTTTTTTGCTAATTTGCCGTTACCTTGTTCCGTAGCTTCCAGCGCCTTTAGGATAGCATGTCCAATCTTCTTTAGATTAAAATCGACAATACTCCCATCTCTTTTTTTAACTTGGGTAATTTTGGACGGCATAATAATTTGAAAATATTTCTATTATAATTTTATTTCGGCGGCGAGAATACCCTGTCGCTTTGGGCGGTCGGGCGGATAACAGCCGAAAGAATTTGTCCCGTTCGTAACGGGATACCCCGCAGCTTGCTGCGGGGAAGAGTTCATTTTTCTCTTTTAGTTCTTCTTTTTCTTAGAAAAGCGGGAATCTCCCATTCATCCTCTTTTTGCTCTTTTTCTTCAACTTTTGGCGGCTGAATATAATTTTTTGGTTTAATTTCGGGAATGTTACTAAGGCCGGTGGCAATAACCGTTGCTTTAACTTCTCCCTTTTTAAGATTTTCATCTATGACTGCTCCAAAAATTATCTGGGCCTCTGGATCGGCGGCTTTGGTAATAAGCCTTGCTCCCTCATCCACTTCTTTCATTGCAAGGTCCTCGCTGCCAGAGATAGTAAATAATATCCCTTTTGCTCCATCTATAGAGACTTCAAGTAGTGGAGAATTTACTGCTTCTTTGGCGGCGTTTTCCATTCTTTTTTCGCCTTTCGCCTTGCCAATACCCATTAGAGCCCATCCCGAACCTTTCATTATGGTTTTTACATCGGCAAAATCTACATTAATAATACCTGGTTTTACAATGATATCAGAAATTGCCTGGACGCCCTGAGCCAAAACGTCGTCAATAATAGAAAAAGCATTAAGTAAAGTTGTTTTCTCGTCAATAATCCCTAGGACTTTGTCGTTGGGTATAACAATTAAACTATCAATTTTGTCTTTAAGATCAGTAAGGCCCCTTTCGGCAACCTCTGCCCTCTTTTGTCCTTCAAACGAAAAAGGTTTGGTGATAATAGCAATTGTCAAGGCTCCTAGGTTTCGGGCGATTTCTGCTACCACAGGTGCGCCTGGTGTTCCCGTTCCTCCTCCCAGGCCACAAGTAACAAAAACCATGTCGGCTCCTTTTAGAGCTTCTTCGACTTCCTCTCGAGACTCTTCAATTGCTTCTCTTCCTAATTCAACATTCATTCCTGCTCCAAGACCACGAGTGGTATTTTTCCCAATTAAAATTTTTTCTGGAGCACCACAATAATGAAGAGCTTGGGCGTCAGTATTAATTCCAATAAATTCTACGCCTTTAATTTTCTTGGCAACCATCCGAGAAACAGCATTACAACCACTGCCACCAACGCCAACTAATTTAATTCTAGCAAATGATTCAATGTCGGGTTTTACTTGAGGCATAAAAAATAATTTAACGAAAATTTAGAAAACATTTTAGCATAAAAAAACAACCTCGACAAGTCTTTTACTTTTAGTATCTATTTAAGGAAGTAATCCTTCGATCCATTTTCTAATCCTCGAAAAAGTTTCCCCAACTTTCATTTTCTTGTGGGGTTTTTCTTCTTTGAGCTCCCATAATAAAAGTCCTACTGCGGTAGCAAAGGAGGGATCATCAATTTTATCAACAATACCTTCCACATCTTTGGGAAAACCAATTTGACATGGCAAATGTAATTCTCTTTTTATCAAATCTTCTATTCCTGGCATTTTAGCTCCACCGCCAATAACCACCACCCCTGCCGGTAATAGCCTTTCTCTTCCTATTTTTTTCAATTCTTTATTAACCAATTCTAAAATTTCAATATTTCTGGCTTCAATTACATCAGCTAATTTTCTTCTTAAAATAAATTTCTCTTCTCCTCCCAGCTCTTTTAAGTTTATTTCTTCTTGCTTTTGAACACCATTTACATTGGCAAAGCCATATTTTAATTTCAATTTTTCAGCGCTATCAATCGGTAACTGGAAAGCAATAGCAACATCGTTGGTAATATGGGAAGCACCAATTGGTAAAGTAGATGCTGAGAGCAAATCGCCATCTTCGAAAACGCAAAGGCCTGTAGAACCTCCCCCAAGATTTAAGACAAGACATCCTAATTCTTTTTGTCGTTTTGAGAGAACCGCTTCTGAGCCAGCTAAGGTAGAAAAAACAAGATCTCTAACGGTTATTCCATTTTCTTCGATTGCTTTAACAAGATTGCTAATATAAGGAGTGAATCCAAAGATTATTTCTGCCTCTACCTCTAATCTGACTCCGTGCATGCCACGGGGATCCTTAATACCCTCTTCTTTATCAAGAATGAATTTTCTTGGTAAAACATGTAAAATTTCTTTATTTTTAGGTAGAGAGATAGCTTCTGCTGCTTTTATCACTCTATCAACATCTTCTTGGGAAACCTCTCCATCAGCCCGAGAAACAGCTACTACACCCCGGGAAGTAGTAGATTGAATATGACTTCCGCCAATACTACAGATAAGTTCTGGAATCTTCTCCCCAATCTTTTTTTCAATTTCTTCAATATTTTCTCGAATGGAATTTGCCGCATCTTCTATATCGAAAATTTGCCCTCTTCTTATGCCTTGAGCGTCGGACACATGGGTAGCGATAATTTGAAGTGGTAAATTGGATAATATTTCTCCGGCTACTGATCTTATATTACAAGAGCCGATATCCAGAGCAAAAAGGTAATTTCCTTTTGGCATAAATTTAAAAAATTTTTGAAATCAACTAAAAAAGGATTATTTTTTTTCTTCTTCCTCTTCTACTTTTTTCCCCTCTTTTTTTTCTTCTTCCTCTTCTTTCTTTTCTTTTCCGACAACGCCGATTTCTTCAGGCTTTATCTCTTCGGGTACTGCTTCTATTTTTTCTTCCTCTGCCTTTCCGACCAGAACTACAATATCCTCAGTATCGGCTAAGATTTTAATATCTTTGGGAAATGATAAATCTTTAATCTTTGTCGAGTCATACAATTTGGTAAGCGAAGAAACATTAACTTTAATGTGGGCAATAAGATTTTTGGGAAGTGCTTTAATTTTGATTTCATGAAGGTTTTTAATCAATACTCCTCCCAAGTCTCTTTGGGCTGGTGCTTCTCCCTCAAAAATTAAAGGCACGGTCACCTCCACTTCCCTATCCATAGGAAGTTGATAGAAATCTACATGGAGAAATTTCTCAGAAAGAGGGTCTTTTTGAATGGCTCGAATTAAAACAGGATATTCTGAAGTTTTTTCTTTTTTTTCTAATTTAAAATTTATAACCGTTCCTTCCCCTGTTTTCTGCCAAGTTCTTTCAAAATCTTTATAATTTACTTTTATTGGTAAACTTCCTATCTCTTTTCCATAAACTATACCAGGAAGATAATCATTCTTTCTTAAAATATTCGATTTTTCTCCTCTCTCTTCACGGAATTTGGCATTTAAAGTTAGCATAATAAATTAAAAAGAGTTTATCTTAAATTTTATAAAATAATTTCATTTTTTTTACGATTACTTTTTCTATCGCTTTGATAACCTGAGGTGCTAATTTATAAGGAGCGACCTCTTGGGGATTATCTTTTAAACTTTTCTCTAATACTTTCCTCCAGGCAAGCCTGATTTCGGTATTGAGGTTAATTTTTACTATTCCCTTTTTAACCGCTCCTTTTATTTGAGAAGAAGGTATGCCAGAACCACCGTGTAAAACTAAAAAAACCCACTTACCTACCCTACTTTTTATCATAGAAAGTCGTTTAAGGTCAAGCGAGGGCATTTTTTTATATATCCCATGAATATTCCCAAAGACTGGAGCTAAGGCATCAACACCTGTCTCTTTCACAAATAGCTGGGCTTCTCGGGGTAAGGTCATATCTTTTACCTTGATTTTTGCCATTTCTCGATGAATCTCTGATGTCCCTCTCAAAAATCCCAATTCCCCCTCTACTAATACCCCTCTTTTTTTAGCATAGCTTGCTACTTTTTTCGTGATTTTAATATTTTCTCTAATTGGTAAAGAAGAACCATCAAAGTGAACCATCTCATATCCGGCATCTATCGCTTTTTTTAAATGGTCAAAAGATTTACCATGGTCTAAATTTAAAATTACTGGGAATCCCAATTCTTTCTCTACCTCTTTTTTTATCGCTACTGCGAAATTTAATCCTAAAAAATTACTCTCTCCTTCCGAGGTTCCCAAGATAAAAGGTTTTTTAAACTTTTTAGCTCCATTAATTATGCCTTTTAATTGGGAAAGGTCCGAAAAATTGAATTGAAAAATGGGAAGGTGTTTTGCTTGAGCGGTTTTAAAAATCTTCTTTATATTCATAGACAATCTCCAAAAAAGGCAGAGCAATTTTGAAGAATCTTTTAATATTGATAGTTTGGCGAGGCTAAAAACTGAATACCCTTAACAGAAGAAATTGATAACCAGACACGTCCAGTAATATATTCCCTTGACACTGCTCCCCAACTTCGTGAATCTGAGGAATGATCTCGATTATCCCCCAAAACAAAAAATTCGTTTTTCTTTAAAGATATCTTAATATTTCCAGGAGTTATTTCCTCAATATAAGGTTCTTTCAAAACTTTCCCTTCCGGAAAATTAAGATTATATATTTTTATCAATCCGTCTTTTATTTCAACGGTTTCTCCAGGCAAGCCAATGATTCTTTTTATGAAA
>Ga0100396_1000583_pt1 | contig 22034 bp, 17 predicted proteins | sample CryGeymeta201520_FD_81551 | JGI IMG/M metagenome (GOLD analysis project Ga0100396, IMG submission 81551) | Groundwater microbial communities from Crystal Geyser aquifers in Utah, USA - Crystal Geyser metaG 2015-20 | ecosystem: Environmental > Aquatic > Deep subsurface > Groundwater | place: USA... | reverse complement strand
CAGCAATTCCCGTTTTGGGTGAGGACAAGGGGCAATCGAATTTTCGGATATACTTTCGTAAACATGTTGCGGATTACACAGGCTTGCGATGCCTAATTTGAGGGCATGGATGTTGTTGTTTTCAATCGGGAGTGACTATGAAGGTACGGAAATACTTATCAGCAAGCGGATTGTTCAGTCTGGTGTATACGGGGTTCGAGAAGATCAAAGACTTACGAGCAGACAATCAAAAGATATCCTTGACGGACGCCTTGATGTCGGCGTTTGCGATGTTCTCACTAAAGGATGCTTCATTGCTGGCCTTTGATGAACGCAGAGTTGAAGACGGGAACTTGAAGCGCCTGTACGGGATAAAGACGATTCCCTGTGACACTCAGATGCGGACGATCCTCGATGAAGTTGACCCAGAAGAAATCCGGCCGCTATACAAGGATGTCTTTCGGCAACTCCAGCGGGGCAAGGTAATGGAGAAGATGGTGTTCATGGAAGGCAGCTACCTACTTACCTTAGATGGGACAGGGTACTTTACGTCAAAGGAAGTGCATTGCCCGTCTTGTTTGGAGAAGAAGAGCAGCAAGACTGGCGAAATCAGCTATGCCCATCAACTGTTGGGAGGTGCGATTGTGCATCCAGATTATGCGGAAGTGGTGCCTTTTGCGCCTGAAGCGATCATCAAACAGGATGGAAAGACCAAGAATGATTGTGAGCGCAATGCAGCCAAGCGTTTTCTGAAGAAATTGCGCCAAGATCATCCGCACTTGTCGTTTATCGTCATTGAAGATGGGCTCAGTTCCAATGCGCCGCATATCTCCGAACTTCAAAAGTACGGCTTACACTATATCCTGGGGGTCAAAGAAGGTGACCATAAGTTCTTGTTCGCATATGTTGCCAAGGCTCACCAAGCCGGGCAGACAACCGAATTCGAATGTGAAAGCGAAGGGGTGGTGCATCGCTTTCGTTTCATCAACCAGGTACCTTTGAATGAATCTAATCCAGACCTGCTGGTCAATTTCGTCGAGTACTGGGAAATCAAACCGGGCAAGACACAGCATTTCAGTTGGGTCACTGACTTTACCGTGACTACCGCTAATGTCTTTCAAATCATGCGCGGTGGTCGGGCACGTTGGAAAGTGGAGAATGAGACCTTCAACACCCTGAAGAACCAGGGCTATCATTTTGAGCACAACTTCGGACATGGGAACAAGAACCTCTCGGTTGTGTTTGCCTCGCTGATGATGTTGGCCTTTCTGGTGGACCAGGCCCAACAACTGGCCTGTGACTTGTTCCAGGCCGTTTTGAAAAAAGAAGGCAGCCGCATCAGGTTGTGGGAATGTATGCGAGCCTTGTTTTATACCCTGGAATTCACCTGCATGGAGGACATCTTTAGAGCTTTGTTGTATGGCTTTCGCACGCAAGTGGTTATCCTGGTTCCGCCATGACACCCGGCCTCTGCAGGTTTGTCAAAGACTTGACCAGACTCCTCTCAAACAACACTTCCCATTTTCTCAGCAGAAGTGTTCGGACAAACGCGCCTTTGACCGCCATTTTCCGGGTTTCATATCAAAAACAGCGCTCGTCTGGGCTGTATTTTGCACAACTTCTGGCTCAAAGACACATTCGACCGCTTCGTCGTTGCCGTCCCGAGTTCAACATCAATCCAAACTAACTCATAACGGGAATTGCTGTTTGCCAGATGACTTTGCCGTTGGAAATATCCAGCGCGGCGATGGTTTTGTTTTTCAGGCCGACGAAGACGCGCTTCCCATCGCTGGCGTAGGCGCGCTCCCAGATTCCCTCGGGCGGCGCGAACGTCCACCTGGCCGCGCCCGTTTCGAGGTCGAGGGCGAGAAGCGGACTGCCCGAGGGGGCAAGGATGACCGTCCCGCCGACAATCAGCGGCGGGTGATTGATCGCGCCGTCGGTTTGGGTCGTCCACGCGAGGGCGAGGTCGTTGTTCAGCGGGGTTTCGCGGGGTTGCGGGGAACAGCCGAGGATGGTCAGCAGGAAGAGGATCAGGAAAAGGAAGCGAAGGGGTTTCATGAAATGCCTCAAGCGGTGGAATGTCGTCGCCTGATTTTACCTCCCGCCAAGACCCTAAAGGTTTTCAAAAACCTTTAGGGTCTTGGCAAAGGACTAATCCTTCCCCAAAACCATAATCGAAAAATCATTCTTTTTCCACCCTTCCCAACGCTTGCGAGGGATTCAATTGCACCCGCTTTCGGTTTATCTTGGGCATGTACAAATTTTCCATGGACAAAAATGCAACGTGAAAAACGACGCGTCCTGCTCATCTGCTCACAGCGCCTGTTCGGCGAAAGCCTCGAGACCATTTTGCGAAGGGACGATCAAATGGAATTGCTCGGCCCCATCGAAGCCTCCGAGGAAAATATCAACATACGCTTGCGCGAATTGCGCCCCGACGCGGTCATTGTCGTGGACGAAGGCGAAACCAAAATGAGCGTCTCCTACCTGACCGCCGCCATCCTGCAGCAATTTCCCAGCCTGCCCGTCATTCGCGCAGGCTTGAACGAGAATGTCTTTCGTGTTTTTTTAATGCACACCCTGCCCGCGCGTGGAGCAGACTTGCTCGAAACCATCCGAAATTTGCCCCCAAGGGATTTCGATGGAAATTTATCCCAATCCAAAATCAAAACGTAATCATTCAGCCATTGTAGTGCGACATTCATGTCGCCTATTTTGCGAAATAAATTTCGCGGTACGAAAAGGAGTTGCCATCCATGACGAAAAAGCAAACCATCTCATCTTTATCTCGTCTGGCTCACACGTTCATTTCAATCGGTGCGTTATTGCTCCTGCTGGCAGGGACATTCACGCTGGCGCAGGCTGCGCCGCCCCGCCAGGACGCGGCCAACGGCGAGGCGATTTTCAAAGCCAAGTGCGCCGCCTGTCACACCATCGGCGCGGGAAAACTGGTGGGTCCCGATTTGAAAGGCGTGACCACTCTGCGCGATACCGCCTGGTTATCCGCGTGGATCAAAGCGCCCGATAAAATCCTGGCTTCGGGTGACCCGATCGCGACAAAACTGCTGGCGGAGAGTAACAATATCCCCATGCCGAATTTGGCGTTAAGCGATGCGGATGTCGCGGACTTGATCGCCTACTTCCAAAGCGTGGACGGCACAGCCGCGCCCGCGCCGACCCAGGCTGTGGCCGCGCCCACCCAAGCCGCCGCGCCGACCGCGCAACCTGCCAACCAGCCGCTGGATGGCATGGCATTGGTATTGGCCATGAAGGGCGACCCTGATTACGGGGAGAAATTCTTCACGGGAGAGATTCCCCTGGCGAACGGCGGGACGGCTTGCATTGCCTGCCATAGCGTCGAAGGCGCAGGCATCCTCGGCGGCGGAGCGTTGGGTCCCGACCAGACACACGTTTACACGCGCTACGGTGGAGACGCGGGGCTGGCGGGCGCGCTCAGCACGTTGCCCTTCCCAACCATGCAGGGCATCTTTGCGAACAAGCCGCTGACCGTGGATGAACAAGCCGACTTGCGCGCCTTCTTCGCCAGGGCAGACAAACTGGGTCAGCCGCGTACACAGTTGAATCTCCAAACAATATTAGGAGCAGGCTCTGGCATCACGGCAGTTTTACTGGTCGGGATGTTTTTCTTCTGGCCGCGTCAACGCCTGAGCCTGGCGCAACGCCTACGAAAGAATGGAAGGTTGTGACCCAAAGCAAGCGATGGTCTTCGTGGGGCGGGATGGAATCCCGCCAAATTATGAATATGCGGAATGCCATTCCGCGCCACAATCACCGAACGGCAAACTCTAAACGGAGGAACCAACGATGACAAAATGGATCAAGGAATCAGTTCAACCCGTCGAGCGCAAGTGGGAAGAGTTTTATCGCAACCGCTTCGCGCACGATAAACGCGTCCGCACCACACACGGCGTAAATTGCACTGGCTCGTGCTCGTGGGAAGTGTTCGTCAAAGACGGCATCGTGACCTGGGAATTGCAGGCCACCGACTACCCGCTTTTGGAAGAGGGCTTGCCGCCGTACGAACCGCGCGGTTGTCAGCGCGGGATTTCGTATTCATGGTACTTGTACAGTCCCATTCGCGTGAAATATCCTTATGGGCGCGGCGCATTGCTCGACCTCAGCAATTCTCATTATGAATAGGACTGTGGAGGTCATATTTCAAAAAGCGGGCAAAAACAGAGCCAAAGTGGGAGAGCGTTCTCATTTTGGGGCCTTTTTGTGCATCGAAGTGGGAGATGTACCTCAATAATTTTCCATATTGAGAATTGCTGGCTCGACCTGTGGCGGGCGGCGCGTCAAAAGTACAGCGACCCTGTCGAAGCCTGGGCATCCATTGTTGACAATCCTGAATCGCGTGCCCGTTACCAGCAGGCTCGCGGCAAGGGTGGCTTCCGCCGCATCCAGTGGGACGAAGCGCTGGAGATGATTTCCGCCTCGGTCATTCACACCGTTAAAAAATACGGACCCGACCGCGTCAACGGTTTTTCGCCCATCCCCGCCATGTCGCAGATTTCGTACGCGGCGGGTTCGCGCTTCCTGACGCTGATGGGCGGCGTGCCGATGTCGTTCTACGATTGGTACTGCGACCTGCCGCCTGCCAGCCCCGAAATTTGGGGCGAGCAAACTGACGTGCATGAATCGGCGGATTGGTACAACGCCCGCTTCATTGCCATCATGGGCTCGAACATCAACATGACGCGCACGCCGGATACCCATTTTATTTCCGAGGTGCGCCACGCGGGCGCGAAACTGACCGTGTTTTCACCGGACTTTTCGCAGGCCGCCAAATATGCCGATTACTGGATTCCACTTCACCCCGGACAGGATACCGCCTTCTGGATGGCGGTAAATCACGTCATCCTGAAAGAATACTACGTGGATCGGCAAGTCCCATATTTTATGGACTATGTCAAAAAATATACCGATATGCCTTTTCTCGTTCAGATTGATGAAAAGCGTCCCGGAAAATATCTGCGCGCTAATTTGCTCAAGGCGTACAAAGATCAGGAAAACGGCGATTGGAAAATGTTGGTCTGGGACAAGACCTCCGGTCGGCCGCGTATGCCAAAGGGAACCATCGGGTATCGCTGGCAGACCGAAAAGGGCAAATGGAATCTCGAAATGAAGGACGGTGTCACGGACGAAGATCTCGACCCCGAACTATCCTTCCTCGACCAGCACGAGGCGGTCGCGCAAGTCGAATTCGATGATTTCGCTGGGGGTGCGGTACGCAGGCGCGGGGTCCCGGTGCGAACGATTGAAACCAGCCAGGGCAAAATCACCGTTACGACCGTCTTCGATTTGATGATGGCACAGTTCGGCGTGGAGCGCGGACTGGCAGGCGACTATCCCAAATCCTACGATGATGAATCGTGCTATACCCCCGCCTGGCAGGAAAAGTTCAGCGGCATTCACCGCGACACCTGCCTGCGCTATGCGCGCGAGTGGGCGGTCAATGCCGAAAAGACGAACGGAAAAAATCTGGTCATCATCGGCGCGGGCGCCAATCACTGGTACCACAACAACCTGCTGTATCGCTCCGCCATCACGGCCCTGATGCTGACGGGTTCGGTGGGAGTCAACGGCGGCGGGCTGGCGCACTACGTGGGACAGGAAAAACTCGCCAACCATGCATCGTGGGGCGCGATCGCCTTCGCGGGCGATTGGAAACTACCCAGCCGCCAGCAGAACACGCCTTCGTTCCACTATGTTCACACCGACCAGTGGCGTTACGAGCGCGGTTTTACCGCCTATGACAGCCTGCCTGGAGAAAAGAAAAAAGAGCATACCATTGACTACCAGGCGCGCGCCGTCCGCCAGGGAGCGTTGCCCTTCTTTCCGCAGTTCAACAAGAGTCCGCTGGAGGTCGTCAAAGACGCGGAAGCGGCGGGCGCGAAATCCGAAGCGGAGATCATTCAGTATGTCGTTTCGCAATTGAAGAGCGGCGACCTGCGCTTTGCCATGGATGACCCCGACGCGCCCGAAAACTGGCCGCGTCTCTGGTTCATCTGGCGCGGCAACGCCATCGGCACGAGCATGAAGGGACACGAGTACATGCTCAAACATTATCTCGGCACGCACTCCAATAAAGTGGCGAGCGAGATGGCGAAAGGCTATGTCAGTGAAGTGGAATATCGCGACGAAGCGCCGACGGGCAAACTCGACTTGGTGGTGGATTTGAACTTCCGCATGGACACTTCGGCGCTGTACTCGGACATCATCCTGCCTGCCGCGACCTGGTACGAAAAGACCGACCTGAACTCCACCGACCTGCACACCTTCGTCAACCCGATGCAAGCCGCTGTTCCGCCCGCCTGGGAATCCAAAAACGATTGGGACATTTTCAAGGCCATCGCGCAGAAGGTCAGCGAACTGGCGAAAGTGCATTTACCCAAACCCGTGCGTGACGTGGTAATGATCCCGCTCCAGCACGATACAATGGATGAAATTTCCCAGCCCAATGTTCTCGATTGGAAAACGGGCGAAGTTGAACCCATCCCTGGCAAGACCATGCCCAAGTTCAAAGTGGTCGAGCGCGATTACACCCTGCTCTACGAACGCATGGTCAGTCTCGGCTCGGGTGTGGAGGAGAACGGTGTCGCCGCGCATGGCTTGAAGATTCCCGTCGCGGACGAATATCAGGCGCTGATTGTGGAACAGGGACGCAAGTTTAACGGTAAGTCCTATCCCAGTTTGGAAGAGTCACGCGAAGTGGTGGATACCATCCTACGCCTCGACCCCGTCACCAACGGCGAACTGGCCTATCGCGCTTTCGAGCAGGAAGAACACAAGACAGGCCGCAACCTGACCCACCTCGCCGAAGGGACGCGTTCTGTCAAATATAACTTCGCCGATTTGATCGCCCAGCCGCGCCGCGTCCTGACCACCCCGACCTGGTCTGCCAGCATCAACAAGGGACGCGCCTACTCACCCTTCTCGCTCAACGTTGAGGAGTTGATTCCCTGGCGCACACTGACGGGACGTCAGCACTTCTATCTTGACCACGAACTGTATCTGCAATGGGGCGAACACCTGCCCGTCTACAAGCCGCGTCCCGATAACACCATGCTGGACGAGACACAAATCACGCAAGCCGAGGCGCAGGGTAAATTGATGAACTACATCACCCCGCACGGCAAGTGGAGCATCCATTCGACCTACTCCGACAATCACCGCATGATGACGCTCTCGCGCGGCGGCTACCCGATTTGGTTGAATAACAAAGACGCCGAAGAACTCGGCATCCAGGATAACGACTGGGTGGAATTGTTCAACGACAACGGCGTGTTCGTCCAGCGTTGTAACGTCTCAGCCCGCATTCCAAGCGGAACGGTGTTTGTCTATCACGCCACCGAACGCACCATCGGCGTCCCCATCTCGCCGTTACGCGGCAAACGGGCGGGCATGAACAACTCCATCACCCGCACGCGCCTCAAGCCCGTGCTGATGGCGGGCGGCTATGCCCAGTTTACCTATGCCTTCAATTACTGGGGCCCGACGGGCGTCAACCGCGACACGAATGTGTTCGTGAGGAAAGTGGAAAACGTGGAATTCTAGCCCAAGCCCCTCATCCCCAGCCCTTCCCCCGAAGGGGGGAAGGGAGTCCCCTCTCCCTTCGGGAGAGGGCCAGGGTGAGGGATAAAAGGAGATTAAACCATGAATGTACGCGCACACATGAGCATGCTCTTTCACCTGGATAAGTGTATCGGTTGCCACACCTGTTCCATCGCCTGTAAAAATTTATGGACCGACCGCAAAGGCGCGGAGTATATGTGGTGGAACAATGTCGAGACGCGCCCTGGAACTGGCTATCCCACCCAATGGGAAAACCAGAAGCATTTCAAAGGCGGTTGGAAATTCACCAAAGCCGATGGCTACGGCGAGAAGAATAAACTGGAACTGCGCCTGCATACCCGCACGGGCGCGCTGGCTAAATTATATTACAACCCCGACCTGCCCAGTTTGGAAGATTATTACGAACCCTTCACCTTCCGCTATTCGGATTTGTTCACCGCCCCCGAAGGCAAAGACCAGCCCACCGCCATCCCCATCTCGATGGTGACAAACAAACCTCTGCACATCGAATCGGGTCCAAACTGGGACGACGACCTGGGCGGCTCGAACCTGTACGCCCGCAACGATCCCAACCGCGAGGGCCTCTCGGATGAAGTCAAAGCCTCGCTGGAAGAAGTGGATCGCGTGGTCTTCAACTACATGCCGCGCATCTGCAATCATTGTCTCAACCCAGCCTGCGTGGCGGCCTGCCCTTCGGGCGCGATCTACAAGCGCGCCGAAGACGGTATCGTGCTGGTCAACGAGAATCAGTGCCGCGCCTGGCGCATGTGCGTGGCGGCCTGCCCGTACAAGAAAGTCTATTACAACTGGAACACGGGCAAATCCGAAAAATGTATCCTGTGCTTCCCGCGCATGGAAACGGGACAAGCGCCCGCCTGCGCGCACTCCTGCGTCGGGCGCATCCGCTACATGGGCGTCCTGCTCTACGACGCGGATCGCATTCCGTCCGCCGCGAACGTTCCCGATGAGCAGCTGGTTGAAGCCTTCATGGACACCATCCTCGATCCCTTCGACCCCGAAGTCATCGCCGCCGCTAAAGCCAACGACATTGACGACGGCTGGATCAAGTCCGCGCAGGACAGCCCGATCTATAAGTTCGTCAAAGTCTGGAAGATCGCCCTGCCCCTGCATCTCGAATATCGCACGATGGCGATGATGTTCTACATCCCGCCGCTCTCGCCCGTGATGAGCAGTATGCAGGATGGCAGCGTGCGCCTCGACCTGGAAGATGACCCGAAGCACGAATTCGAACTGTTCGACAACCTCGACAAGGCGCGCATCCCCGTCAAGTACCTCGCCAACCTGTTCAGCGCGGGGGATGAGGAAACCATCCGTCGTATCTTACGCAAGATTTACGCCGTGCGGATTTACATGCGCCGCAAAACCGTGGATAAAAATATTGACGAAGCCACGCTTCAAGCCCTGACCCAGGCGGGGTGCGGCCCCGAGGAGGCAGATGCCATCTACAAGTTGACCACCCTCCCCACCGTCCCGGAGCGATTCGTCCTGCCGCCCTACCATCGCGAGATGTCCGTGGAAACGTGGAAAGACCCGCTGGCGCAAAAAGGCGAAGTCGGCTTTGGGTACGTGCAACCGCCGCAACGAGGCGAATAGCAATAACCATGTAGTGTTCCCATGTAGTGACGACTTCAGTCGTCCCTGCGATATGAGGTAAATGATGAACATCAACCTATTACTTGCCGAAGCCTTTCGCTATCCACGGCCAGGCCTGCTCGAGCGGTTGGAGGCCGGGTTGGCCGAATCCGCCAAAGGTCCCGCGCGCAGCGGGCTGGCGGTTTTCGTCAAAAAGATCGGCGCGCTGTCCCTGTCCGAATGGGAGGAACTCGCCACGCGCACGCTCGACTTGAGTCCCGCCGCCGCGCCCTACGTCGGGTTTCAAATCTGGGGCGAGAGTTACCAGCGCGGCGAGTTCATGTCGAAGTTGAACCGCGCCATGGCCGAACTGGACATTGACCCCGAAGGCGAACTGCCCGACCACCTCGTGCCGATTTTGCGCTATCTCGCCGTCACCGACCAGCCCATCCCCGAACTGATCGAAAATTTCGAGACAGCGGTGCAACGTATGATTGCCATCCTGCGCGAGAAGGACAAGGAAAACCCGTACGTTCATGTGTTCGAGGCCGCAAAGAGTACCGTGAAATTTATTTCGCAACAGGCGGCGTAAATTCGGTACCGCGGGATTTATCTCGCAATAGGCGATGTAAATGTCGCGGTACAAAATTTCGGAGGCACCATGGATTGGAACAATCTTCTCTTTGTAATTTTCCCCTACGTGGCGTTGTTCACTGCCATCATCGTCACCATCTACCGTTCGGTCTATCGTCCATTCAGCATATCGAGCCTATCCTCGCAATTGCTCGAACGCCAACAACTATTTTGGGGTTCGATCCCCTTTCACTGGGGCATCACCATCATTCTGACGGGACACCTAATTGCCATCTTCATCCCGCAGAGCATTGTGTTATGGAACGCCGAACCCTTGCGACTCTACCTGCTGGAACTCAGCGGCATTGGGCTGGGACTATGGGCGACGGTGGGGATGACTGTCCTGCTCTGGCGGCGTTTGACGCATCCGCGCGTGCAGGCGGTCAGCACGCCGATGGATTATGTTGTCATCCTGCTGATTCTAGTCTCGCTAGTGACGGGCGTCATCATCGCATCATACTACCGCTGGGGCTCGTACTGGTTCACGGGCATCTTCACGCCCTACATCTGGTCTCTTCTGACCTTCCGCCCAAACGCCGCGCCGCTCGCGCCCCTGCCGTTCACCATCCAACTGCACGTCTTCAACTTCTTCCTGCTGGCGATGGCCTTCGCATTCTCGCGCCTGGTTCACATCCTCGCCTGGCCCCTCGGCTACCTCCTGCGCCCGTGGCAGATCGTCATTGCGCTCCGCAAGCCGCGCGTCGCTGGCGACTAGATACAGAAAGCGAGCCTGCCTGCTGACAGGCGGTGGATTATATGCCCTCCTCAATGAAATCTCTGGATAAACTCCTGCACGACTCCGCGACTCATCATCATCGCCTCTGCCCTCGACAGGTGATGGGCGCGCGCGTGGGGATGTTTGCCGCCTCCCTCCTGACCCTCGACCTGCCCCAGTCCGATAAGCGTCTCCTCGCCTTCGTTGAATCCGACGGCTGTTTCGTGGACGGAATCTCCGCCGCGACGGGTTGTTACGTCGGAAGGCGGACTCTGCGCGTGGAAGATTTCGGCAAGACCGCCGCGACTTTCGTGGACACGCGCACCGAACGCGCCGTCCGCATCGCGCCGCGCCTCGATGTCCGCGAACTGGCAAAGCAATACGCCCCCGACGCGCACAACCGCTGGGAGACTCAACTGCTCGGCTACCAACTCATGCCCGACGAAGACCTGCTGGATTTCAAGTGGGTGACCATGCGCATCAACGTCCCCGCGCTGATCGGTCAGCCAGGTGTCCGCGTGGACTGCGACGCGTGCGGCGAAGAAATCATCAACCAGCGCGAAGTCATCTGGGAATCGAAGATCCTCTGCCGCGCCTGCGCGGGTCAGGCGTATTATCTCGAAATCGAAACGACAAGTACCGCAACGTTCACGTGGCCCCGCGAAGCAAGATAAATCTCGCGGTACTGGGATTATGAACGCAATAATGCCGCCGCGTTGAAAATCTATCTGGAAAACCGATGAACGCCGCAATAATCCCATGAACCAATCTGCCACCGAAACCAAACTCACCATCTGGCGCACGCTCAACCGCGAAAGCGCGGAACTTCACCCCGCGTACTTTGCCCTCGTCATGGCGACGGGCATCGTTTCCATCGCCTGCCATCTTTTGGGCATGGACTTTCTCGCGTTTCCCCTGTTTTATCTCAATCAGTTTTTTTACGCCGTTCTCTGGCTTTTATTTTTGGCGCGGCTGTTCCGTCACTTCCCGCGCGTCCTCGCTGATTTATCCAACCACAACGCGGGCGCAGGCTTCTTCACTCTCGTGGCTGGGACGAACGTGCTGGGAAGCCAGTTTGTCATTTTGTCGTCCGACCAGCAAACCGCGTTCATCCTTTGGCTGGTCGGCTTCGCGCTCTGGCTTGTTTTGATTTACGCCTTCTTCACGTTGATGACCTTGAAGGAAGACAAGCCGCCCCTCGAAGCGGGAATCAACGGCGCGTGGCTGGTGGCGGTCGTGTCCACGCAATCGCTTGCGGTGTTGGGCGCGTTGATCGCTCCGCGCTTCGGCATTTGGGTGGAAGCGTTCTTTTTCGCCGTGCTGTGTTTCTACCTGCTCGGCTGTATGTTCTACATCCTCATCATCTCGCTCATCTTTTATCGCTTCATGTTCTTCAAACTGAATCCGCAGGATTTCACCCCACCCTACTGGATTAACATGGGCGCGGTCGCCATCACCACCATCGCGGGAGCAAACATCATCCTCAAAGGCAGTCAGCCCTTCATCGTTGAACTGCTTCCGTTCATCAAAGGCTTCACATTATTTTTCTGGGCGACGGGGACGTGGTGGATTCCGCTCCTGCTCATCTTCGGCGTGTGGCGTCACCTCTACAAGCGCTTCCCGCTGACGTACCATCTGCTGTACTGGGGGCTGGTCTTCCCTCTCGGCATGTACACCGTCTGTACCTTTCAACTCGCCAAAGCGTTGGGATTGGATTTCCTCCTCGTCATCCCGCGTTACTTCATCTATTTTGCCATCATCGCATGGCTCGCCACATTTATCGGTCTCGTGATTCAATTGGCAAGAAAACTTTTTATACTTACCGTTAAAGGATGACCATGTTCACCGTCTATACCATCCTCATCGGCATCGTCGCGTTCTCCATCGCCGCGCTCGTGCTCGGAGCGTGACTGCGCGGTCACCGCGTCAAAGAGAATGCCGAACGATCCAGCGAATCGTATTTGGAATACAAAAAGAAAGTCCCATTCCTGATTCCAGGATTGACCCGCCTGAAAAATAGAAAAGGCGCTTCGACATGACTGCCGAGAAATCCACCTGGGCGAATACCCTCATCCACCTCTTTGCCCTCGCCTCGCGACTGGAGGGTGAGGGACAATATAACCTCGCTAAACTGACGCGCGCCGCCGCAGACTCGTTGTGCCGCCAGGCCGCCCATCCCATCGAAATTCCCAACGACAAAGATAAATTAGCCGCCGACGTCCAGCAAACGATTGAGGCATTGTCTCATCTAAACGTGAGCGCGGATTTGCTCTCTGCGTTGAAACAGGGCGCGGATTTCATGGCGCAGGGAAAACTTTCGCCCATCACCGCCACGCCTCATCCCTACGTCTGCCGCACGTGTGGATACCTGACTCTGGTACCGCCTGTTGAACCATGTCCCGTTTGCGGCGCGTGGGCGGAGACCTTCCAAAAGTTCATGCCCAACTACTGGTTCGACGCGCTCGAGCCGCCCGCCGCGCTGGAGCGCCTGCGCCAGACTCCGCTCGTGGTGGAGAGACTCATCGAAGGGTTGTCCGATGAGGCGATGAATCGAACTCCGCCCGATGGCGGCTGGGCGATCCGCAACGCGCTGAGTCACCTGCGTGACGCGCAGGGCGTATTCGATTTCCGCATGGACTTGTTCCTCAAAGAGGCGCATCCCATTCTCAAATCGAAAGCCGTCTTTGCATGGGCAAAAGACGAGACGGAACGTCCGCCCTCGGCGCGTGACATCTTCGAGACGTACCGTGTCTCGCGCGCGGAGACTCTCCGCAAACTGGAATCGCTTCCCCTCTCCGATTGGTGGCGCACAGGCGAGCATGAAGAGTTCGGCACGGTGACACTCTGCCAGCAGGTCAGTTACTTCGCCGCGCACGAAAGCACACATCTTTCGCAGATCAAGGCGTTGGCAAGGTGATGGTCATGGCAAGCAGGTTCGGGCGGTAGGTCGAAGCCTTGACCGATACATATTTCTTCGCGCCATGGTCGTGTTTGAACGAGTCCGAGTTGGAAGAGTTGTCGAGTCTCGCAAGTTAATTGCTCGATGGGTTGAAAAATTTGGAGAAAGGAGGCGCATCGAAAGAATAATTTCCTGCCCCATGTCATATCGATTTTTTCTTTTTGCCAAAGGAGAAAGTCATGACACACCAATCTGTTCCAAAAATGGTAGTGGTATAGAAACAAGTGATGGGTAGGCTAAAAAGCCCATATTTATCACTTCGATTTAACCACTACCAAGGATGTTTCCATGAAAGAAGTTGAATCCATTTTCAATACGGATTTTGTCCGCATGCGAATCATGTCCCTTGCGCCACGCGAAGCCGCGGAGTGGCATTATCACCGTGAAGTGACCGATGACATCACCTGCCTCACGGGCGCGATTCTCGTCCGCATGAAAGAGCCAGATGAGGAAGTCCGCTTGGCGTCTGGAAAGCGATGCCAGGTCGAGGCGCGGAGAGTCCATCAACTCGAAAATTTGGGAAGCGCTGAGGCGAGTTATCTACTGGCGCAAGGAGTGGGGAAATACGATTTCAACCGCGTGCATGGATAGGAGGCATCCGACAAAAATTCTTTTTTTCTCTACCGTACATCGAAAATCCTAAAGGTCTGTTTTGCCTTCGTGTACTGCCGATATGCCAGCGAGACCTTTAGGGTTTCTGGTGACTGATCCACTTTTCCATACTGGCAAGTTCACCCGCCGCAATCAATCATCCCCGGAGGTTAACATGATCCGCAAATTTCCATTCTGGTGTTTCGTAACCGGCGCGCTGCTCCTTGCGGCCTGCCAAACAACCTCTTCCTCACCAACCGCTTCTCCCCCAACCAAAGTCCCAGCCCAACCGACCCAGACCGTCGCGCCCACGGCAACCCTCCCGCCGACAGTTTCCCCCACACCCGAACCCACCGGCGACGGAATCCACTGGACCGTTCACCCCGATCCGGTCCTGGATGTGGGGCCGGATGGGGCCTGGGACCAAACCCTGGTGGGCGAGCCGCGCGTCTTTCGCAACGGAGACCTGTTCAACATGATCTTCGTCGGGCAGGACGGGAAGCGCGCCGGTGACGGCACAATCTCCCCCTTCTATGGGTACTCCCTCGGCCTCGCGACTTCTTCCGATGGCGTCGCCTGGGAAAAAGCGGCCTTCAACCCCATTTTAGGCTTGAAAGGCTCCGAATTTGGGATGCTCTGGCATGGCGACGTTCTTCATCAAGACGGCTATTTCGTGTACTACATCCTCGGCTCCACTCGCGGCGGGCGCGTGGGACAGCGCATTTACCTCGCCACCTCCCCCGACGGTCAGACTTGGACGCCCCATCCCGACCCTGTGATCGATCTCGGCCCGGCGGGCAGTTATGACGGCTACACCCTCGCCGCCTCCACCGTCCTCGTCGAAGAGGGGGGCTTCAAAATGTGGTACAACGGCATTGACGCCGCCGGGCGTATGACCATCAACTACGCCACCTCCCCCGACGGTTTCGCCTGGACGAAATACGAAGGCAACCCCGTGGTTGATCTCGGCCCCGACACCGCAACCTACTACCCCTCGGTGGTCAGGGTGGGCGCGACCTACATGATGTGGTTCACCTCGAATGGCATCCGCATGGCGACCTCGGCGGACGGCATCACGTGGGATATTTACCCCGACCCCGTGCTGGAAAAGGGGCCGGAGGGAAGCTGGTACGGACACTCCGTCCTGGAGCCGAGCGTGTACTTCGACGGGCGCGTGTTCCATCTCTGGTTCACCGGTTCCAGCGGACCCTTCCAGGAAAAGATCGGCTACGCCACCAGCCCGTAGAATATTCCCCCTGCCGCCCGCGCACCCACGCGCTGCTTGCCCTCCGCAACGAGGGCTTTCGCAGTTTTGTCGGGCGCGCGCTGGGACAGCCGATTGAGCGTCCCAAGTCTGTCACGACGAAGATGTTGGAAGACGCGGTGGCGAAGGCGAAGGGCGGCGTAAACACGTAAACACGTAAACAGGTAGACACGTTGACAAACACCTGTGTACGTGTGTACCTGGATACTTGTGTACTTACACAAACTCCCGAAGTCGCAAAGGCTTCGGGAGTTTTATTTGTGCGCCCAGCATGGGCGTTGACTAGAGGGTGAAAGACCCTTATGGAGGTTGATTGCACCAACCATTAGCGGAAGGCAAGGGCGTCATCGTGAGGCGAGGTCTGGAGGAAGCCGGAAGCAAACCTGCGACTTGAGGAACACGAAGCGCATGAGAGGCTATCCAAGTCGGGCGAGTTGGCAAGTGACAACGAAGCCCAATGCGATCAAGGGCTTGGGGAGTAAATGCGACAAGGGTGCAGGGAAAGTCAACGTTCTTACCTGGGGAGACCTGTCGTCCGGCTAACAAGTAACTCTGGCAGTGATGTCAGATTGAGACGGCAGGGGTCAGCCGAGGCCATAGTACCGAGAAGGTTCGGGAAGGGCTGAACATCGAGAGGATAAGTACGACGAGCAGTTCGAGGGATGAACACGAAAGGCCGCCTACCTCGTTAGAGAGGAACTCTGTGCAAGCGAAACAGGTGAAGCCTGTGGGAATTGCACAGAGAGCCGAGCATCCCCGGCACGAGACGAAGGAAAATCCAGCGCAAGAAGTTCTGTGCCATTCTCGGTGAACCGCCGGATGCGGACCCGCATGTCCGGTGGTGTGAGAGGGAGCGGTTAGCCGCCGCTCCCTACTCGATAACTGGGTTTGCGGGGAATCTCAGACTGAATTTGTAGTGCTACAACTGAGTGACCCCACGGGGATTTGAACCCCTGTTATGCTGGAAACAATTTTGTGTAGCAATTTTCGTGACTGGTCCAACTTTTTGTTATGAGAAATAAATCAGATCTGTGTGCGTACCACAAAAAATGAAGAATCTCTCCCAAATCCGCATAGGTGTTACAAGAACCTACTTCCCGAAAAGTAAAGTCCTGATATTATGCAAGCGTCTGCGTTCCAGCGATTCGTCAATCACCACGCGCAAATCCGCTTTACCTGCGAGAATAGCGGAGATGGTCGTGAAGTGACTCTTGGTGGTGTTGGCGATAACCTGCGCCAGTGTGGTCTTTCCCGTACCGGGTGGTCCCCACAAAATGATCGAGGAAAAGAGTCGGTCGGCTTCGATGGCGCGGCGCAGGAGTTTGCCCTCGCCCACGATGTGTTCCTGTCCCACGAATTCGTCCAAGGTGCGCGGACGCATGCGGGCGGCGAGCGGCGCTTCCATTTTCATACGTTCCTGCATGGCGTGGTCGAAGAGGTCGTTGGACATAAACGTGATTATAAGCGAAACGCTACCAATGCAAATCTGATGGTGCAAATCCTTCAGAGATGCTATTTGAATTCATAGCACTTCATCCTCATACAAAATCTCATATTTATAGCCTTGCTCGGTCAGGAATCTTTGGCGATTGGCGGCGAAGGTTTGATCTACGGTTTCGCGGGTGACGATGGTGTAGAAATGCGCCATCGCACCGTCGCTTTTGGGGCGCAGAATCCGCCCGAGGCGCTGGGCTTCCTCCTGACGGCTGCCAAACGTGCCGGAAATTTCGATGGCGACGCTGGCATCCGGCAGGTCAATGCTGAAGTTGGCGACCTTCGAGACAACCAGGATTTTCACTTTCCCCTTACGGAACTGCTCGTAGAGTTTCTCGCGCTCGCGCACAGGAGTCGCGCCGTTGATCAGCGGAGCATTCAGCCGTGCGGCGATTTCGTCCAACTGATCCAGATACATGCCGATGACCAGGATGCTCTCGCCCGCGTGATGTTTTAGGATGGACTGCAAAATCGGAAATTTGCGCGGGTTGTGTGCGGCCACGGAATATTTCTGGCGCTGGGGCGCAAGCGCATATTCCATGCGGACAGTTTCATCCAAGGACACGCGTATTTCATGGCAGATGGCGGTTGCAATCCAGCCTTGTTTTTCCAAATCCTTCCACGGCACATTATATTTTTGCGCGCCAATCAATGAAAAGACATCGCCTTCCATACCGTCCTCGCGTACCAGCGTGGCGGTCAATCCCAGCCTGCGGCGCGCCTGAATTTCAGCCGTGATGCGAAAGACGGGGGCGGGCAGCAAATGCACTTCGTCGTAGATGATCAGTCCCCAGTTGCGCGCGCTGAACAATCCAAAATGTGGGAACTCCTCCGTGCCGCGCTTGCGGTAGGTCAAAATCTGGTAGGTGCTGACCGTCACTGGGCGGATGTCCTTTTGCAAGCCCGAGTATTCGCCGACTAAATCCGCCGTCAGCGAGGTTTTATCCACCAGTTCGTTCATCCACTGGCGGACTGCCACCGTGTTGGGAGTCAAAATCAGTGTGGATGTTTGCAGTTGTGCCATCGCCGCCATGCCCACGATGGTTTTGCCCGCGCCGCAGGGCAGCACAATCACGCCGCTCCCGCCGCGCGCCGAGCCGCCCGCGTGAAAAATCTCAGCGGCTTCGGTCTGGTAATGCCGCAGGATAAATGGTTTGCCGTCCAGCGTGGATTGGCGCAGGGTAATCGGCAAATCTTCGCCAGGCGCGTAGCCTGCCAAATCTTCGGCGGGATATCCAATTTGTAGCAACGCCAGTTTCAGGTGTCCGCGTCTGCCCGAAGCAACCAGTGCGCGCCGCGCATCCAGCCGCTGCAAATATACTTGTGTTTTTTTATGGTTGAGAATTTCCACCATCAGCGTGGTGTCGTTGCTGGTGACAATCAGGTTCTCCCCCTCGCGCACCAACTTCACGCGCCCATAGCGTCCCACATATTCTTCGATATCGCGGGTCACGTTGGCGGGCAAGCCGTACTTCGAGAAAGCCTCCAAGCCAGCCAAAATTTCCGCGGCGGTCAATCCCGAAGAAGCCGCGTTCCACAGGGAAAGCGGCGTGATGCGATAGGTGTGAATATATTCAGGAGATTTTTCCAGTTCGGCGAAACGCGCCAGCGCATCACGCGCCTCTTCGTAACGCTTGTTCTGCACTTCAAGCAGGATGCTTTTATCGCCCTGCACGATTAATGGATTGGATGGGGATGGCAAAAGACCTCAGCGTGTTCCGTTTATTGGATTTCGATAATCAATGAATCTCGCAACTTGAGAACCGCCTCGTCAAACCTGGCTTGTTCTTTTTGTTGGATTTGGATGGAGCGGGTTTTTGGGTCAACTTGAAAAGGACAGCGCAATTCGGCGAGCATTTTTTGAACGGAGGTGAAGGATTCCTCGTCTGGGAATTGATAGCTGACAGAGACGCTACGACTTACCTTGACCTGCTTCGGTTTCCTGTGAGCTTTTTCCTGCGCCGTTTCTTTGGGAAAGCGGCTGACAGCGGATTCCGCGAGAGGGGTAAATTCGCCTGTCGGATGCTGAATCCGCAACGGGGCGTAGGCATTCGCTTCCAGTGTTGAAAGAATCTTTTCGTTGTCGCACACCAGCCGAAGGGTTGGGGTGATGCGCTCGGCTGTAAATTTATCCACTTCGAGAATCTCATCCACGCTTTCCAAAAGCGCGAATCCTTCGTAAAGCGTGAACTGGTCGGCGTGACCAGCCCATTCTTCCAGTTCCACTTTTACGTTGGGAGGTAGACTGCGCCCGCCGAGTTTTTCCAAAAGAGAAATCACATTCAGATCGAGCTGGCGCACCTGCTCGGCGGCGACAAAGGTCTTCTTGAGTTGAAAGATACCCACGTAGGCGCCATGTCCGCTGTTTGGACTGGAAACTTCTTCGCCCAGCGCGCCCACTTGCTGGATGATTTTTGCGGGGTAAAAATCCGATTCGATGACGACATCAAAATTAGGCTGGACGGTGAGTCGCGGCTGACTCTCCGCGCCGCTCATTAGGCGCGAAAATCGTTCGTTGACTCGAAACGCTTTGAGCATTCCGCGCGTTGGCTTGAGGCCCTTGTACGGCGTGGAGCTGTAAGCCACATCTACGAAGCGCAGGGTGAGCGGGATGTTTTCGAGAAAGCGCTCCACGTAGCGACCTTCGACGCGCTCGAAGCCATCCGGGTCATCATCGGGGATAGGTTTTTCGTTTCGATTCCATTCATCTTTGCCTTCGTAAAAATTACTGTAGCGGCTAAGAACGTTTCCCCGCTTATCCGCTTTAGGTGTGATTTTTGGAATGAGAAAAAATGGATGTTCTGCTTTGAGATACGCCACCAGAGATTCAACGCTGAACCATTGTCCGGGCAGACAGGTCTTGAGTACATCCAGCAGGAACTGGCGGATTGCGGGGAATTTCAATGTGGGCATAATCCCAGTGCCCGCACCCCATATACCAAATGAGTCCAATTCGCCCAGTATTGCAGTTTCGTAAAACTCGTTGTTACTGTGGTTACCGTACTCTTTGTGAGATTTGGCATGGATGAGCGTATCCAGAATTTGCTTTTCCTGCCCAGCAGGTGAGAGTTTGAGAAATTTGCCCAGGTCGGATTTGTTAACCGTGATGAAATTTTCGATAAAAGATGGCTCGGAACTGGAGTAACCGCGATATGTGCCTTTGACATCGTACTGAACCAATTCAAGGTGCAGGGCGAGGTCGTCAATGAAGCCAATCCAATGTTGTCGGGCGTACATCCAGTCGTCTTTTTGGGGCGGGTCAATTCCCAGTAATTTGGCGAGTCGATTCAAGTCGGCTTGCGGGATTCCGTTGGTGCGCGTCATGCGCTTGACGCTGTGTTCGCCGACATAATCGAGGTAGGTGAACAGGTCGCGCAGGAGGTCGCGGTCGTTGGAAAAAGTTCGCAGTTTTTTTGGGTCGAGGGGAGTGAGCATAGGAAAGGATGAATGATGAAGGATGAATTTGTTACGTGTTCCGTGAGCGGATGATGGGCTAGGGACGAATCGTTTTGGTGACGAAGCCTGTTTTTCTGAGGATTTTTTCGACGCTGGAACGGAACGCTGAGGGGAAGGCGATAAATTCTTTGTTGAGGATGATGGCGTTTTGTCCCAACTCACGCTCCAGTTGGACGCGCAGGTTCAGGTCGCGGACGCGGGCGATAAGCAGGTTTTCGTGCAGGATGGTTTTTCCCCATTTTTTGTTGACGGCGTCAAGGGCTTTTCCGAAGGCGGGGATGTTTTTAGCCAGCCAAAGCGAGAGGGGGGAATTTCGCTCTTGGGGTGTTGCCTGTCCCAATTTGATGGGGCTGGGCGTGGCGCGTAACGTATTTCGCGCCGCGTCCGCGCTGAGATATGTGAGGGCATTGAGCAGTTCGAGGGCGTGGGGCGGGATGTGGCGCAGGTCAATGTTGACCGAATCCGCTTTGGGATTGGATTCAATTCCTGAAACAGAATCAGGCTGGGGGGCGATGGAATCGGTCTGTTTTTGGGTGGGGCGGTACACGAAAGCGGAATCCATCTTCAGCCGCGAGAAGAGTCCCAATTCCCAGCCTTGATGCAGAATTTTTTCGGCAGACGGAATTTTTCCGCCGAAGCAGTAAATCTTGAGCGCGGGGTCAAGGCTTGCGGGGCGCGCCCATTCGTCGGGGGAAAGTTGATTCAGTAAGTTGAGGGTGGCTTGGGTGGGAGATAATGAAGCAGGAACACTGGAGTTGGTGATGTTTAGCGCCAGCCACCAAGCGCGTGCTTGCCAATTTTGCAGGCGCGCGGCGGAAAGCGGCTGTTCATCAAGATGGATCGTGCCGCCCTTGACTTCGATCTTTACGTGGTCATTGGGGAAGGCTGGTCCGCCGCCAATCAATTGAAGCAGTTTTTTGCGGATGGTGGTATCGCTGGTTTCGCCGTGTTCAACGTTTGTGACGACAGGTAGAATCGGAGGCAGATAGGGGGCGAATTCGGGCGGCAGGGCAAAACGCCAGCGTTCCAGTTGAACGGTGTCGCCGCGCAGGTTGATTTCTGCCATGATGAGCAGTCCGCGTCGGACAAGGTTCTTTTTGACGGCATCGAATGTGACCTTGTACTGTTGGGTGAATGTGCCGTGATAATGTTTACCAAATTGCGCGGCGCTTCCATACAGCCGCTCGAAGAAGGCAACGTTCACTTCGCCTGTTTGGTGGAGCAGGTGCAGTGTGATGACTTCTTCGGCGCTGAGAACCTGCATGGACTCAGTCACGCCGATGGAGGAGACAAAGAAACTGGCAAACGAAGTGCGCGAGGCAGTTTCGCTATTGCCGAAGCCGCGTGCTTTGCGAATGGCGTTCAGGTCAACATCTGCCAGGTCGGCGCACATGCTTTGCAGCAGGTTGGGAATGGACACGCAGGGATTGTATGGGAAGATGGCGGGGCTGTCAAATGTTCGTTGGCGTGAAAAGGTCAGCCAGAGCGGCTAGACCTTGGTTTCCCGACAGTTGATGTTTTTGGGGAGAGAAATTGAAGATTGCTCAAATTGGCGTGTTTTGCGTTACAAACCGCTCAAAAACTTAGAAATCTCCCCAAATCCGCATAGGTGTTACAAGAACCTACTTCACGAAAAGGATGGTGCGAATGTTATGCAATCGTCTGCGTTCGAGCGCCTCGTCAATGACGACGCGCAGGTCGGCCTTGCCCGCCAGGATGGCCGAGATGGTGACGAAGTGACTCTTGGTGGT
>Ga0100396_1000577_pt1 | contig 22123 bp, 16 predicted proteins | sample CryGeymeta201520_FD_81551 | JGI IMG/M metagenome (GOLD analysis project Ga0100396, IMG submission 81551) | Groundwater microbial communities from Crystal Geyser aquifers in Utah, USA - Crystal Geyser metaG 2015-20 | ecosystem: Environmental > Aquatic > Deep subsurface > Groundwater | place: USA... | reverse complement strand
TGCGCATCACCGCGCCGAAGAAGGATTTCGTGCGCTCCCGCGAGGGATAAGGGGCGTAGAAGTCCAGCGCGCCGAAATCGCGCGAGGCGAAGCCGGCGAACGCGTCCCAGTCGCCGCTGCCGGTCTCGCGCACCACCCGCGCGGTGGCCGTGTAGACCTCGGCGTCGTTGCCCAGCCACTTCTCACCGCCGCCGGTGGCGGGCGCGGCGTAGCCGTCGGTGCCCAGGGCCGAACCCGAAAGCCGCACGCCCGTCAAACCATCCAGCCGCATGTTCGCCACGCCCCGCGCCCCGCGCGTGCCCTGGCCCCCGCCGCTGACGGCCAGCTCGCCGCCCGATTCATCGGCGGGACGCTTGGCCACCACGTTCAGGGTGCCGCCGAAGGCGCCCGAGCCGTACAGGGCCGCCCCGTGGCCGGGCAGGACCTCCAGGCGCGAGATGTCCTGCAATGCCAGCGGCAGATCCAGCAGGTGATGGCCCGTCTGCGGGTCGCTCAGGTCGTAGCCGTCCAGCAGCACCTGCACCTGGTCAAAGCCCGAGCCGCGGATGCTCAGATCCGACTGCACGCCGAAGGCGCGGCGCTGCCCTGTGACCACGCCGGGTTCGACGGCCAGGGCGGCCGCCACCCCATCGGCGGCGCCGTGGTCCAGGTCATCCGAGGTGACGACCCCCACCGAGCGCAGGGTGCCCGGCAAGGCCGCCGGCACGCGCGAGCCCACGACCTCCAGGGGCGCGGCCAGCCACAAGGTGTCGCCGGCGGCGACGATGAACGAGGCCGACGAATCGGGCAGGACCGTTTCCTGCGCCAGGACCGGCGCACGGACGAACGACAAAAGCATGAGCGCACAGCCCACGCGAAACATGCGTAGCATGATGATTAACCTCGGCAGGCTTCGGGTCAGGCGGACCCGGTTTTCGGTTTGGGCTTGGCGTTCCACAGCCGGAAGGCCAGCACCAGGCCGATGATTGCCATCGGGATCATGGCCAGCGGCCACGCCCGCCAGTTGGCGGGATCGGCGGCCGCCCCGGTGATGCGTCCGGCGGCGTCCAGCTCCTCGTCGGGCAGGATCAGGGCGTAGGTGCCCGACATGACCGCGGTGCCAAGATAGACGAAACCGTCGATGATTCCCACCGCGATTCCCGCGTTGCGCGCGCCCCCGAAATCCATGCTCGCGGTGCCCGACAGCATGCCGTGCACACCAATCACCGCCATGGACATCAGGACCACCAGCCAGCCCACCCACGGCATCTGGTAGGTGAACACCAGCAGCACCGCGCCGGCGAGCATCACGCCGTACAGCAGGCCCGCCACCGGCCCGCGCCGCGACTGGAAGGCGTGGTCGCTGATGGAACCGGCGATCACGCCGCCGGTGATCCCGGCGATGCACAGCAGCAGCCCCCAGTTGTCGTACACGAAGCTCGACTTGAGCCCCAGCGCAACGTCGGTCTGCTTGGCGAAGGTGCGGAACCACTGCATGATGGACTGCCGCAGGAAACCGCTGCAGAACTCGATGGCCGCGATGGTCATGATGATCGGGTTGCGCGCCATCATCATGAAGACCTTCAGCGCGGGCATGCGCGGACCCTCCTGGCCGGAAGTCGCGTCGCCGGTGTTGAAGTCCTCCTGGCCGGCCAGGGACGGCCGATTGCGCACGATGAAGAAATCCAGGAGCCAGAAGATGCCCAGCAGGATCGCGGGCATGAAGAAGACCCACACCAGGCCCATGCCCGTGAGGATCATGTCGCCCAGATCGAAGGCGAAGTAGATGCCCAGCGAGATGAGGATGCCGAAGATCGCCCCGAACACCCCGCGCTCGCGCACGTGGAACCACGGGGCGTTGACCTTGACGATGGCCACGGCGCCGAAGCTCTGGAAGTACATGTTCACGGAGTAGAGCAGCGAGAAGATCACCACGAAGTGGGCCGACAGCGAATCGAACATGGGCCCGTGGTGGAGCAACGACCACGAGGCCAGTCCCATGAGCGCGTTCAGGACCATCGCGCCGCCCGCGCCCATCAGGATGGAGAAGCGTCCGCCCAGCCGGTCGGTCAGCGGGCCGTTGATCAGGAAGGAGACCCCATAGACGATGGTCCCCCACATGAAGATCACGCCGAAGTCCGCGTTGCCCATCAGCGGGCTGTCGTCCAGGGCCTTCATCTCCTCGAAGGCGAACTTGCTGATCTTCAGGTTGTAGCGCCCCATGTACAGGAAGGCGTAAGTCAGACCCAGGGGCAGCCAGTTCATCAGCCGCCGCCGCTTGAATCCCTTGTCGTGGCCCACTTCCACCGTCGGCAGGCGATAGAAAATCAGTCCGACGATGACCAGCAGGATCACCACGGGGGAGAATTCCTGCAGCCACTGCGGCAACGAGTCGTGGAAAGCGTGGAACCAGTCGAACATGAGAGTTCACTCCTGATTTCGGGGGATGGAAAGCGGTTACGGGATGATACCCCCGCGCGACCGCATGATCCACAATTTCCCTCGCCATGATTCGACGGCGAGATTAGGGGATCGCGATTCCTGGCCGGGGCGTCTTGCAGGCCCGGGAGCCACGGACGGCGCGAGGCCCGGAAAGTCGAGCCCGATCATGACAGGAAGTCATGATCGGGCGTCCCCGAAAAGGAATCGCGATCCCCTAATCTCGCCGTCGAATCACGACGAGGGTGATATCATCGGACTGCGGCACCTCGGCCGTATGCGCCCCGACCGCCGCCAGGATCGCCTCCTGGATCCCCGCCGCGGGTAGGTGACGGTTCTCCAGAATCACCTTTTCCAGGGCGTCCTCACCGAACATGGCTTCGGGATCGTCCTCCTCCACGCCCGGCCCCACCGCCTCGGTGATGCCGTCGGTGTACATCACGATCACGTCGCCGGGGCCGAGGTCCACCTCGTCCTGCTGGTAGACCTGGTCCTCGAGCATGCCCAGCAGCAGGCCGCCGCGGCTGAGATGTTCAATGGCGCCGTCGCTGCGCACGACCAGCGGGGGATTGTGACCCGCGTTGGTGCAGGTGAAATGGCCGGTGCCCGTATCGAGCAGGCCATAGAAGAAGGTGGCGAACATGTGCGGATCGGTGGAGCGCACCAGCAGATCGTTCACGCTGGTCACCACCGAGGACACCGATCCCGGGTGCAGGACCTGGCCGTGCAGGCTCGCCTGCAGGTTGGACATCAGCAGGGCCGCGGGCATTCCCTTGCCCGAGACGTCCCCGATGGCGATGCCGATGAGATCCTCGCCCTGGGCCATGAAGTCGTAGTAGTCCCCGCCGATCTCCCGGCTGGGGATGCTGGTGCCGACCACCTCGAAGCCCTCGATGGTCGGATACACTCCCGGCAGCAGGCGCTCCTGAATGGACCGCGCCATGGACAGTTCCTGCTTGAGCCGGTCGTTGGCCAGGGCGATCTCCCGGCCCTTGAGCAGGGACATGGTCATGTCGTTGAACCCGGCGGCCAGGTCGCCGAACTCGTCTTCGTTGGGCAGGGTGACGCGGGTGTTCAGTTCCCCGCCCGCCACCGCGGTCATCCCCCGGTGCAGGGAGTGGACGGCGGTCACGATGCCCTCGGTGATGCGCACCCCGAAGAACACGGCGAACAGTTCCAGCACCAGGAACAACACGATCAGCAGACCCAGCACCACCATCACCGCGATGTTGAGGTTGGATTCGCCCTTGAAGAAGTCGGCGGTGATCTCGGGCCAGCCGACCTTCAGGTTGATGAAGACCATGTTGTGGTTCAGGCCGTCCGCATGGTGGGTCAACACAGGGAACAGGGTCCCGCCGAAATACAGGAACCGGTTCCAGAAAGGCGAATCGGAATCGATGTCCCGATAGCTGGCCCTGATGCCGGGAAAAGCCATGGCGTCGAGAACGTCCCTGTCATCCGGGCTGTCGGTCGTGCCGATCACGATGCCGCTATCGGAACGGTGGGCGCTGATGCTGGAAAACTCGATGGCGGCGCCCAGGATCCGGGACAGGGCCTTCAGAGGACGTTGTCCCAGCTTCCAGGCCTCGGCCCGGGGGCTCTCCGTATCCAGCCCGCGCCAGCGCATGAGCCAGACCGAACCCTCGAAAACGAACCAGCACGTGGTGTCGGCCCGGGCCGGCGCCCCGACGGAATCGGCTTCCGCAATCAGGAACCCTCTGAGGTTCCTGGCCAGAGCTTGCATGGCTTCCGGCGCGGGGATGCGCACGGCGCCTGCGGTTCCGTCATCCGGCCACGTGAAGGTCGTATCGAAGAGAGCGCCGGAAAAATCCGCCCCGGCGTCGGTCAGGGTGCGCCACGAATCCAGGGTATCGCGCGCGCGCACGGCGCGGCTGCCGCCCAACCCGGTGTACAGGATGGTCAAGCCCAGCGCCGAGATCAGGACCAGGGGAATGAATCCGATGAGGATGGCGTTGACCGCCAATTTGGGGCGCAACCGCAGGAAGTGCAGCCGCATGCGCAGGACCAGGTGCAGCTGGGACCAGAACCAGAAGAGGATCAGACTGCCGAGAGCCCAGCCACCCAGGGCCTGCATGCGCAACAGGAAGCCGGACGCCTCGCCGTTCCAGAATCTCCGGCCCAGGATCAAGGCCGCGAACATGACGAACCCCAGGCCGAAACCGATGGCCCGGTTCCGCGGCGATACCAGCCGCCAGGGGCGATACCAGCGGAACGTCAAGAAGAACCCCGACATCACCAGGCCCAGGACCATGCCCACCTTGCCCGTGACCAGGATCAGGACCAGGGAGAAGCCGTGGGCCAGGATCCACAGGCGGGTTCCCCAGCAATCGAGCAGCAGAAAGCCCAGGACCAGGATCCACGCGCTCGCCAGCAGGAATCCGGCCAGGGTGATCGCCACAATCGACGGCAGGATGTGCAGGTCGCGATCGAGGCTGACAACGGCGGTTGTCGCCAACACCAGGAGACAACTGAAGAGAATCTGTCGCCAGGCGAATACGGATTTGCTTTCCCGGGAGGGCGCGAGCAGCTTCAACGGATACCATTTTCCTGTTTGAAGGTGGCCCAGTTTTCCTTCAAGGCGCAGAACGCCGCGAATCCCGTACCGTTGAGGAAGGGGTTGTGGTCCCGCTCGTGACCCAGGGTTGACACTTTCATCTCCCCCGGTCCCCCGTAGTAGTCATGGCCGGGGTAAACCCGGGTTTCCGGCGAGAACAAGAGGATCCGCTGCAGGGAATCCCACTCCTCCTGGGAGCTGGAGCCGGGAAAAAAGGACCCGGTCCCCCCGACCTTGCCACAGAACAGCAGATCCCCCGTCACCAGGAAGTCCTCGTAAAGGAAGCAGAAATGGTCGGGAGCGTGTCCGGGGGTGGCCAAGGCCCGCACGACCAGACCGCCCACCCGCACGAGTTGATCATCGACCAGGGGCTGGGCCCCGGCGACCACCTCGGGATTCCCGGCGAATATTTCCGCTCCGGTGAGCTCCGCCAGGGCGGCCGCCTCGCCGGTGTGATCGCAATGGCCGTGGGTGATCAGGATGGTCTTGATGGACAATCCCTGGTCCTGGGCGATGGCGGCGAAGGTCCCCGCGCCGAACCCCGGATCCACCGCGGCCGCATCCCCCGTGCGCGCATCGCCGATCAGGTACTGGAAATTGCGGTCCCCCCCCAGGTGCAACTGGAGGAACCTCACATGGTCCCGGCTGTGGTCGTTGACAATCATGGGCAATCCCTCCCGGGGCGGATCATAGCCCAGACACCGGATCGTGCCAAGGACCGTCAACACGCTTGCGGGCCGGTTGCAGCTTCATACAATTAAATTACGGTATGGGGACAGGGCAGCGGCCCGGCCGCGGCCGGCCTGAAGAGAGAAGAGAATCGCAATGCCGAGACTATTATTGCGCCTGCTCCTGGTCGCCTGCTTGGCGGCCAACGCTGCAATCGCCTTCGCAGGGCCCGGGGATCCCGGCACCCCGGCTGCGGATTTCGCCCTGCAGGAATTTCCCGCCGGGCCCATTCATACCCTGAGCCAACACCATGGTGAAGTGGTGTTGCTTTTCATGGTTGGATATGGCTGAAGCTCCTGCATCGGCTTCGGCTCCGGTACGGAGGCCATCAACCAGACCTACGGCGACCAACCCTTCCAAGCCCTGGCCATCGATCTGTGGGACGGCAATCAGGCCCAGGTCCAGGTCTTCGCCAGCGCCTCCGGAGTGACCTACCCCATCCTCATGAAAGGCTCCGCCGCCGGGATTCCGGCCGCTTACGCCTGCACCTACGACTACCTGTTCGTCATCGGGGGCGATGGGATCGTCATCTGGCGCGGCAACTACAACGACGCGGCCATCCGTGATGCCATCGACCAGGGACTCGAAAGTCTTGTCTCACCGACTCCGGTGATTCCCTTCGGCGAAAATCTGCTTCTGCCGAATTATCCCAACCCCTTCAATCCACTGACCCGCATTCCCTTCGAGCTGGCCTTGGGAGACGGCGACATCCCCGTGACCCTGCAGATCCTGGATCTCAGGGGACGCATCGTGTCCACGTTGATTGACGACCGCTTCCATCAGCCCGGGCGGCGGTACGAAGTCACCTGGGACGGGACCGACAACGCCGGGCGACGTCAACCCAGCGGGATATATTTTGTGCAGCTGCACGCCGGCGCCACCGACCGGATCCGCACCCTGACCTTGGTGAAGTGACCGCCCCCGCGGGGTGAGCCGACGGGTCAGTCCTGGACCACGGGCCGCCGCATAGCCGGCGGCAGAACCTCGATTTCCAGGGACATGCTGTCGTTGAAACCAACGTCGTCGCCCAGATCGTGCTGCACCACCAGGGTGTAGGTCCCCGGCGCCAGGTCGGCCGGGGTGCGAATGTGCGGCGCGCTGGTGATGGACTGGCCCACGGCCAATCCCGAGGACAACACCCGCGGCGTGGTCACCTCTGTCCCCGAGCCGGATTCGAACATGCGCAGGGTCACCGGCCCGGTCACGGCGCTGGTGCCGCGATTGCCCAGGGCGACCTTGGCGTGAACGGTGTCACCGGGGTGGATGCTGGCCTGGGCGCGGAAAGACCGGAAACCGAGATCCGAGAACGCGGCCAGGGGCGCCGCCATGCCGATGGGCTCGATGTTCCCGTCGCGGTCGCCGCCGGCGGCCAGACCCCAGGGGCTGTTCTGAGGCGCGCCCTGGTCGATCAGGGCCTGCCGGATGGCGTACACCCCCGCCGCGTCGGCGGCCCGGCCGTGTTGGGCGATATACAGGGCTGCCAGGCCCGCCGCGTGGGGCGAGGCCATGCTGGTACCCGACAGCGCCGCGTAGCCGCCTCCGGGCACCGAGGAGATGATGTCCACGCCCGGCAGCATCAGGTCGATGGCCGCCCCCGGCGAGTTCACCGGGTTGCCCGCCACGACGTTGTGGGATGTGTTGGAGAACGAGGCAAAGGAATCATCGTCCCCGGAGGAAGTCGCCGCGCCCAGACCGCCGGGCAGACGGTCGCCGTCGGCCAACGCGCTGACGGTCATGGCCTCGGGGATGGCCGCCGGCACCTGATCATCCCAGTTGCCGATGGTCCGGTCGAAGCCGTACACGTCCATGCCGTAGTTGCCGGCCGCCACGGCCACCACAACGCCCTGGCCCACGCAGCCCTGGATGGCACTGCGCAGGGCATCGGACCAGCCGAACCCGCCCAGGCTCATGTTGATGACCTCGATCTCATCGGCGCGGGCGGCAACCCAGTCGACCCCCGCGATGATGTCGGACATGCTGCCGCTGCCGCTGTCGTTGAGGACCTTGACGGCCCACAGCCGGGCGCCGGGCGCCACGCCCACCACGCCCTGGCCGTCGTTGCGCGCTGCGGCGATGCCGGCGCAGTGGGTGCCGTGGCCGAAGCCGTCGCGGAAGTCGGGATCACTGGTGCCGCCCAACAGTTTCACGCCGCCGACCACGTTCAGATCGGGGTGATCCGGATCGATGCCCGTATCGATGATGGCGATGTCCACGTCAACCGCCGCCGAAACCCCGTCGATGCCGGAATACGGGTTCCGCTCCACGTCCTCCCGATCCACACCCGTGGGCAGAAACTCGGCGAACGCCTGCATGGGCCGGTCCGGTTCCACGCCCAAGACCCCGTTTTCGGCGGCCAACGCGGCGGCTTGTTCGGCGGTCATCCCGGCGGAAAATCCGCGCAGCGCGGAACTGTACAGGTGTTGGACGGCAAAGCCGTTGCGCTTGGCCAGATCCGTCGCCAGGGCCGCGACCGGTCTCTTGCCCGGTTCCAGCCGCACGATGTAACGCCCGGGCAACACCTCACCGGCCCCGGGGGGCAGGCCCTTGTCCGCCGCCCGCGAAACGGCATCAATCCCGGGGGCCGTCAGCGGATTGGTGGGGCTATCGCTGGAACACCCGGCCAAGGCCAAGGTGAAGAGACTGCTCAGAATCAGGAAAATTCCTCGGTTTCGGGACGACATGCGCGATTCCTCCGGTGCAGGCGATGAAGTGGCGACCAAAGCAGGATGATACCACAAAAGGATAGCGGAAGAATCACGATTAAAGAGGGAACGGACCGCTATTCAGCGAGGAGATCTACGGCACGCAGGCAGTCCTGCTGGGAGGTGACCTTCCAGTTGCCCGGTTCACCCGGCACCAGAACCGGCGGGTGGCCCCGGACCGCCAGGAGGCCCCCGTCGTCGGTGAAATCCCTGCCGTTTTCCGCGGCCCAGCGGTGGGCGGCATGCAGGAGGTCCCAGCGGAACACCTGGGGCGTCTGGACCGCGCGCAGGGCGTCGCGCTCCAGGTACTCAACCTGCGGATCACCGGTCCACACGATGGTGTCGGTCACCGGCAACCCCGGCACTGCCCCTCCGGAAGCGGCGGCCTGGACGACCAGTGCGGCCAGGAGATCCGCCGACGCGAAAGGACGCGCCGCGTCGTGAACGGCGACCAGATCATCGGGCGCAGGTTCCAGCTCCGCCAGCTTCGTCAAGGCCTGCCAGGTCGAAGCGGTGCGCGTGGGCCCGGGCTCGGCCACCCGCAACGGGCCATCCGGCCGCAGGCGGGCCAGTTCGGTCTCCACGCCCCCCCGGCCGGCAACCGGTGCGGTCACCACCACGGCGCCCAGGCGATAGCCGTGCCCCCCCTCCCCGGCCAGGAAGGTCTGCAGGCTGACCGAAAACAACGGCCCGCGCGCCGTCATGAGGAACTGTTTGGGCTGGTTGCCGCCGGCGCGCAATCCCCGTCCCCCGGCCAGGTGGACCAGGTGAACCAGGGGTATCGGGCGACTCAGTTCCGGGCGCCTCGGTGCCGTCATCTCAACACCCTCCCAGGGCCCGATTTGCCGCCGGTTCCAGAGCCAGGGCCACGCCCTCTTCCACGCTGGTGCAGGTGGCGATCTCCAGCCCCTGGGTGCGTTTCTTGCTCTTTCCCGCCGCCGGAGCCATCACGACCCGGGCGAATCCGTGGCGGCCGGCTTCCAGCAGGCGGGCGTCCAGGTCCGTGACCCGGCGCACCTCCCCCGTCAAACCGGCCTCGCCCAGGACCAGGGTGCTCGCGGGCACCGGCCGCTCCCGCAGGGATGAAGCCAGGGCGGCCATGATGGCCAGATCGGCCGCGGGATCGTCGATACGCCCGCCTCCGGCCACCTTGACGAAGATGTCGCAACCGGCCAGGTCCATCCCCGCGCGCTTTTCCAGGATGGCCGCCAGCAAGGCCACCCGCTTGCTGTCAACCCCCTGCACCACCCGCTGGGGGGTACCGTAACGCGAGGGTGACACCAGGGCCTGGATCTCCACCAAGAAGGTGCGCGAACCGTTGCGTATGGCACACACGGCGGCTCCCGGTTCGTTGCCGCGGCGTCCGCTGAGAAACAAGACCCCGGCCTGATCCACCGGCACCAGCCCGTCGCCACGCATTTCCAGCACCGCCAGTTCGCCCGTGTTCCCGAAGCGGTTCTTCACCGCGCGCACCATGCGGATGGGGCCGCCGTCGCTGCCTTCGAAGTACAGCACGGTGTCCACCATGTGCTCGAGCAGCTTGGGACCGGCCAGGTCGCCACTCTTGGTCACGTGCCCCACCAGAAAGACGGGAAAGCCCGTGCGGCGGGCGAAATCGGCCATCACGCCGCCGCAGTACTTGATCTGGGTGGGGCTGCCCGGGAAGGCGTCGATGTGCTCGCTGTGCAGGGTCTGGATGGAATCGACGATGACGATGCACTTCCCGGCTCCCGGAGCGTCCCCTTCGGTTGACGTCTCCAAGGATTGACACTCCCGGTCCAAGGCGGACAACAGGGTTTCCAGGTGCACTTCCGGCAGGATGGAGAAACCGGGGCTGCGGTCGGCGGCGAATCCGAGACGTTCGGCCCGCATCCGGATCTGGGTGGGGGATTCCTCTCCCGCCACGTAGAGCACCCGGACCCCCTGGGCTGCCCACCACAGGGCCAGCCCGGTCAATAGGGTGGATTTTCCCACGCCCGGTTCGCCGCCCAGCAGCACCACCGACCCGGCCACCAGGCCCCCGCCCAGCACCCGGGCAACTTCGGTCGGCGCGACGGGCAGACGCTCGTGCTCGGCGGAGCCGATTTCCGCCAGCGGAACCGCCTCCAGCACTCCGCCGGGACCACGGCGGTTCCCGGCGAATCCCGGAGCGCCGGCCTCACGCTCCTTGCCGGAACGCGACCCGAAGCCCCGCGAGCCCTTCTTGCCCCCTTCCGGGGCGAGCTTCATTTCCTTGAAGGTGTTCCACTGTCCGCAGCCGGGACACCTGCCCAGCCAGCGCAGTTCCTCGTGGCCGCAGTCGGTGCAGAAAAACCTGGTGGTGGATTTGGCCATGGAGGTCCCATCCCCTTGCGGATCGTGATTGGGCGGGAGGGTCAGCGCACCAGGAGCATCTTGCGTTCCCGGATCTCGAATGGCGTCTCGAGCAGGTACAGATAGACGCCGCTGCCCACCTCGCGGCCGGAACCGTCCCGGCCGTCCCAGACCACGCTGTGCGGGCCGGCGTCCAGGACTTCACCCAGCAACCTGCGCACAACCATACCACGCAGATCGAAAATGGAAAGCTGCGTCCGGCAGGCAACCGCAAGGTCGAAGGCAATCCTCGTCTTGGGGTTGAAGGGATTGGGGCTGTTGGGGTGCAGCACGGCCATGGCGGCGGGAGCGCGACCGCCGGCGGACACGAAATCCTTGAGCACGAAATTCAGACCCCAGCTGTCGATCACCCCGTTACTGCCCGGCAGGGCGTCGATGGCGGTCAGGGTCCAGGGTCCGATGCTGGTCTCGTCGTGGAACCAGGACAGGCTGCCCGGCCCGTCCACGGTCAAGCTCTGGGGATAGTTGCCCACCAGGTCGACCGTGCCTGCGTCGGTCCGCAGATGCAGGGTCACCTCGGTTCCCGAGGGGCTGGTCAGCAGCAGGGTCAGTTCGCCGATGTCCGGATGGGTGATGTGCACGTCCACCGAGACATCCACGACGATTCCGGACTGGGCGCCCGACAGGGTGATCACGCTGGAAACGCCCGCGGGATCATCCATGGGGATGACCAGGTCCGGTACGACGGAGACCGGCAGGTTCACGATGGTGGTGACCTGGAACCGCCGGGGAAGATCCGTGCCGTAGGCCGGCCAGGTGGTGGTGAAACCGTTGGTGCCGGTGGCGGTGACGGAGTACTCGATGGTCGACCCCAGGCCCTGACCCGGAATGGCGGCGCCGAACTCATCACTGTTACCGGTCGGGGACATGGCCAGGGCGTTCCAGCTCCCCTCGTTGACACGATAATTCAGCACGACGCTGGCCGGGTCGACCCCGACCCGGTCGGTGACCACAGCCGTCACCGGATAGGGTCCAAAAGTGTCGTCGGTGTCACCCAGGGGAGACGTCTGGAACATCGGGCCGAAATAGGTCACCGCCGCCAGGGCATCCACCACGCCCCAGCCGTAGTTGTTATCCGGCGCACCCGCCTGCGAGGCGGTCTCGCGCAACGCCTCGAGCACCTGCAGGGGTGTCAACCCCGGCACACGCGACAACATCAGAGCCGCCACCCCGGCGGTCAGCGGGCAACTGAATGAGGTCCCGTTGACGAAGCCGTAGCCGTGATCATCGGTGGGGTTGGCCACGGGGTTGCCGAGCCCCAAGGCCATGACGTCGGGTTTGATGCGGCCGTCGGCCGTCGGCCCCGGCGAGGAAAAGGAGGTGTAGGTGCCGGACAGATCCACCGCGCCCACGGTGATCACGCTGTCGGCGTCGGCCGGGGCGATGAGCGAGTTGGTGGAGACCCGGTTGTTGCCGGCGCTGTTGACCACCACGAGTCCTCGGCCCGCGGCCAGGTCGGCGGCGATGGTGGTCACGGCCGTGTTCCCGTCCAGGTCGGCGAAGGTGTACCAATCGATGTAGCCCAGCGAGGACGAGATGATGTCCGCGCCCCGGGCCTCGGCCCACTCCAGGCCGGCCACCCAGTTGTCCTCCTCGGCGGGAACCTCCTGGGAGACATCTTCGGTGCGCGCAAGCAGCACCGATACGCCGTAGGCCGGCGAGATGAGTCTCCCGGGCATGTAACCGGCCAGGGTCGAAAGGGTCATGGTGCCGTGGTTGATCGCCGAGGTGGCGTCACCCGCCTGGTAGCCCACGATGGAGTCGTTGCCCACGAAATCGTAGGCGTCCAGCACCGTCACTCCGGCCAGGGCCTCATGGGTGGTGCGGAATCCCGTGTCCAGCATGCCCACCACGATACCGCGACCGGTCACGCCCATCTCGTGCACAGCGGGCACCTGGACCTGCTGCAACGGGGAAAGATTCAGGCCGTAATCCAGGGTCCACTGGGCCGCCTTGTCGACGCCGTCACTGGCCAACCGGGAGGCAGGTTGCATCTTTGGAGTCAGGGGATTCCGGAACCGCCGCACCAGATCCACCCGCTCCACCATGGGCAAGGTCGAGACGCGCTCGACGTCCGTGGCCCGCAGCCTGAAGCTGGCCGCGTTGAGCCAACGACTGGTGTGCCGCAGCCGGCCGCCCACCTCCTCCACCGCGCCCAGGTAAGCCGAGGCCACCGGGAGGTCCCGGCCGTCGACCACCGGTCGATCCGGGGCCATGGCCCGGCGACGGCGGGCGAGGGTGCGTGGGCTCAACTTCTCCTCGGCCCGGCGCACGGCGGCGTCCAGGCCGCTCTTGGCCACGCCCTTGTCGCGAAAATACACCCACACGGTCAACGGCTCGTCGGCCGCCAAACCCAGATCCAGGGGATGGTCCATCGCCGCCTGCAACAGGGGCGACACGAGGCCATCAGGGGTATCCCCGGATCCGCTGGCGGGAAGGGTGCCGATCAGGGCCACGGCCAGAGCGGCCAGGCCGATCGTCACTCCACGGACATGGGCAACGGACAAGCGCACGGGTGTCGTCTCCGGCATGAGGGGAAACCGATACACAGGCGGTCGGGAGCGGATATGCCCCGACCGCTGCATGATTATACCACAAAATGCCGTTCACGGGGAGACCCCGGGAGGTTATTCAATCTCTCCGGGGGCGTCGGCATCGGTGACCAGGCCCATTGCGCGCAAAACATCCAGCAACCACCAGTGGGCGGTGGGATGGACGGACCAGGCTTCTCCCAGCACCTGGAGGCAGTATCGCGCCTCTTCCTTGGTGCCGGTCAGGGCCTCGGCGGGAGTGACGAGCTCGGCATCCTCATCCTCACCCATGCCGATGAGCAGGGGCGCGACGTAGGCGTTCACGTCCAGGGCATGATCCACGGCTTCGCGGGCGCCCTCTTCGTCACCCACCAGCAGGAACACGAGCACCCAGGCCCAGTTGTAGACCGCGCCCTCCTCGTCGTCGATTTCCTCGAGGAGATCCCAGGTCCGCTGCACCTCGCCCATGGCCAGGTAGTTGCCCAGCAGCAGGGCTCCGTTGCCCATGTGGTCCTCGGGATCCAGGTCCATGAGGTTTTCGTAGTGGGCCACGGCATCCAGGCGGCGCCCCACGTTCCACAGCACTTCGGCCAGTTGCTTGATGCAGCGCATGTAGGGCCGGGCCTCGACCATGGGCCAGAAGTCGCCCATGAATTCGGCGAAGAAATCCTCGCCCAGATCCTCTTCCCCGCAGGTGGCGGCGTGCTGGAGCAGGGGAATCAATTCGCCCATGTCCTCGGCGGTCAGGAAGGCCCGGATGACCAGCGCGTCCACGCAGCGCGGATCGCCCTCGAGGGCCTGCTCGGCGAAAGCGAGAGCCTCTTCGCCCGACAGCGCGTCGTAGGCCTGGAAGGCCAATTCCTGGGCCATCTCGCCGGGCCGCTTGCGGACCAGGGCGGAATAGTTCTTGGCCAGTTCAGCGTGCTCGACTTCCTGGAGCACGACCCGGAACTCGTCTTCGGATGCGAAGGTTTCCGCCTCGTCCATGCCCAGTCGCCAAAGCCGCAGCATGCGCTCGATCATAAACGGGGATTGGGGATCCAGATTCACCGTTGAGGGGTCCATGCGCCCGTCCTTTCCGTTGCCGATCTTCGACCATTGGACCGGTCCAACGCTACTGCCCCGGTGGCGCCGGGTCAAAGACTCATTGGACCTCCGCCGGGGCTCTGCTATCTTGCCCATCTACACATCATGGAGGGTGTCATGTTCCGAAAACCCAAGATCGGGATCGCCCTGGGTAGCGGCGGCGCACGCGGCCTGGCCCATGCCGGCGTGCTGCAGGTACTCGAAGAGGCCGGTATTCGCGCCGACATCGTCGCCGGCACAAGCATGGGCTCCATCGTCGGGGCGCTCTACGCCCAGAATCCCGATCCGGATTGGATCTGGGAAAAGCTGAAGACCTACGTCACCAACAGGGATTTCGCGGACTACTGGGCGCCGTTCGTGCCCAAGGACGGGCTGGATCCCCAGTCGTCCCAATCCCGGATCTCGGGCGTCTTCGACTTCATGCAGCGCAAGATGATCGCGGTCAAGACCGTCACCCGACCGTGGATCCAGGAGCGGGAAAAGCTGCTCAACCCCCTGGGCAGCGCGTTCGGCCCCTTGAGCTTCGAGGATCTGCCCATACCCATGGCCGCCGTGGCCCTGGACCTGGTCTCCGGCGAGCAGATCGTGACCACCAGCGGCCCCCTCGTCGAGGGTCTGTACAGCAGTTGCGCCATCCCCGCCATCTTCCCGCCCGTGCGCCGCGACGGAAAAATCATCGTCGACGGAGGCGGGCCGTTCCGGGTGCCGGTGGAGGCCTGTCGCGAGATGGGTGCGGATTTCGTCATCGCCGTGGATATTCCCGCCTTCGAGGAATCCACCTTCAACACCGGCCTGGACATGATCCTGCGCAGCAACACCATCGCCCGCCAGCGGCTGAACCGGTTCGTGTGCGATACCGCCGACTACGTGATCCGGCCCCAGGTCACCGAGTTCCACTGGGCCGATTTCGGCGCCGGGGAAGCCTGCCGCGCACGCGGGGCGGAAGAGGCGCGCAAGGAGATCAAGCACCTGCTGGGGTTGATGCGCTGGCGCCGCAATCCCCGTTACCACTTGAAGATGGCGACGAAGCGGATGCTGCGGATGCACCTGGACTGAGGCCGACTACAACCCCACCAGCAGGGATTCCGAACAGAAGCCCGGACCCAGCGAAGAGATCAGACCGTGGCCGCCCCGGCCCGTCCCGAATTCCTTCAGGTACCTTTCCAGGACGAACAAGACCGTGGCCGAAGACATGTTGCCGTAGTCTCGCAGGACACTCTGGGGAATGGACAGCTGTTCGGGCGTCAGGTCCAGGGCCTGGCCGTACGCCTCCAGCACCTTGCTCCCGCCGGGATGCAGCAGGTACGCCTCGATGTCCGTGATCCGCAGGGCGTGTCCGGCCAGGAACGAACCGAAATCCTCGGCCGCGGTCTCGATCACGATGTCGGGAATGCGCGTGGCGAAAACCACCTGCAACCCTTCCTGGAGCACGGTCCAGCCCATGACCTCCAGGGAGTCGGGGTAGAAGCGGCTACGGGTGTCGAGCAGTTCCAGGCCCGGCCCCTCGGTTTCGTCCCCGCCGACGATGACCGCGCCGGCCCCGTCGGCAAAAAGCGCGGTGGCCACCAAGTTGGATTTGGACACGTCGTCCGGCAGAAAAGTCAGGCCGCACAGTTCCACCGCGACCACTAGGACGCGATCCTTGGGGTGACCCAGGACGTAGTGATGGGCGTGGGAGAGACCCGCCGCGCCCCCGGCGCAGCCCAGACCCCATATCGGCGTGCGCCGCACATCCGTCCGCAGCCCAAGCACGTTGATCAGGCGGGCGTCGATGGAGGGCGTGGCCAGGCCGGTGGTGTTCACGTAGATGACGTAGTCGATGTCGGTGGGCGCGAGCCCGGCCTGGGCCAGGGCCTTTTCCGACGCCTCGGCGGCCAGCCGCGTGGCCTCGCGGACGTACAGGGCGCTTTTCTCGGCCAGGTCGTGCGGCGAGGAGAACCACTCCCTCGATGCGGCGAAATAGCGCGTGCGGATGCCGGAGTTGCCGAACAGGGGCATCAGCCGCTCCAGGTCGGGGATGCGCCCCCCGAACTGGATCCGGGCGAAGGCCATGGCCTCTTCCTGCTCGATGGGGTTGGCCGGCACGGCCGTGGCGACAGTCAGGATCTTGCTCATGGGGCCTCCTCGGGGGATTCGTTTATCCCGACAAGGTCGCCCCATGAGCCCGCACGCGCCACCGCGAAGCGATCAATAGAAGCCTTCCAGGAACTCGCGCATCGCATCGTTGAAGATGTCCGGCTGCTCGAGATTCGGCAGATGCCCCGCTCCCGGCACGATCACCAGCTCGGAGCCGGGGATCCCGTCCCGCATCACCTCGGCTTCGGAGACGGGGATCAACTGGTCGTCCTGCCCGTGAAGGATCAGGGTGGGGACCTCCAGGGCCGGCAGGTCGGGCGTGGAGTCGGGCCGGTCGCGCATGGCGGACAAGGCGCCCACGATTCCGTCGGTGGAGGTTTCGAGCATCATTTCCCGCACGAACTCGACGAGATCGGGCTCGGCCTCGTAGGCCGCGGGCGCCAGAAGTTTGGGCAGCATGTCGGCGGTGATGGCGGCCGCTCCGCCGGCGATGGCCACGCCGGCCGCCTTGTCCCGGCCTTCCTTCCCGGCTGCGGAATCGGTTCCCGCCCGGGTGGAAACCAGGATGAGCCCGCCCACCCGCTCGGGGAAGCGGCGACAGAACTCGAAGGCGACGTAGCCGCCCATGGACAAGCCGGCGACGACCACCGGGCCATCCATGCCCAGATGATCGAGCAACCGGGCGCAGTCGTCGGCGTAATCCCCGACACTCAGGGGCGGCGGCGTGGATTCGGACAGTCCGTGGCCCCGCAGATCCGGCGCGATCAGCCGGGCGATGTCCGCCAGGTCGTCGACCTGGAAATCCCACAGGGAACTGCTGAGGGGAAATCCGTGGATCAGGAGCACGGGCACCCGATCGCAGCTGTCCTCGAAGGCCATCAGGTATTCTCCGGATTGGCTTTTCGCTTGGGGATCGGTGATCATGGCGTGCTCCTTGACGGGGAAGTGGGCATCCGGCCGTTTGCTTCAATGTAGCTCCGTCCGCCCCCGGCGAGAAGGGCAATCGACACGGCGTTACTTCTGGCCTATCATGTCCCGATACCCCCGCGCCCTGATTTGCAGCCTCTACCCACCCCGGAGGCCACCGCACTTACCTGGAGGCTGTCATGCGTCCCGTGATCCTATCTCTGCTGCTTGTCGCCGTCGCGACCGCCGCAGTCGCCGCACCCTTCGACGTCGAAACCGTCACCCTGCCCAACGGCCTGACGGTGATCCTGCACCCGGACCACACCCAGCCCATGGTGACCATCAACACCTGGTTCCACGTCGGCTCCAAGGACGAGGCCCCGGGCCGCTCCGGGTTCGCCCACCTGTTCGAGCACCTCATGTTTATGGGTACCGACCGCGTGCCCGGAAACCAGTTCGACGTGATGATGGAAAGCGGCGGCGGGGCCCAACAACGCCTCGACCAGCACCGACCGCACCAACTACTACAGCTGGGGGCCAAGCTCCCTGTTGCCGACCTTAATGTGGCTGGACGCCGACCGCCTCGAAGGGCTGGGCAAAGCCATGACCACCGAGAAGCTCGACCTCCAGCGTAAGGTCGTGCGCAACAAGCGCAGGCAGGGCGTGGACAACCAGCCCTACGGCAAGGCCGAAATCATTATCCCCGACGCGCTCTATCCCGCCGGGCACCCCTACCACCACTCGGTCATCGGCAGCCACGAGGATCTCGAGGCTGCCACCCTGGAAGACGTCGTGGGCTTCTTCGACACCTACTACGTGCCCGGCAACGCCACCCTGGTGGTGGCCGGCGATTTCGACCGCGGCGAGGCCCTGGATCTGGTGAACAAGACCTTCGGCGCCGTGCCGGCCCGCCCCCTGCCCCAGCACCGCACCGCCGAGCCGGTGGTCTTGGAGCGCGAGGTTTTCCGCATGGCCACCGACCGGGTGCGGTATCCCCGGCTCTTCCTGGTCTGGCCTTCTCCGCCGCATTTCCGCAACGGTGACGCCGACATGGACGTCATCGCCTCCCTGCTGGCCGACCGCTCCACCGGACGCCTGGTCGAGCGCCTGATCCGTCAGGACAAGCTGGCCCAGGACGTCACCGTCTATCAGGGCAGCCAGGAACTCGGCTCCGAGTTCCACATCGAGGTCACCGCGGCCGAGGGCCAGGACCTCGAACAGATCAAGCAGGTCGTCCTCGAGGAAATCGCCCGGCTGCAGGCCGACGGCCCCGGCGCCGACGAGTTGGACCGGGTCAAGGCCGCCACCGAGGCCAATTTCCTGCGTCAAAAGGAGAGCCTGCGCCGACGCGCCGACATGTTGAACTCCTACCGGAAAGCCTTCGGCGAGGCCGACAGTTTCGACCGCGATCTCGCCCGCCGTCTGGCCCCCACCGCCGCTTCGGTCATGGCCTGGAGCAAGGACGTTCTGGGCGACGGTCGCCTCGACCTGCGCATCCTGCCCGGGGGCGCCGCAGTCGCCGACGCCGACCTCGACCAGCGACCCGACAACCTGTCCGAGCGGCCCTCTTCCCCCGCCGTGCCCACCGTCATGAAGCTGAAGAACGGCCAGCCCCTCTACGTGGTCAGCATGCCGGGAACCGGGCTGTTCAGCGGCCGGGCGATCATCAGCGGCGGTGAAACCCTCTTGCCGGGCGACCAGGCGGGCTTGGCCTCGCTGTGCGCCACCCTGGCGACCAAGGGAGCGGGCGACCTCGATGCCACCGCTTTCGCCAACGCCGTCTCCGCCCTGGGCGGCCAGGTCCGGGCGTTTTCCAGCACCGGTTCCATGACCATGGACGTTTCCGGCCTGACCTCGCGCCTCAAGCCCACCCTGTCCCTCTGGGCGGACGCCTTGAGCAGTCCCAACCTGACCCAGGAGGACTTCGATCGGGAGAAGGACCTGGCCCTGGGCAAGATCAGTTCCCGCAGCGAGGATGCCCGGCAACTGGCCCAGGTCGTCACCTCGCTCGCGCTGTTCGGCCCGGCCGATCCTCGCGGACGCCCCGGGGATGGTTTCCAGGCCACGGTGGACCCTCTGACGCGGGACGACGTGACCACCTGGGCGCCCCGCCTGTTCGACCCCGCCCACGCCTCGTTCGTGTTTGCCGGGGACTTCACCCCCGAGCAGATCAAGTCCGCCCTGGATGACTTGTTACGCGGCTGGAAGGGCAAGAAATCGGATGTCGTGCCCTCGCTGAAGCCGATCGTGGAACCGCGGCCCGGCCTGCTGCTGGTCGACCGCCCCGGCGCCCCCCAGACGGTGATCAGCATCGCCCGGCCGGTCAGCGCCCCCGACGAGACCGACCGCGCCCTGCGCAGCTGCGTGAACACCCTGTTCGGCGGCACCTTCACCAGCCGACTGATGCAGAACATCCGCGAAAAGAACGGTTACTCCTACGGGGCGCGATCCTCTTTCATCGAGGACGGCCCCCAATGGGTGCTCGGCGCCGGATCCGCCGTGCAGACCCAGGTCACCGGTCCGGCCCTGGCTGAATTCCGCAACGAATTCAACGGCCTGGCCGGCGGGAACGTGGTTCCCGGGGAACTGGAGAAGGCCATGCGGACCACCCGCTTCGACCTCGAAACCGCCCAGGCTACCACGGGTCAAACGGCTCAGGTGATCGGAGGATTCGTCCGCAACGGTCGGTCCACCGATGCCCTGCGGCAGGACCTGGCCGCGCTCCCGAGCGTGGACCTGGCCGGAATCAACGGCCTGGCCCAATCGGGTATCTACGACTGGGACAAGCTGCTGATCGTGCTGGTCGGCGACAAGGAAACGGTCGTTCCCCAGCTGAAGGAGGCCGGCTTCCCCGCACCCACGCTCGTGGATGAGGAAAACCGGCCGGTGAAGTAGCCCCTCGCAGGGAGATTGCGGAAGGGAGACCCCCACACGGGGGTCTCCCTTTTTTCGTCAGGGTTTCCGGGCCCGGATAAACGCACTGACCACGGCGCCGTCCAGTTCGTCGAGATGGTCGAGCACGGCGGAAGGTCCTCCTTCGGACGCGGGCATGCCGCCGGCCACTTCGATGACGGCCTCCCGAGCGTACGTTCGCGTCACTTCGAACGACACCTCGGTGAATCCGGCTGCTTCCAGGCGGGCGCGATAGTCGTCCCTGACCAGGGCGCCGGCCACGCAACCGGTCCACAAAGCCACCGACCGCTGCACATCCGCCGGCAGTTCCCGTTGCAGCACGATGTCCGAAACCGCAAAGCGCCCACCCGGCTTCAGCACGCGGAATGCCTCCTGCAACACCCGGTCCTTGTCCCCGCTCAGGTTGATGACGCAGTTGGAAATGATCACGTCGACGGCCTCGTCCGGTAGCGGAATGTCCTCGATGGAACCCTTGAGGAACTCCACGTTGGTCGCTCCGGCCCGGGCCTGGTTCTGACGCGCCACCAACAGCATCTCGTCGGTCATGTCCAGGCCGATGGCCTTGCCCGTGGGTCCCACCCGCTTGGCGGACAGCAGCACGTCAATGCCGCCGCCCGAACCCAGGTCCAGAACGGTCTCGCCGGATTTCAGATCGGCCAGCGCGGTGGGATTGCCGCAACCGAGGGAGGCCAGGAATGCCTTTTGGGGCAACCCCTCCAGCTGGTCGCCCGCGTAGAGGTCGCGGGTGATGGGTTCGACCGAGCCCAGCGGGCCACAGGATGACCCCCCGCAGCACGAGGCCCGACTCCCGGTCAGCACCTGCTCGGCGGCTTTGCCGTAGCGCTCGCGGACGATGTCCTTGATGTCGTGTTCGTTCATGGTTCTCTCCTTATCCTTTCGGATCCCGGCAGCAGTCTCCCAGGACGAGGCCCGCGAGATTGCGGACGCCCTGGACGGCGCCGGGATCGATGGCGTAATACACCCAGGTTCCCCGCCGTTCGGTGCACACGACCTTGGCCTTGCGCAGCACGGCGAGGTGATGGGAGATGGTGGGTTGGGAAAGGTCGAAGTAGGTCTCCAGCTCACACACACAGAGCGGACGGCCCGCCCCAACCAGCACGGCGGCCATGAGCAGGCGCGTGGAATCGCCCAGGGCCTTGCAGATGGGCGCCAGCTCGCCAACCGACTCCCTGACCGCCTCCGTCAAGGGAACCGGCGTCTGGCAGCAGGCGCGGGAAACGGGGTGATTGGTGTTCTTGAGGTCCATAGGGTTAGAATAGCACTATATTGATATTTGTCAATATAAAAATCCAGCCCCCATTCTCGCGGTTCCCGATTGAACGAATCTCAAATTCGATACATTGAGTCTTCTTTAACGAGTAGGGAGATCAGATGGCCAAAATGATTCGGGCCATGATCGCAGGAAACCGGACCTCGCCCGTGGGGTTTGTCGCCGTCCTGATCTGGGGCTGGTGGCTGCCCCTGATCACCGGGCAAGGGCGCTGGGCGGATTTCCTCGTGGATTACCCCATGATGACCCTGACCATGGTGGTCGGGTCCTTTATCGCCGGCGCCACCAGCGAGGGTGGCGGAGCCGTGGCGTTCCCGGTCCTGACCCTGGTGTTCGGGGTGGCTCCCGCCGTCGCCCGTGATTTCGCCCTCCTGATTCAGGCCGTCGGCATGACCGCGGCGTCCGTGGCGATGATCCAGCCACAGGCCTGGTCGTTCTGGTACGTGTGCGTGCCCGTCGTAGTCGTCGGGGCTCCCCTGGGGGCGTGGTTCATCCGGGACCGTTCGAGCGCCGTCATCCGGCG
>Ga0100396_1000574_pt1 | contig 22138 bp, 28 predicted proteins | sample CryGeymeta201520_FD_81551 | JGI IMG/M metagenome (GOLD analysis project Ga0100396, IMG submission 81551) | Groundwater microbial communities from Crystal Geyser aquifers in Utah, USA - Crystal Geyser metaG 2015-20 | ecosystem: Environmental > Aquatic > Deep subsurface > Groundwater | place: USA... | reverse complement strand
TTAATCGCGCCCCTGACTTATATGTTGGGGGGCATTTTTTTTAGAGAATAAATAAAATCTCTCACTCCCGGAGTGCGGGGTTATTTCTTTAAACTAGGATAGGCAATAATTGCAATTGCCAATAAGACGATGGCGCCTACAATATAAAAAGTCTGCAACCAGGATAAATTCATTTTTTTAATAAAAATAAACTGATAATAACTGATCCCGATAAAACCCCCTCACCCCCGGTAAAACCCCCTCACCCCCGGTGTGCAATTTAAAAAATGTAATCTTCAAAATTTGACGGGTTTTATTTAAATTCGACTACCAGTTTTTTTCCAAAAGCAGAGGCTATTTGAGAAAGGGTGTAAAGAGTCGGATTGATCATTTTCTTTTCAAATCGAGAAATTGCTGACTGTTTTGTCCCGATTTTTTCAGCCAACTGCTTTTGGGTTAACTTATTTTTTATCCTCAGTTCAATTATTTTTCCGATTGTTTCATATTCTGCCCTTAACAGTTCGTACTCTTTTCTTATTTTAGGATTTTTTAAAAGTTTTTCTCTAATAATTCTATAATTTTTCATATTCTGTTAATATAACATACATGTTATACAAATGTCAAGCGATCTTGAGCGATTTTTATATCTTTAGGTAATAACTTTTGCCTCTTTTTCTTAAAACCATGGAGGAGATAAAATACACTTTTTTTATAAGCAAACAAAAATCTAATTTCATTCTGACCTTTTATTCTTAATTCGAAGATTTCCTTTGAGACTTTTTTTATAAAAGGATATCCTGCCGATAAACCATAATTTTCACAACCTAACGACTCGTTTTATCTTTGTCTATAGACTATACGCTACAAAGTAAGCAATTTAGGCTGATATAACAGTAAGAAAACCTCGATATGCCATTTGTGAAAAACTTTAATTAATTAAAGTGTAATATTTGACTTTGTCTTTTTCTTTTGCCACAATTAATATTAAATATGATAGGAGAAGAACAAAAACTAGCAAAACCACCTCCACTTACTCCCTTAATTTCTGAACAGGCCGTAAATACAGCAAGGGAGACGGAGAAAAAAAGGAGCAACCTTTTTTAATTATGATGAATTTCAAAAACTAACAAAAGATTTACCTCCAAATACTTCTATCGTAGCAATTCTTAGGTCTTTGAGAAGAAAAAAATAATCTTCAAAATTTGACCTATTTCTTTTTAAGTTCTCGGTCGAGTTTTCCAAAGAAAATAAACATCAAAAAAAGAGCAATCAAAATTAACGCATAAATTATCTGAAATTTTTTAAAAAACTCAGTTAGATCAATCATAGAAATAAATAGCTTTTTCTAATTTCAAAGCTAAAGACAAACTAATAATAATGAAAATAAGATTAATTATCAAGACGGCTGAATTGTTTATCGATGGAACTGTCAAAACTAAAGCGGCGCTGATATTGGTAAAGAATGAAGAAAATACTCGTAAATGATATAAGCGAATGTTCATGAAAACAATATAAACAATTACTTTTTGTTTGTCTGTAGCGTATAGTCTACAAAATAGGCGATTTAGACCGACATAACAGTAAGAAAACCTCGATATGCCATTTCTGTAAAAACTTTAATTAATTAAAGTGCACTCTTCAAAATTTGACGGGGTTTGGTTTAGCCACAAAAAAGCTTTTAAAATTAAAAGTGAAATTCAGATTGAAGATCTTCTTTGTTTATCCTATAATATAGCATGAGCATGCATAAAGAGAGGGTATTAAATTTTGGTGCAGACCGTAAATTTTTAGTATCTGAAAAAGGAGAGATAAGATCAGCCGACCCATTTTTCTTAGCCACTTTACCTCAGCTAGAATTTTTGATTTTAAAAAGTAAAGGGTTTAGATTTAGAGAAATTGGTCCAATACTATTGCTCTCGAAAGGAAGAGTTATAAATATAGCGACTACCTTATATGAAACGAATGAAAATTCTTATGGTCAACTTCTTTGTAATGCGATGGAATTATCACTGTTAAATACAGTGGCAGTTAGAGGAATTATATCTTTATTAGGAGATGATAAAATAAAAAAGGAAAATACAATAATTGTTGAATCAATGGAAAAAGCGATTAAAGAAAAAAACGGAACAGAAGGTCTATATACATCATTTTCACCAGAGCTTCGTAATACTGCCTTAGAACAACCAATTCCTATATCAATACCTATTAATCAATTAGTTACTTCCCCGGTTGCATAATATTGTTATTAAATCTTCAAAATTTGACCCTGGTTTTTTTGAAAATTATGCAAGTTTATTTAAACTGGAGAATCAATTTGCTGTCAAGGGCTTCAGCTAGTCTTTTCAGTAAAAATAATGAAGGATTGGCGTTCATTGATTCTATTCTTGATATGACCGCCTGAGTGGTTTTCATTTTTTTAGCCAACTGCCTTTGAGACATTTGTTGAGCCAATCTTTTTTCAATGATTGCGCAAGACAATAAATATTCCGGCTCTGATTCTTCCCAAGCTTTTCTAAATTTGGGATCTTTCAGTCTTTTTCTCAGATCTTTCCTAAATGTATAGATTAATTTTTTTTTCATATATAACTATGATATCTTATAAGATATCAACTGTCAAGTGATTTTACGGTTTATCCATTCATTATATCGACTATATGAAATGCCAATTTCTTTTGAAGGAGTTTTCCGCGTTTTTTTAACAAAGCCATGAAGAACTAAAATAAAATTTTTAAAAGGAGCAACAAAAACCACTCTTATATTATCTTTGCCTAATATTCTTATTTCCCAAAACGGCGTGCCTATTAATTTCCTGATATGAGGAATAATTTGTTGTAATCCGTAAGTTTCTAGGTGAACAAATACTCTTAATATCTTTGATTGCTGAGAGGGTGATAGTGAATTAAGAAAATCATTGAAAGGATTTTTCTCGGCAGGAGAAATATAATAGTGAACTTTTGTTTTTACATCTATCATTTGAATTGATGATAATTAAATACTTTTTGTTTGTCTGTAGTTTATACGCTACAAAGTAAGCAATTTAGACCCATACAATAACGAAAAAACCTCGATATGCCATTTTTTACAGTCTAACGTTACGGTGTAATCTTCAAAATTTGACGGGTTTTAAGTTTGAAAGTAGATGTAAAGCTTGGTGTCGAGCGCCTTCGATATTCTTTCAAGAAGTGAAAAAGTTGGCAGCGATTCCATATTTTCCAATCTTGATATAACCGGTTGTTTGGTTCCGATTCTTTTGGCTAACTCTTTTTGGCTTAGCTTTCTTTTAAGACGAGCGCCGATTAAACTTCGGACCAACTGATATTTTGGCTCCTCTTTTTCCGCCAGTTTTTTAAAACCTTTTCTTTTCATCAGTTTTTTTTCATAGTCTTCCCAAGTTGTTAGATCGTTGATATTTCTCATAGATAATTATTTATAAATATAACAAAATCATTATATTAATAAATTCATCAAATGTCAAATTCTTTTTTCCGATTAATAGCTATTTTTAATTCTTTGAGAGGAATTTTATTAGTTTTTTTAATAAAACCATGGAGAATTAGAAAAATATTTGGGGGAACATAAGCAAAAAATAATCTTATTTGCACAGAAGTTTTGACTCTTAATTCATATAGATTGTAAATTAAAAGGTTTAAAAAATACTGCTAAACCTGGAGAAACTAAAATAACTGCAAACAAAGTTGACGCTAAATTATTGCAAGAATTAGACAGCGCTTTAAATCAAAAATACTTTCTTTTATAAAATAATAAACGATGTTATTTTATTTATCTGTAGACTATACGTCACAAAGCAAGCTGTTTAGACCGATATAACAATAAAAAAACCTCAATATACCATTAAAAGGTTTCAGGGTTTTTTAAATTCTGTTACAATAAAAGTTGTTTATGATCAAACTTTCCCCCAGTAAAATCGCAACGTACAAGCAATGCCCATATAAGTATAGATGCGATACTGATACACAGATAAGAAATGCTTACAAAAAAGACACCCCTGATTTAATATTTGGAAATCTAATTCATGGCTGTCTAAACGATTTCTTTAAAAGAACACAAAAGTCTGAAAGAAATTACGAAACCTTGAGGAAACTTTTTGAGGAAAAATTTAAAAAGAACTTTGAAAAACATAATCGAATTTTTAAGACAAAAGAAAACATAATTAAATATGTTGAAGAAGCGAAAAAACAATTTAAAACCTTCCTTTCAAGTAAATATTCCAAAACAGAACCCATAGTAACAGAAGATTTCCCAAAATATTTATACAGTGATGAACTAGAATTAGTTGGAAAATTTGATCGGGTTGATTTAATCGATGACAAATTAATTTTGATTGATTATAAAACCGGGAAGTATAAAGAAGATAGACTTGAAAATAATAAATTTCAACTTGATTTTTATGAATATTTGCTCTCCAAGATTTACCCGGAATTTAAAACGGCTAAAAAAATTCTTTTTTATTTAAAGGAAAATAAGATAATAGAAGAAAAAAGCAGTAAAGATTTAAATAAAGTTGAAGAAAAGATATTAAATTACGCCGATTTAATAGGGAGCGATAAAGAATTTAAACCCAAAAGGAACTCTTTATGTAACTACTGCGACTACCAAGAGATTTGCCCATTGTTTAAGAATAACTAATGTTATCTTCAAAATTTGACCCTTGTTTGATTTTAAACCCTATTTACTATAGGTATATTTTTGGTATAATTTACTCATGTCAAAGGCTGAAAATATTACCATAGAATCTCAACCGTCCATTTTAAGAAGATCAATAATAAGAGGCATTATCAGTGGAGAAGAAAAAATAGAATATTTACCAAAATTGTTATTTGGCAAAAAAAATGATTTAAAAGACATAAATTCAGCTGTTTTTATTTTCCTAGAGATAGATAATACTTATTCTTTGCAGACTGATAATTTTCATGGAAATATTAAAGAAATTGTTAAAGGTTTAATAATATGCACAATTGAAAATATGCCACTTGGTGGATTATTATTTTGTGGAGAAAATATCGACAAACCTTCATCTGTATATTTTTTCTGTCATCCAGAAATTCCAGAAGAATTTTCAACTAAAGCAGTAATAGAAAAGATAGAAGACCAACGAGAACTTGTCAGGAAAATGATGTAGTTATTTTCTAGTTTGAGGCGGCCAGTCATATATTTCAACTCTAAGATATAAAGAGCCTTCAAGATCTCTCTTCATATGGGTTGGAGAATTAAAAGTTAAGGCGCCTTCAATTTTTTTAACAGTTCCTGCGTATGGTCCTTTTTTCATCCAAACAGGAACGAGGTTTATTCCTGTTTCCTTAGAAATATCAATGGCATCCCTGATAACCCCAGGTTTATCGTCTACTAAAACAATAGGCATTCTGGCTTCGGAAAAAACTTCCACTAAAGATTTTAAACTTTTTTTGTTTGAGTCAACTAAAACAAGCGGAGGCTTTTCATCTGTATCAACCCAATCTTTTAACAAATCATAGTTATGCTGTCTTAAATCTTCCAAACGGAAAGCCTGGTAACCAAGTATTTTCTGACCGATGCCTGACCTTTCTATTTTTAAGATCTGGTCGCGGGCGGCTCCTTCGGTGTAGAAAACAAGATGATTGTTTTTGCCTAACTCTTCGATTAATTTCAGAGAGTCGGCAAAAAGAAAGTTTTTCGGATCAACTCTCATTATTGTCTGGAAGATTTCTTGTTGAGGCAGTTTAAAATGCAAACTTATTCTATCTGATAGTTCGTCCATGCTTATAATCTGATTTGTTTTTCGCATCTCTTCATAAAAATGGGAAACAATTTTTAGCCAATATCCACGATGCGTTTTTTCCTCGCCGCTATCAACTCTTTTATTTAAATAACTAGCAAGTCCATGGAAAATAGCCGATCTTAATTTTTCAGTATCAATAAAAGCATTATCAATATCGAGAAGAAAAACATACGGCGAATTTGGCAAAATCATGGCAAATTATACTATATTGTCAAAACCGTATTTCAAAATTGCTATAATCAATTTATGGCCAAAAATTTCACGGCGATCGACGATTTGGTAAAAAAATATAAAAAAGAAAACAACGCTGTCAGCATGCCTAAAGAGGCAGAGCCTGTTAGGGCGGAAAAGTTTGAGATCAAAGAAGTCGTCGAACACAAAGTCGAAGAAGAGGTCAGGCCTTTTATTTCTCCCCGTCACGATACGATTGAACTGCCGCCTGATCTGAAAAAAATGGGACTGCAGTCAACCTCATCAACCCAGTTTTCTTCCTATCAAAACATCAAGCTGCCGATCCCTGATGAAAAAGTGGTTGTCGGTTTGCACGCGCCAATTACCTCATCTTTTAGATGGCTGGCAACCTTTGCGGTTTATCTTTTGGCGACAGTCCACTTAGGGTTAAAAGTAGTTCACGGTAAAGTCATCCGCGTTTTGCGTTCTTGATTTCTTGGAGAAATCCTTCTTTTCCCAAAGCGCCGACGAATTGATGGACAACCTGTCCGTCTTTAAAAATAACGAATGTCGGGATGGAAAAGATCTGATAAGTCGAAGTCAGCTCGGTATTTTCATCGACGTTGACTTTAACAAATTTAATGTCGGTTAATTCTTTAGCAAGCTCTTCGATAATCGGTCCGGTCATCTTGCATGGACCGCACCAGTCTGCGTAAAAATCAACCAAAACCAGTCCTTTTTTATCTAATACTTCTTTCTGGAAACCGTTTTTATCAGTATGAACAACCATAAAACAGTGTCAATGTTAAAGTAATTTTTTTTGATTTTCAAGCCCATTTGGATATCGAGAAAATCAGGTTATCATGACGGTCTAAAACACCAGTTTTGTAGCGTATAGTCCGTTGACAAGATTAATAAGAGAATAGAAGATAGGAATAGAAGCAGGTTAGGAAGTTTGACAGTAGAAGTTAGAAAAAAAATCTATCTTCTTATTTCTATTTTCTTAACTCGTTTCTATACCTAATTTCCATTTTCCAATCTCAAATGCTGGCCAAAGTTTTGTCAGGTACAACAATCGGGCTCGATGGCGTTTTGATCACGGTTGAGGTTGATGTGGCTGAGCGGGGTTTTCCCGGGTTTACCATTGTTGGTCTGCCTGACAAATCAGTTGACGAAGCCAAGGAAAGAGTAAGAGCGGCAATTGTTAATACTTCTTTTGAAATGCCAGACACCCGTCTGACTATTAATCTGGCTCCGGCTGACATTCACAAAGTCGGGTCCGCCTTTGATCTGCCGATTGCCGTTGGGATTCTCGCCGCTGTCGGAATGATTAAAAAAGACGCTCTGAAAAACAGTTTGTTTTTAGGAGAACTGTCATTGGAAGGAGAGGCAAGAAGAGTGCCTGGTGTGCTTTCAATCTCACTTCTGGCGAGAGCAAAAAAAATAGACAGAATTTTTGTTCCCTGGGGAAATGTCAATGAATCAGCTTTGGTTGATGGAACTGACATCTATCCGGTAAAAAATTTAGGGGAGTTGGTTCTCCATCTCAACGGCGAAATAATTATTCCGTCTTATCCTCATCAAGAGCTGAAAGAACTAAAAAGGGAGGAAGACGGTTATTTATTTGAAAATATCAAAGGCCAGCAGACTGCCAAAAGAGCTTGTGAAATCGCTGCGGCTGGATTTCATAATATTCTCTTCAAGGGTCCGCCGGGAACGGGCAAAACTTTACTTTCACGGGCGTTTCCGTCGATTTTGCCAGCGATGGAAAAAGAAGAAATCCTGGAGGTGACAAAAATTTATTCGATCGTTGGCCTTTTGAAAGACTCTTTTTATATCGCCAACCGGCCGTTCCGCTCGCCCCATCATACGACGTCTAGAATCGGTTTGGTTGGCGGCGGTTCCCATCCGACTCCCGGCGAAGTTTCTTTAGCTCACCGGGGAGTATTGTTTTTGGATGAGTTTTCCGAGTTTCCCAGGACAGTGCTTGAGTCTCTTCGTCAGCCGATGGAGGATGGCTTTATTACTATTTCCCGCGCCCAGGGAAGCCTGACTTTTCCCTGCAGATTTTTATTATTGGCTGCTTCCAACCCCTGTCCCTGCGGATACTTAGGCCATCCGAAAAAATCCTGCCGAGACCTGCCGGGCGCAATTTTAAAATACAAAAAAAGACTGTCAGGGCCGCTTCTTGACCGAATCGATCTTCATGTTGACGTGCCTCCGGTTGAAGAAAACGAGCTTATCAATGAAAATTTATCCGAATCAAGCGAAGCAATTAGAAGTAGAGTCATTAAAGCAAGAAAAAAACAAAAACAAAGACTTAGGGGATTAAAAGTTTATACGAACGGCGAGATGGGGCCGTCAGAGATCAAAAAATTTTGCCGTTTAAGCAACCAATCTTTAAATCTTTTGAAACAGGCAATTTCCAGGTTGTCTTTGTCAGCCCGCAGTTATTTTAAGACCATTAAAATTGCCCAGACAGTTACTGATCTTTCAGGAAAAGAAACAATTGAGTCAGAGGCAGTGGCCGAAGCCTTGCAGTTTCGCTCTCATGACGATTAAGATCCAGGTCTTGACAAACTTGAAAATATTCTTTATACTTTTTCCATATGTTAACTTTTCTTACTGTTTTAGCTGACGATATTACAAGTATCCCGGTTGAATTAGGGTTTAAAATTCCCAAATTTAATGAAGTTCTCACCTTTATTATTAGGTTTTTCTTTATCATCGCCGGATTAATTGCTTTGATTTATCTGCTTTTGGGAGCTTTAGGCTGGATTACTTCCGGAGGCAATAAAGAAAACGTTGACAAGGCTCGGGAGAAGATCCAGAGCGCTTTGATTGGGGTGATTCTTATTTTTGTTGTTTTGGCAGTAGTGGGGGTTATTGAAAACATGTTCTTTCCGGCTGATTGCGGTTTAGGAATAACGAGAAAAATTTGTTTTCCCAAATTAATTCAAGAACCGTAAACGGAATAATAAAGTGTTAAATCTTCTTCCTTTTTTTACTGTTCATGCTCAAGGCATTCAAGAATGGTGTTCTAATCCAAGCGATCCTAATTGCTGTATTGTTGACGGTGTTCCGACCTTAAAATGTTTCGAAGTAGTTTTTGGCAACATTCTTTTTATGTCCTCGGCTTTTGTTGTTTTGGTTTTGTTTATCATGTTTGTCGTTGGTGCCTTCCGTTATCTGACCTCTTTTGGCAATGCCGAGAAAGTAAAAAAAGCCCAAGGGACATTAAAATATGCATTAATTGGTTTTATATTATTTATCTCAGCTTATTTGATTCTTAATATTATTGATATTATTTTCTTGGGAGGAAAGGGAAACATCTTCAAGTTTAATCTTGGAACTCCTTAATAAGATCCTTCGACTCGTCCGACGTACGTCGGACTCGCTCAGGATGATTTTTGTCACTTATTAGATCCAGGTGTGACAAAAATCACCTTCACCCCTTTATCTTCTGGAATCGGAGAGGCCATTTTGGTTTTTTCCTTAATAAAGTTATAGAAAACAAAAACAAGAAGAGCTAAACCGACGGCAATTAATATCAATCCTAAACGTTTCATATTATAAAGTGTCATTGCGAACGAAGTGAAGCAATCTCTATAATCAGATTGCTTCGTCACTCATTTTATTCGTTCCTCGCAATGACATTAAATATTAATCCTTTCCTTTATCAAATATTTGGGTCTATTCTGTATTTCCTTATATATTTTACCCACATATTCGCCGATGATTCCAATTGTCATCAGTTGAATTCCGCCGATAAAAAGCACGGCGATAAAAAGACCGATCCAGCCGGTGACAAAAGATTCCGGGTAAAGAATTTTTTTTATGACTTCATAAACTATCCCCAAAAATCCCAATGAGGCCGACATGAATCCAAAATAAGTCGCCAGTCTTAGAGGCTTGGTGGAAAAGGACATGATACCATCCAAAGCAAAGTTAAGCATTTTGAAAAATCCATAATGAGTTTCTCCGGAAAATCTTTTATCCCTTTTGAAATAGACATATTCGGTTGGAAATCCGGGCCAGGCAACCAATCCCCGTAAAAAACTCGGTCTTTCCTTGAGACTGTTTAAATAACTGACGACAGTTTTATCTAAAAGTCTGAAGTCGCCGACTTCTGACGGGATAGGGGTGTCGGAAAGAAAGTTAATAAGTTTATAAAATAAGGAGGCGGTTCCTAATTTGAAAAAACTTTCACCCTGGCGTTCCTGCCTTTTGGCATAAACAATTTTTGCCCCTCTTTGCCACTTGTTAATCATTTTGTCAATAATTTCCGGAGGATCCTGAAGGTCGGCGTCGATGGTGATGACCGCGTCGCCACAGGCTGCTTCGTATCCGGCAGACAAAGCCATCTGATGGCTGAAGTTGCGGTAAAAAGAAATCAATTTTATCTGCGAATTTTTACCGCTAATTTTTTTTATCGTATTAACTGTTTTATCAGTCGACCCGTCATCGACAAAAATGATTTCATAGCTATATTTTTTGACAATAGGAAAGAGCCGGTCGAAGAGAGGTTTGATATTATTTTCCTCGTTATAAACAGGAACAATGACTGATAAAAGAAAATTATTCATAATGTCTATGTTACGGGGCCGGGAGTCGAACCACGGTCTAGGAGATTATGCGAACTGTTTCTCCAATTACTTGGAGTGTCGGACTGTGTCTTTATCCCGCTAAGCGGGACATTGGCGTTCAGTCTCTACAGGCGGAGGTGCCGTCTGGTACCTCCTTCCCGCGACGTTGTCCCGATTCAATCGGGAGTTCACCGTTATAAGCCAATTATCATAAGAAATTACTTTCATATGAGCCCATTATTTAAGCCTCCTGTGCGGCCGTACACTACCCCGTAATATAAAAGAACACACTAATTATACCATTGAACTTTATTGCTGTCATTCCGAACGAAGTCGAGGAATCTTAATTTGTACACCCTAAGGGTGTCCAGGCACAAAATTTACTTAAAAAACACTCTCCACCACTGCTGCCAGTTGAAAAGAAGCGGAGTCGGGGTCGCCTGAGGAGATAGAGAAGGTGGGGGGATGATGAGAGCGACTTCGTTTTCTTTCAAAAGATTCAGCTTGTTTCTAATCGTCTTTTCCACTTCGTCGACGCTTTTTTTCTTGACGATTTCAGTTTTCAGCTCTATCTGTTTTTTCTTTTCTTTTTCATAATCGTCCTTAGTCTGTTGGTAAAAAGAAAGCTTGCTTTGATAATTAATAAGATTAGGGAAAAGAGAGGAAAAAAGAAAGATAATCAACAAAACAAAAAAGATTTTTTTAAGAATTACCATATTTCCCTCTCTGTCATCCTGAGCGACCCCGCGTAGCGGGGGAGTCGAAGGATCTCAAAACCTGCATAATTCTTGACGGATCAGCCTTTGATTTCAGCTGTTTCATACAGATACCAATGATGGCTTTGGAGTTTTGGTCGTAGACAGATTTATTGTCAGAGATGATTTTTTCAACCTCTTTTTTTAGTTCCTCGTCGCTGATTTCTGCAGGTAAATATTGGGAGACGATTGTTAATTGTTTTTTATTATCTTCGACTAAATCGGTGCGATTGCCTTTTGTAAAAGCGTCGATCGATTCTTTGAGTTCTTTTGCGGTTTTTTTTAAGACGCTGAGCGTCTCCTCGTCGTTTAGTTCAGATTTTTTATCGATTTCCTTGTTTTGTATTTGCGCTATAATAAAACGGAGTACAGAAAGTTTGTCTTTGTCACCAGCTTTAAGGGCGATTAGTTGATCGTCTTGTAATTTTTGTCTCAACATATAATAATTATAACCTATGAGAAGCAAACCTGCCAAGGATGTTTTGGAAATGATCAACAGCTTCCAGAAGTCCTTAAATAAAAAACCCTCGACGGAAAAAATGCATGAAGAAATTAAAATGATGAAGTTTAAAGTCAGGCCGATTCAAGGAGATCTATCAGAGGTTAACCTTAATAATGAAAAATTTGTCGAGACGCTGTGGAGTTTGGGCAAACTCGAAGAGTTTTTCCAAAAAGAATTTTATCGATTGTCATCTAAAAACAAGGATTTATTTATGAGAATATTCAACGACATATATGAAAAATATTACCAGGACTTAAATAAAATTAACCTGCAGTGGGAAAAAACTCCCCGTCAGCAGCGTTTTCTTGAGGTAGAAATTTTTAAGGAAATTAGAAATAAAAAATTTAATTAGTATGAAAAAATTTCCGGTTGTCCTTGACCTTGAAACCAAATACAGTTTTCGCGACTATGACGACCCTAAAAAATTAGAAGTCTCCGTTGCGGCGATCTACGATTATAAAGATTCTCATAACCAGGTGTTTGAGGAAAAAGAACTGAATAAATTATTTCCCATCCTTGAGTCGGCCTCTTATGTAATCGGATATAACATTAGGAGTTTTGACATGGAAGTATTACAGGGATACTATCCAGGAAAAACATCCTCTTTTGCCGTTTTTGACATCTTAGATGATCTTAGGGGAAAAATTGGCCGACGATTAGCCCTTAATGAATTTATTTTTGCTACTTTGGGGAAAAAAAAGTCAGGTCATGGATTACATGCAATTGATCTTTATAAAGAAGGAAAAATTGACGAGTTGAAGAAATACTGCCTGGATGATGTTTCATTGACTAAAGAATTATTTGATTATGGGGTGACAAACAGCAAAGTTTACTTTCTTAATGAAAGAGGTAAAATAGAGGTATCGGTCAGCTGGAAAAAATATTTAGAGAAAGGAAAGACGCAAAATATTCCTTTAACCCTGCCCTTTTAGGATTTTTTATGATGGCCGAAGCCCTGTTTTCTTCTTAATTGAGCGGCGTCGTATTTGTCTTTTTGATTTTTATTGCCTTTAACGACCATTTTTTGGCATTCTTTATCAGGACAGGCTGTCTCTGTAGTTGTAACTACAGAATAGCCTATTTTTTCTCTCCACGTCTTGACAAATATTCGTTGCTTTCCGCAGCGCGGACACGGATTATTACTGACTGTGTTCATATTAAAGGTAAGTTTAAAATCTCCGATATGTTCTAAATCTGTTTTGTTTTGATAGATAATCTCTGTTTTTGTCTATAAAGTGCGCCTCAATGACTCTAATCCTATTTCCTTTTAAAAGGGAATTGTTACATTTTAAGATTGCCTTTTCCATATCCTTATCGTTGTTCATAGTGACATATCCGTGTCCGGTATTTTTCATATCTATACCAACGCTGATTTTTGCCGTCATCACCTGTCCTGATTTTGAAAAAAGGCTGAATAGGTCGCTGTCTGTAGTCAGCTCAGAAATGTTACCAACATATATTTTATTGGTCATATGTGTGTAAAAATAAGAAGTTGTCTAAATAAAGGAAGTCAACAATTTCTTAGATCTATTACATTATAGCATTAATTGAAGATTAAATCTATATAATAAATTATATTATGGTCTCAATCATTGATGAAATTCTCAAAATTCACCAACCCCGACCAAGATATAAGGTCATCAGTGAAATAACCAAGCGTTGGAGCCCCCGACATTATTCTGATGAAATAATCCCAATAAAGGATATTAATATTATTTTCGAGGCCGCCCGCTGGGCACCTTCGGCACATAATCATCAACCTTGGTATTTTTATTTTGCCAAAAAAGGAACTGATGCCTTCAATAAACTTTTTTCTACTCTTGACAAATACAATCAGTCCTGGGCTAAGACCGCCCCGCTTTTGATCCTTGCCTGTGTAATTACTACTAACGTTGAAGGAAAAAATATCTACGCTTTTTATGATCTTGGGGCGGCTGTACTTTCCCTTATCATCCAAGCCCAATCTTTAGGCTATTATTCTAGACAAATGGCTCTTTTCGACAAACAAAAGGCAAAAGGGTTTTTCAAGTTAGAAAAAAATTTCGAACCCTACATAATCATTGCCATGGGAAGAATTGGTGACTACAAAAACGTTTCTAAACAAGTTATCGACCGCGAACTTGATCCCCGGCCACGAAAAACTGATCTGGTAAAAGAATTATATTAACTACAAACGAGCTCCCCATCGTTGAGGAAGTTAGAATCTGTTTGATTTAATCAACTCTATAACAACTATTTCTTTTGACTGTTTCGAAAAAGATACACACCGTTATTCTCATAAACCAGGACTTTTGTCTTATCTTTTAATAAAACAGTAATATAAGCACCTCTTTCAGTATCATTAAGTGGTGTGGCTGGCCGGCTATTTACAACCAGCACATATTTAACCTCATTAATATGTTCCGGGAACCAATAAATCTCAGATCTGCCACTCAAATGTGACACAAACGGCTGTTGGGCTGATACTGAACTTAAAGGAGGTATTAATGAAACAGCCTGGTTCATTGAAGCTTCAACCGTACTTATGTGATAATACGTAGAGTGAATAAGCCTGGTAATGGGAGCATGTTTAATCACCGCAACTGTTAAAGACAGAAAAAATATTACCAGCGTCATCCAAATAATTGAAGGTAGCTGCCATATTTTGAAAGTAACCCTTTTACTTAGTGCTTTGAGAGTTTGACCGGTAGCGATCACTAAAAATGGCGTCAGCGATATCCCGTAGTACTGTTCAAAAAGCCAACGTGCTTGAGTTGCGCTTAAGAGTCGTTCTAACCAAATCGGTAAAGCGGTTAGTAAATAGAAAGGAGAAAATAACGGTAGAAAGCCAAAAGGAAGATGAGTTTGGATTAAGGTGTAGATTTTTTCCGGAGCATCGACCATTGTTTGGAGCACTATCCACGGTTTGGTAATCCCAGTTATCAGCATAGTTCCCTTATTGTTACCAAGTGCATAAAAATCAATGTGATTTTTTACTACTGCGGGATTATCCTGAAACCACGGCATTAGATAGGTGCTTTCCAGGTAAAAGAAACCTGCTGCGATCAATAAAGTAATTAGCCCCAACTTGATTTTTTTACGTATTACCAATTGATAAATACCTACAAAAAAAATAATGATTGCCAAATCTTCCTTAAGTAAAAATACCAGTAACATACCGCCCCAATATGCGCGTGAGTCTTCGTTAAATAAACCGAATAGCAACAATGAAAGCGGTAAAACGGACAAGGACACTAAATGAAAATCATAATCTAAGGCATATTGCAGACCCAAGAATAGATAAAAAGTCAGTGATAGAGAGTAGGCCGCCAGAGAATTTTGTAATTTTTTTTCTAGCACTTGAAAAATGAAATAAACGCTAAAAGAGACAATCACCGCTTGAAGTATAAGTAAGATTCGGGCATCGGGCCAAAGTAAGCGAAACGGACTAAGAAGTATCAAGGCTGGACTAAAATGGTCACCCAAAATATTCATATTACGTACGGTGCTTATCGGTGGCTCAAACCGACCATAATGCCAGATCGCTTGATCAAAAATGGCCAGATCATATGAGCCCATCATAAAATGTTGATAACGCAAAAGGGAGAGCAGGGGAAAAGCTAAACTAAAAAACAGACAGGTAGCTACTACTGCATTTTTGTAGGTAATCCAACGCATAACTTTATCATACTAAAATATAGTTTGCTCCCTAGACCCAAGATTAATATAACTAAGATTATACAAGAATTTAGCCTTATTTATAAACAGGTTCACTTTAAGGGACTTTTCCAAACAATGGTTTAGATAGTTTTAAATTAAATTTTATCTGAAGAAATACATTTAAAACCCCATCTTTGAAGAAGGGCAGTTGTAACTCCATTACCACTAACTGGGGTTTCATCTAATTTTTCTAACCTGCAGACTGCACAAGACGGACTTTTTTCTCTTAATATTGCTTTAGTCACTCCATTTGTTAAACATGCCTTTAAAGTAGAGATAGCACCTTGAATAAATTGTTTTGTTACGTCTTGACCGTCTTTGTCTATTACTTTTGCTGTTCCATTCAGAACATCTTCTCCTATTCCTCCAACTATTTCATAAGGTCCTCGAGGAATCGGTAATCCAACTAATACTTCAGGGCATAATAAAAGGGCTTGTCCACCTGGAAGTAGAACGTTTAAGTTTCTACCAATAGGTTTTAAAGCGCCATTAAATCTACAAGGAACTCCAAGAAGACAAGCGCTGACCATTGGTTGTTTTTCTTCTTCATTAAAGATCCCACTTTGTTCAACAATAATTCTCTCTTCATTAAGATTTTCTACATTATCTAGAAATACAAATTTACTCGGTTCAACTTGAGTTTCATAAGCTACTCTTGTCAACTCTTCTTTCAGTCTTTCATTTGGTATTTCTTGAGGAATATATTTTCTTCTAACAAAAACAGCTTTAAGAGGTAATCCAACATACTTTTCTGTAATATTTCTTATTCCTTCTTTTACAATTTGCGCTTTTAATCTATTTTGATTACCAACATTAGTATGTTCAAAATATGAAAGCATAATAAGTTCGGGAACGATTAAAGAATGAATACTTAAAAGTCTTAAGGCTGCTGGTAAAGGGCTATGTTCTAAATCACTAGGTATTCCGCCTATTTCGATAATAACATTTTCTGGTTTATACTTTTTCGTTAATTTAATTATTTTTTGGGATAAAAATTCTGAAAAATCAGTTTGAGTTAGTTTCTTCTCATGACTTTCATCAATTAAAGGAGGAATTCTCGTTGCATTCAAAAATTGCCTCCACATGTTGCCCATGACTAAATTTTGTTCAGGAGAAATATCTAATCCAAAATATCTATAAGAAGCAAAATCATCAGTAACTTGAACTCCGTCTAATACCCATACCCACATCTTTTGGAAAAGTCTGGTTTAACATGGGGTCTATTTTAATGATTAGGGGTTTTTTTACTAAACTACCAACTGAAGAAGCTAACCAACCTTTACCAATATCACTAGTTCCAGAACCAGCAACAACATAAATATGTTTTAAACCAGGAGCAAATCCTTCAGGGGGGGGTAAGAAAATCTTTGGGCTTAAGAGACCCTAAAAACTTTTCTCGTTGAGCCATATTGGAGCATTATACTAATAAGTTCTTGAAAAATCAATATTATAAGATATTTGCTCGAGAAGCGTAGCTTTAATATAACCACGAGTTTATCACATATTATCAAGGCTTTCTCTGACTTTAGGCTTGCTATAGTCCTGAGCGAAGTCGAAGGATAGCTCAAATCAGAGAAGAAATAGAAAAGGTTAAACCTTCTTTGCAACAATAACTACTCTATGTCTTGGGAATCTAATGCCTTTTTCTGTCTTAAACTTTGCCACATATTCTTCTAAAAACTTCTTATCTTTTTCAGAGTCAAAATCTTCAAAAATAGGCACTCCTTGTAAAAATAGGTCTAAATCTTCATAAGAAGCATAGTATTCGTCACAGAAATAGTCTTGAGCATAGACAACTTCAAAACCTGCATTTTTAAGTTCTTGTTTATCCTTTTCTAGTCTTGAAGCATTCCATTGCCCAAACCCTTGACCACGGCCAAATATTTCTTTAATATCTTGACAGTCTTTTTCACCAATATTTATACCAACAAAATGACCGTCAGATTTTAATAGTCGATAGAACTCGGAAAAGGGTGTTGGACCACGACGGCTATAAACTAAATCAAAAGAATCATCAGCATAGGTCGTCTTACTTGCGTTTTGTTCTTCAAAACTCACATTTTCTACCCCCTTTTCCTTATGTAATTTTCTCGCGGCATCAAGCATGCCCGTAGATAAATCAATCGCTGTTATTTTTTGAAAATGGGGAGTGATAGAAAGCGTAAAACGACCATCGGCACAACCAACGTCCAAAACTATCTTGTTTTTATCGCCTAATTCTAGAAGTTTTTCTTTAAAGACTTCTTCTGGGTCTCCGCTTGGATATTCCTTGGTATATTTGGCGTCGGTATGATAATCACCGAATTTTTTAGCTACTTTGTTATAAAAATTTGTTGTCATGGGGTAATTTTACTAAAATCAGGCCAATTTTACGAGTCCTATCTTAATAGTTTTAGCTTGTACTTACTCCTGCCATATTGGCGATATTTATCACCCACGACTCTTTGCTTCTTCTTAACGACTCCTTTGTGTGCTTGCTGATTGGCTTAAAAGCGACAGCTTGTTCAACATTATCAAGCGGCGACGGCTTGATTCTGCTTGTCTCAAAAACATATTGGTCAATTCTTCCGCTTTTTAAGGCTTCGGACATTATGTTTTCGTCAATTGTTGCTTGTTCTGTTAAATTGATGACCACCGCTCCCTGCTTTATGCAGTTTATTCTCTCTTTTGATAAGAATTTTTTATCCGGTACAGGAAGGTTGATAACCAGCATATCGGAATGACAAAGCACCTCTCCGAGTGACTTTCTTTCTGCTCCCTCAAGCCTTATCGGTAGTTCATTGCAGATAAATATCCTCACGCCAAATGGTTTGATAAGTCTTACTATTCTTTCGGCAACGGCATCAACACCAACAATTCCCAGAGTTTTGCCTGCCAGTTCACTGCCTAATTCCCATTTATACATCCGCTTCTGAGACTTCCATCCATTGACAAATATTTTCCTGGCACAACCTAAAAGTAATAGCACTATGTGTTCAGCAACTGCCTCTACAGTATGGTCAGGGACAACAGTAATGGCAATATTCCGTTCCCTACAGTAATCCGCATCAACAAAATCCTAAAAAGTTTTCAAGTTGGAAATTAAATCTATTTACTTTGTTGTCCTGAGCAATCTTTGGCGCAAGTTTGTTTGTTTTCCCCTTTTGCCCCTTCACAAACATTGTTTCCGCATGTGCCGCTTTCTCCTTTTTGATATGTGCCTTGAGAATTCATTTTCACTGTTTGTGAAGGAGTGGCTTGCTTGTTGTTATATATTTTTTGTTTGGTAGAACGAGATGGTAGATTTTTTCTTGATTGAGAATTATTTGATAGAACAAAATAAATGTTGATTATAAAAAATAAAACCAATAACGCTGATAATGTAATCAGTATTTTTTTATTTAACTTTAATTTTTCAGAATTATTTCTCTTTAGAAGATTGAGTTTTATAACCAAAATATATCCGCCAAATATTAAACAAGAAAGTAAGAAGAATAAAAAAAACAAAATATTTATTAGTTGTGTTGAATTATTATTTTGACTGGTAGGTGTCGATGGGCTTATATTGTTTTGTATCGATCCGGCTTTAACTATTTTTGCCTTTTGTTCTTTTATCTCACCTCCTCCAGCTCCAGAAGTATTTTCGCCCACTGCGCCCCCTATAAAAAATCTATTCAACCCCGTTCCAACGGCAACATAGTCACCTTTTGATGACATATCCAAAGATTCAATTTTATTATTAATCTTCCAATCCCTGATAATTTTTGAGCCATCGATGGGTAACAAAAAAACGTGATTAGTAAGACTACCGCTGGCAATTAAACTACCGTCTTTGGAAAGAGCAATCGCCGAGATGTGACCGGCACCTTCCAGTTTCCAAATTGGATTTTTGCTGGAACAATCATTGAATATCAGCCCATCCATATTGCTGCTAATAACGCAGGATTTGGCATCTGAGGAAATAGCTACTACGCTGACTGGATTGCGGCTGAAGTCAAAACGCCACACTGGTTCATTTGTCCCCATTTTATATAACATGGCGGTGTAAGGATCTTCAGGATCACCGCCTCCGCCTGCAAGAAAATACTGTCCATCATCTGAAATACTTACGGTTCCTACAGGAAAATTTAAACCTGCTTTAGCTTGAAAAATTTCATCAGGCTGTAAGGGGCTAAAAACATGGACGCTTCTGTCTGGACAACTAGTCTCAGAGACAAAATGTTTTCCATCTGGACTCATAGCTAAGCTGATGATAACACTTCCTCCCAAAAGCCCTCCTTTAGCTTCAATCTTATGCGACCAAAGAGGCGTACTGCTATCTGTTTTCCAGAGATACACATTAGTGTCTCGTCCGGCAGCCGCGATATATTTACCGTCTTCAGAAATAACCAGACCGTTCAAAACCATTCCTGTTGGGTGACTCCAGATGGGTTTGTTGCTGTTAGTTTTAAAAAGATAAACAACGCCTTTAAGACTAGCTGCTAGATAGCCATTTCTGGCAAAAGCCACCAATCCTTTGTCAGCTCCCAGATTGCCAGTTTCTTTGGTGTTGCCAGTAAAAATCCATTTTGGGTTATTAGAAGTAATACCAAAAAAATATATATTTTGATTATTGTCAGCGCCGGCAAAATTTTTGTCATCGAAAGAAAAAGCTGTTGACGTCACCCAATTTTTTCCTACATTATAAGACCAAATTAGTTCATCTTTGTCTTTTTAAAAAAGATAAATTTTATTTTCTTCTATCAGTTTTGCCGAGATAATTTTTGGACCTCCCCAACCACCGCAACAAGCAGCGCACATGCCGGGTTGGCAGTTTTCTCCGCCATAGGATGGTCCGTAGATTGTTTTATTACCGAATTTTGCTTCAAAATAAAATTCGTACGTACCTTCGTCTTTTTCCGTAAACAGTTTTGAATATTCATATGCAGTTCCTCGTGGACTCACCGTTCCTTTTGTCATCAAAAATCCCTGGAACTTGGATTTACCGTCACCTTTTTGGATAAAAATTTTGACATAGTCAGACTCCTGTTCTTGAGGATTAATTAAAACAGTCTGGAAGGTATAAAGCCCCGGTCCACCGTGCATTGGGTTGACCGATCCTGACTCCAGTTTTGGACCGAATGATTGTTGGTTAGAAGATCCTTGTTGTTCGGAATTGACAACTACTTGTTCAGCTAAGCAAGTTGAAGAAAACAAAAAAAAATAAAAATCCATCCAAAAAGTACTCGCTTCTTCATTAATTTATTCTACTAAACTTTATTTTTATTGGCAATCAAAATCTTAAGGTTCTATCGTTCTGTGTATTTACCATATTTACCACCCCGAAGTAGAATAGCTTCACGCCTCAGGATTTTAGGTATATCAAAATGCCAACTGGTTTACACTGAACGCAGCGAAGTGCTCGAGAAGCGTAATCTTTAATAGAACCACGTAATTAAGCTATATTATCAGGATCTTCGAGGATTTTCAATTAGTACAACAGATAAGAGAAGAGATTGAGAGAGTAAGAGCTTGTTTTATCTAAAATACGTTTCGTTTGCAAATTTCAGCTGTTCAATAAAAAGTTTCTTTATTTCATAGATACTTCCTTGTTCATAAAATAAAATTAAGGCTTTTTTGAATTCGTCTTCGTTGACACTTCGATAAGATAATGGATACAAATCATCAGCTAAAAAAATTGCATTTGTTAGCATTCTTGCGGTTCTTTTATTTCCGTCACTATATGGCTGAATATATGAAATCATAAAATGAGCAATTAAAGATTTTTCGAAAATATTTTCATTCTTGTTTATAATGACAACTATTTTTTCATAAGCTTCTTTTATTTGATGTTCATTATCAAGGGGTTGATAAGTTGTGCCGGTAATTCCAACTGCTTGTTTTCTTACACCTGTTGTAATATCCAAGTCTTTTACTAATATGTTGTGAAGTTGATTTACTTTTGAAACAGAAATAGTTTTGAAATCATTCTTATTTACCAATATCATATCAAAAGCAGACTTGTGATCGAGAATCATTATTGCCTCTTCTTTGGTTTTACCAAATGCTGTCTTTTGTTCTTTAATCAAAGATTCTGTCTCAAGAAGTGAATATGTATTTCCTTCAATTTTTGAAGATTTCCAGGCAAGCTCAATCACAAATCTTTCCAATTCCCGTTTTAAAATATCGGGACTTAATTTAGTTGTTTCTTTTTGAAAACTATGACTAATTTTATTTAACATCTCTATTTCCATTTGAGAAAATAGGTCACGAAGATTTTCAAATATTTTAAAATCAAAAGTTTTTTTTGCATGATTTCGATTATCAGAATCATCAACAAAATATCTTTCAACGTCAAATTTACGAAGAAGCGGATTTATTACTTTTGAGAAGTATTTTGTCGATCTTGCTTGACCTTGAGACTTTATTAATTTATTTTTTAATAAAATGTTTAAGTCTCTGATTAAAGTTACTCGAGATATTGGATAAAGAGATTGAATCCTCTTCTGAATTTCTTCACGCAATAAACCCTCAGATTGATTAATTAAGTTAAAAATATATCTTTGTCTTGGAATTAGAATCGTATCATTCATATACTTTATCGTATCATTTTGATACGATTTGTCAAGAGGTTATATTAAGAATAAATTGGCTCCGTATACTTAAATTAGTTCGAACATTTTTCGCCGCCGCAGGCGGCGAAGGAAAGCCC
>Ga0100396_1000555_pt1 | contig 22521 bp, 14 predicted proteins | sample CryGeymeta201520_FD_81551 | JGI IMG/M metagenome (GOLD analysis project Ga0100396, IMG submission 81551) | Groundwater microbial communities from Crystal Geyser aquifers in Utah, USA - Crystal Geyser metaG 2015-20 | ecosystem: Environmental > Aquatic > Deep subsurface > Groundwater | place: USA... | reverse complement strand
TGGCGGCATGTGTGGGGTCGGCGAGTTGGGCCCCTACGGGCAGGGCTACCGGCCGGACGATCCCGATTTTCTCCGACTGGCCGAGGCGTGCATCGACGCGAAGGTCCCGCTGAACCTCCACGTCAACGAGGAGATCGGCCACTTTTACCCCGGTAAGGCGGCGACGCCGCTGCTGCACTTCTACCGGCTGGCCTGCCGCTATCCAGAGTTGAAACTGATCCTGGCGCACTGGGGCGGCGGGCTGCTGTTCTACGAGATCATGCCCGAGGTGCGGCGCAGCCTTCAGAACGTCTGGTACGACATGGCCGGGTCGCCGCTGCTCTACCCCACCGACGCCATCTTCAGGCTGGCGCTGACGTGCGTTGATCACAAGAAGCTGCTGTACGGCTCGGACTACCCGCTCCTGGCCTGCCCGCGCAAACAGCAGACGCCCGACTTCCGGCCGTTCATCGCCGAGATCGACGCGTTGGGGCTGGATCAGGTCGTTTACGACGACATGATGGGCAACAACGCGGCGCGGCTGCTGGGTCTGCTGCCGGCCGATGCGGCGCCGAAACACGCCGCGGCGCGGCGGCGCAAGCCACCGGTAATCACGGAGATCCAAGACACGGCCGGAGTTGCGATCGGTCCACTGATGGCGGTGAGCGCCGTGGCGCAGGCCTGGCTCGAGACGCAGCCCATCTTCGAGGCTCACCACATCCCGTGGCAGGATAGCCCGGCGCCTTACTGGGAGCCGATCAACCAGGCCGCCGCGGCGCGCGGGTTGGGACCGGACGCGCAGGACGAGTTGCTCCGGGAGTTGAACGACGCGATCGCTGCGAGCACCGCCGACAGGGAAACGGAGTAACCCCATGAACGAAGAACCGGAAGTCAACGAAAAGCAGCCCGATGAGCGAGTCGCAGCCGAGGGCGCGACCGAGGGCGCGGCCGAGGTCGCAGCCGAAACCGTGACCATCAACCAGGGCGGCGCCAACACCGTCACCGCGCAGACCGTAACCGTGGTGCAGGGCGGCATCAACAGCGCCACGGCCGAAAGCATTCGCGTCGAGCAGGGCGGCATCGCCCGGGCCGAGGGCGTGTCGATTCAGGTCGACACCGGCGGAATTGCGCTAGCGCGCGGGGAAACGGTCACCGTGAACCGGGGCGGTGCGATGGTAGTCGTTGCCGAAACCGCCCACATGAACGAAGCGATCGTCGGTCTCGCCATTGCCGGAGAGATCACGGGCGATGCGCAGATCCTGATCGATGCGAAGTCCGCGGCGATCATCGGCGCCATCGCCGGGCTGGTGATCGGCGGCATGAAGCTGCTGTGGGGACGACGGCGCGGCGGGTGATCTGTGTTCGGCTCATGAAATCCACCTTACGCCCACGTCTGCCCCTCCTGCTGATCGTCCTTGTCGGGACCGCGCTCCGGCTGTTCCGGCTGGGCGCGGACAGCCTGTGGTACGATGAGACGGTCAGCACTTTTCTGGCCGGCAGCCCCCTGTCCGAGTTGCTCCGTCACACCGCGGGCGACATCCACCCGCCCGGCTACTACATGCTGTTACGCGGCTGGCTGATCGTGATGGGCTACCCCACCGGCCACGCGGACCCGGCCCGGAACGGGCTGGAGTTTGCGGCCGGGTTCTTCTCGCTCTTCTTTGGTGTCCTGCTGATCGCGCTGGTCTACGCGCTGGCGCGGCGCGTGGCCAGCCGGCGCGTGGCGTTGATCGCCGCGGCGTTGGTCGCGGTCAGCCCGTTCAACGTCTGGTACAGCCAGGAAGTGCGCATGTACACGGTCGGCGCGGCGTTGGGGGTCGTGGGGGTGTACGCGCTGCTGCAGATTGCGGATGGCGAACCTGTCCTGAGCGCAATCAAAGGATTGCGGATTGGTGACCTCAATTCGCAATCGGAAATCGGAAATCGGAAATCTCGAACCTGGTGGATCGTCTACGCGCTGGCCGCGGCCGCCGGCATGTACACCCTCTATTATTTCGCCTTCCTGCTCATCCCGCTCAACCTGTGGGCACTGGTGATGCTCACCCAAAGGCCAACCGCGGACCGCCAGCCTACGCCGAAGAACCGACATCCAGACCCCTGCCACGTAACACGTGTTTCGTCCTTCGACGCTGCTCAGGATGCACTTCACGTTTTACGTCTTACGTTTTACGTCTTACGTCTTACGTTTTACGTCTTGCGTTTTACGTCTTACGTTTCACGTCTTACGTTTTACGTTTCACGTTTTACGTCTTACGTTTCACGTCTTACGCCCCTCTTCCTCGCCAACCTCGCCGCGGCTGCCCTTTACGCGCCGTGGATTCCGATCGCCTGGCGGCAGATGACGGACCCGCCCGTGCCGCCGTGGCGAACGCTCCCGGCGTTGACCCATATCCTGCGCGAAAGCTGGACCGCTCTCAGCCTGGGCCAGTCCGCGCCGGGGTGGCTGTGGCCGGCATTGGCGCTGACGCTGGCGCTGTACGCCCTGGGGATTGCGACGCTACGAATCAGCGAATCAGCGAATCAGCGAGTCAGCAAATCAGCGAGTCAGCGAATCAGCGAATCACCGAGTCAGCGAATCACCGAGTCAGCGAATCAGCGAATCAGCGAATCACCGAGTCAGCGAATCACCGAGTCAGCGAATCAGCGAATCAGCGAATCGGCGAATCGGCAGATCAACAAACCAACCAACACACCAACAAACAAACCTACAAATCCGAAATCGCAAATCCGAAATCGCAAATCCGCCATCCTCCCCCTCGCCACCTTCGGCTCCCTCGCCCTGATTCTGCTCGTCTCACTGGTGACGCCGCTCTACCACGTGCGCTATCTGTTCACGTACAGCCCTGCGTTCTACGTCGTGTTGGCCGCGGGTCTTGGCTGGCTGTGGGCCCGGCGAAAGGCGCTCTTCTGGCTGGCCGCGGCGGGCTGGCTGGCCGCGGCCGGGGTGACGCTCCATGCGTTCTGGGCCGACCCGGCCTATCGCGCCGACGACCACCGCGCGGCGGTCCGCTTCCTGCAAGACTACTGGCGGCCGGGCGACGTCGTGGTGGTCAACGCGGGCTGGCCCTACACCGCGCTGCTGACCTACTGGGATGGGCCGGTGGCCTTCCGCGGCCGGCTCACCGCCGATCTGCCGACCCCGCGCGCCGATGCCGCCCTGGTCCTGGTCACGGCCGGTCATGTGGACGGCGATCCGGGTTTGGGTTGGGCTGATCCGCGCTCCGACTTCTTCGCCATGCCGTCCGACGCGGCCGGCCGACAGATCGACGCGCTGTTCGAGCGATTCGCTCGCGTCTGGCACTATCGCATCTACGACACCGTGAACGACCCCGGTGGCGAGGTGCGCGGCTTGCTGGAGACAGACGGCCGGCTCTTCGAGGACCAGGTCTTCACCGGCGAGGCGAACATGCGGGTCCAGGGCTTCGTCCCGCGGGGAGGCACGGCCTGGTCGGCCGATGAACCGACGGTCAGTTTCGCCGCGGGCGTGAGCCTCCAGTGGTCGGCGCAGCCTGTCGAAACACCGGCCGGCCAGACGCTGTACGCCGCGTTGACCTGGCGAGCCGACACCCCCACACCGGCCGATATCGCCACGTCGTTGCGTTTGGTGGGTGGGGACGGCGCTACCTGGGTCCAGCCGCCGGACGAGCGACCGTTAGGGTCCCTCCTACCATCGAGCAGGTGGCCCACAGGGTCGGCAATCCGCCAGCCGATCGCGCTGCTGATCCCGCCAGGCACGCCGCCGGGGCGCTATACGCTCGCCTTGCTGGTCTACGACCCCGCTACCGGCAAGCCGTGGCCGCCGCAGAACTACCCGGAGCGCCTGCTCGCGGTGCAGGATGGGGTCAACCTGATGGCCGTCAACGTCACCCGGCCGGCGCCGCCGCCCGCCGCGCAACCCGCGCTGGCCCGCTTCGGGCCGCTCGCGCTCGTTGCCGCGACCTCCCCCGCGACCGTCGTGGCGGCCGGCGGGCAGATCCCGGTCGATCTGCTCTGGCAGGCGACCGAGCCGCCGGCCGAGCCGCTGGTCGTCGTGGCGCAACTGCTTAACGAGAGCGGTCAGGTGGTCGCCGGGCTGGAGGAGGAGCCGGCTCGCGGCTTCTACCCGACCCTGAACTGGGCTGCGGGCGAGTTGGTGCGCGACCGGCACACCCTGGGCCTGCCCGCCGACCTGCCCGCAGGGGACTACCGGTTGATCGTGGGGGTCTATCGTGCGGCGGACCGCGTCCGGTTGGAGACAAAGGTTGGGTGGTTCGGGAAGAGCGACCACTGGATGGTCAAACGGCTGGAGATCCAGTGAGCACTGGTTCGCTACACGGGAACCTACGACCATGCCGCGTCATGCCATTTGCGGTCCGGTTATGCAGTGAATGGTTACCCTGTGATCGGGTACTTGTGGGCGATAGCAAAACATGCTATCATGTGATTCATGAATAAACGACATCAGAGAGCGCTGGATGCTATCTTCACAACCCCGGTTCCAGTCACATTGGAGTGGAAGCGTATCGAAGCGCTTTTCATTGCTCTTGGGGCCGAGGTCGTCGAAGGCAGCGGGTCTCGGGTGCGGTTTGTGCTGAATGATGTTGTCGCTACATTTCATCGCCCCCATCCGCGGAAGGAGGCTATGCCGTACCAGGTGCGTGATGCGCGACGCTTCTTGGAGCAAGCAGGAATAGAGCCGTGAGAACAATGACTTACAAAGGATACGCTGCTCGAATCGAATATAGCGATGTGGACAATTGCTTTATCGGACATATCGCAGGGATCAACGATGTGGTGGGCTTTCATGGTGAATCAGTAGCGGAGTTGCGTGCTGCTTTCAGGGAAGCGGTTGACGATTATCTTGAAACCTGCGAAAAACTGAATCGTCCTCCGCAGAGACCTTATTCAGGCAGAATCATGTTGCGTATCCCGCCTGAAGTCCATGCCGCAGTTGCCACGGCGGCTGAGGTCAGCGGAAAGAGCATCAACCAATGGGCTGCTGATACATTCGTGAGGGCAGTACATCGATAAGGGTGTGGGCCGACGGTCTCAACCTGATGGCCTTCGAAGTCACCCGAGCTGCCGCCTACCGCGCAACCTGCACTGGCCCGCTTGGGGCCGACGGCGCTCGTCGCCGGGACCTCCCCCGCGACCGCCGTCGCGGTGTAACTGCTTGATCAGGGAGGGCGGATGGTCGCCGGGCTGGAAGAGGAGAAGCAGATGAGTCACATCAGCCGCCGCCGTTTTCTGCAAGTGGCCGCGCAATCGAGCGCCGTCGCACTCACCGCGGAGATGGCCGTGCACACCCGCGCCTGGTCCGCGCCGCAGCCACGGCCGCAGCCGCAGTCGCAGTCACAGAGCGCCAACCCCAATATCCTCGTGATCATCGTCGACCAGATGCGTTATCCCCAGTGGTTCGATGAGGCCGGCGATCTGGACCAGCGCTTGCCCAACATCGCGCGCGTCAAGCAAGGGGCGGTCAACTTCACCCATCACTACGCCGCGGCCACCGCCTGCACCCCCTCACGCGCCTGCATGTTGACCGGGCTGTACACCCACCAACACTACTGTATGATCACCCAAACGAGCTATCTGAATACGGACTTCCCCACCTGGGGAACCAACTTGCGTCAGTTTGGCTACGACACCCACTGGTTTGGCAAATGGCACGTCTCGGACGACTGCAATGGCGCGGACCCGCCCTATACATACCTGGAGCCATATGGCTTCAACACCTATACCTGCCCCGATCCCCACGGAACGCCCGGCCAGGGTCTGCAGGTGGATGACGACATTGCCGTGCAATTTGCCGATTGGCTCAAGGACACCGGCAGCCAGGCGACGAAGCCCTGGTGCGCGACGGTCAGTTTCGTCAACCCGCACGATATCATGTTCTATCCACGGCTGATTCCGCCGGAGGAAAGCAACGTCCCCAGTGTCTTCTCTTCGCTGCCGCCCAACTATGAAACCCGGGCAGAACTTCTGGCCGCCCACAAACCCAGCTTACAGCAGGAACTGATCCAGGCCGCCAACAGGCAGTTCGGCTCTATGGGCTACAAGCCGTCCGATCAGCAGGACTGGATTTCCATGCTCGATGTCTACCTGTACATGCACGAGCTGGTCGATACGCAGATCGGCGTCGTCCTGGACGCGCTCGATGCCGCGCCCGCGGTGAAGGCCAACACGGTCGTGATCTTCACCGCGGATCACGGGGATTACTGCGGGTCGCACGGGCTGCGCGGGAAGGGTGGCGCGGTCTACGAGGAGTCGATCCGCGTGCCGTTGTGCGTCAAGGACTACTCGGGGCAGTTGGCGGCGCAGCCGGGCGCACGCACGCAGTTGACGTCCCACATCGACCTGTCGTCTCTGCTGATGACGATCGCCTATGGCAGCGGCGACTGGCGTTCCCAGTCGCAGTATTCCCACCTGGCGCACCGTTTGGATCTACTTTCCATCGTGCAAAACCCCGTCGCGCCGGGACGCGATTATATTCTCCATACCACCGACGAGCCTGGCCTGGAGGAGAAAATCGACGTGGACTACGCGCCCTTCAGCAACGATGCGCCCAAACACGTCATCTGCTACCGGACGAACACAGGGAAGTTCAGCACTTACAGTTTCTGGCGCGAGAACACGAACGAAATCCTCACCAACGGGCAGGAAGTGGAATGCTACGACTACGCCACCGAGCGCGGCCGGCTGGAGCTTGACAACATCACCGATCCCAGCAATGCGCTCTACGTCGATTTGCAGAACAGACTGGTGAACGACGCCCTGCCCAACGAACTGCGGGAACCGGTCCCGGATTCCATGCAGGACGCGCAGATCGAGGCGATGACCCAGTATCTCATCGACCTCGGGCAAGGCTACCGTGTCTACCTGCCGAGCGTCGAGGGATGAGCACGGCCGGGATTGCGATAGTAGCGTGTGTCTGTCAACCAAGTGCGCATCGCAAGAGAGAAGGTACCCATGGCAACGCCACGACTCACCTATGTGGGGACTCACAGTAAGTCAAAAACCATAGACCTCTTTGCCCGGCACGTCTCTTCGGGTAAGGTCGCGTTCTTCCGGTCCGCAGGGATCGATTTCGCGCTCGGCCGGCGCGAAGGACCCTATCTCTGGGATCTTGCCGGGGAGAAGCGCCTGATCGACTGCCACTGCAACGGCGGGGTTTTCAACCTGGGCCACCGCAACCCCGAGATCATCGAGGTCCTGCGGCAGAGCCTGGGGGAACTGGACATCGGCAACCACCACCTGATCAGCGAGGGGCGGGCGGCCCTGGCCAGCGCGCTCGCCCGGCTGGCCCCCGGGGACCTGCCCTACACCGTGTTCGGGGTCAGCGGCGGTGAGGCAATCGACCTGGCCATCAAGGTCGCGCGGGGGTATACGGGGCGGGGCAAGGTGATCTCCGCGCGGGGCGGCTATCACGGGCACACCGGGCTGGCGCTGGCGGCCGGCGACGAGAAGTACCGGGCGCCCTTCGGCCCCGTCGCGCCGGGTTTCGTGCAGGCCCCCTTCGACGATGCGGCCAGCCTGGAGCCGATCATCGACGATGACACCGCGGCCGTGCTCCTCGAAACGATCCCCGCCACTTTTGGAATGACGATCCCCAATCCAAAATACTTCCGCGAGGTCCGCGCGCTGTGTGACAGCCGCGGGACGCTCCTGATCATCGACGAGATCCAGGCCGGCCTGGGCAGGACCGGCCGGCTGTGGGCCATCGAGCATTTCGGTGTGACGCCCGACATCATGGTGATCGGCAAAGGCCTTTCGGGCGGCATCTATCCCATCACCGCGACCTGCTTCAGGGAGGAGTTGGAGACCGTCTTTCATCAGGACCCCTTCATCCACATCTCCACCTTCGGCGGGGCTGAGGTGGGGTGTCCGGTGGCGCTCAAGGTGCTGGAGCTCTCATCCGACCCCGCCTTCTTGAGCCACGTCCAGGAGATCGGACGCCTCTTCTCGGAGGGCTTCCAGGCTTTGAAGGCGAAACATCCGCAGGTCCTGGTCGCCCTGCGCCAACTGGGTCTGATGATGGGGATCGAAATGGCAAACGCAACCTGTGGGCCGCTCTTCACCAAAGCGGCCTACGACAACGGGCTTCTCTCGGTGTACGCCAACAATGACCCGCGAGTCGCCCAACTGTTGCCGCCATTGATCATCGGCCGCGACCTGGCCCACGAAATCCTCGAACGGGCCGACAAGGCCCTCGGCGATGTGGAAAGGATGCTGAGACCCTGATGGAGAAATCGCAGTACCGCAAAATTCACTGTCGTCCATGTGTCATTCTGAGCGGCTCTGCCCCGAGCGTGACGGTGCACAGTCAAGAAAGCGAAGAATCTCCTCACCCAGGCGAGACCCTTCGCTGTTTTGATACCGTGACGTAACACTTGGGGTCAACCCGCTCAGGGTGACAAAGTGAATTTTGCGCTATTGCGAGAAATCACTCAAGCAAGAGGCTCCTGAGTGCATCCTGAGCCCGGTCGAAGGATAGGCCAGAGGCCGTACCGAAGCGTTGGCCCTGAGCCCGTCGAAGGGGGTGGCTCTTGCGGCGGAAGGAGGCAACATGGCTGGTCTGGCAATCGATCTCGATCTGCTGCGGCGATTCGAGCAGGGACTCGATCCCCGGTTCCCGGAACGGGGCGAGATCCCGGCCAGGGTGATGGGGTATGGGGAGATCAGTACCGTGCTCGAAATCGGCGTGGGCGCCGAGCGGGACCTGGCATACAAGCGGATGCCGATGTTCCGCACCGCGCAAGAGGCCGAACGCCACGAGGTCCTCTACCGTCAGGCGATCCAGGTACTGGAGGAGCGCGTCGGCCTGCGGGTCGTCCCGAGCGACGTGGTACGGGTGGTCAATGACCGGACGGGGCGAATCGTCATCTACATCGTCCAGGAGCGCTTCCCCGCTGAGGCTGTCGGCCACCAGGTAATCCACCGCCTTCCGGCCGATGACGTCAGGCGGCTCGTCCTGGCCGTGTTACGCGAGACCGCGAAGGTTTTCGACTTCAACAAGGAGCACCGGGGCGAGCTGGAACTCGGCATCGACGGCCAGATCTCGAACTGGGCGATCGCCGACTTCGACCCGACCGCGGGCGGCCTCCCAGACGAGGTGGAGCTGATCTACTTCGACACGAGCTCCCCTTTTCTCACCGTGAACGGCAAAGAGCAACTCGACCCCGAGCTCTTCCTGCGCAGCGCGCCCTCCTTCATGGTCTGGATCCTCCGGCTGCTCTTTCTGGAGGACGTGATGACCCGCTACTACGACTTCCGCAAGGTCACCATCGACATCATCGCCAACTTCTTCAAGGAGCAACGGGCCGACCTGGTACCCGATCTGGTGGAGGCGGTCAATGGGTTCTGCGCGGCCGAGATCGAGGCAGGCGGCTTCAAGCCGATCACAGTGGACGAGGTCCGCGCCTACTACCGGGAAGACGCCTGGATCTGGCGGCTCTACCTGAACTTCAGAAAGGTCGACCGGTTTTTGCATGGGCTCTTGGGGAAGGACTACCCCTACATTCTGCCGGGCAAGATCAAAAGGTAATCAGAGGACGGCAGCAAAGAGGCGGCCACGCGGCCGCCTCCGACTCTCTTCACTTCGGCGTAGCCGTCTCAGTTATTCGGCGCGCCAGCCTGCACCCACGCGGTGATGATATCCACCTCAGCCTGCTTCAAATGCGGTGCGCGCTTGGGCATCTTTCCCTCGACCACGAGCTTGACCAGCAGGCTGCTCGCCGGATCACCCGGCGCCACGACTTGGCCGTCCTTCCCCCCCTGCATGATCGTGGCATAGCTCTTGAGCGACAACCCGGCCTCCGTCTTCTCGCCACCGTGGCACTTGATGCAGCGCTGCTCCAAGATCGGCATGAGGTCCCTGGCCAGGCTGACCGCCGCGGGCGGAGCGGCTGTGCGCGCCTGGGTCGGCGTGGGGGCCTGCGTTTGGGCAAGGGTCTGCGTGGCCGCGAGGGCCTGGGTCGGCGGCTACGGCTGGACAACTGTCGTCGGCGCGGGGTTCCCACCGGCCGGCTGCGCCGCGAGTGCGGCCGTGGAACAGGCAGCCAGGACGGTCATCACGATGATCAGGGCGACCACGATCAGCATCGGCCTCACAAAGCGATGTCTTCTCATCTTTACCTTCCTATGTTCCTTCGAGTGGCGCACACTGGGTGTGGATCGTGCTGGTTGTCAGGCGAGAGCAAATGCCTGGCCAAGCATGAGAAAGTCTACATCAGGTCTTGTGAGCCGTTCTGTGGTCTCTCCCCCAATGGCGCCAAAGAGAAGGAAGCAAATCGCCTGGTCTCAATTCAAAAGGGGGCGAGCCGCCCGTGCGACTCGCCCCCTTCGATGATACCTGGTCGTGCACCCTTTTTCGTACCTCGTTACTCAGCTTGCCCACGCCAGCTTGCTCAGACCAGGCTGCCTCGTGGCGCCCGAGGGGGACCACTTAGGGCTGCTACCTTCCGGTCCTGACCCGGTTCGCAGGTCCTCGCCGCACGAGACCCAGTCCTCAACGCCCGCTGACAGGGCAGTCCTGCTAACCGCCGATCCTCGAAAGGGAATTCGACCCCGCTATAGCGGGTTGCGGGTACAGGGCACCGCTAGCTCCCCGTCTAGCACGACCACGCCTATGGTAACCCAGCGCGGGGTTTTTGTCAAAGAAAGAGCCACCCACGATGTGAGCGGCCCTTCAATAGTGGCGGAGAGGGAGGGATTTGAACCCTCGATCCCTTCCGGGATACACGATTTCCAGTCGTGCGCACTAGGCCGGACTATGCGACCTCTCCACGCGGCTTCGATCATTATATCCAGGCCCGACCCTTTCAGCAAATCCGGCCGGTCAACTTGCCTGATTCACCCCAAGCAGGTAGAATTGACCCATACTTGAATGGCCTTCCCCGCGCCCGGGTGACCGGAGGTTGCCCCTGTCACGATAGAGGAGCAGGACTATGCAGTTCACCGTCCCCAAAGAAGAACTCGACAAGATCGTCTACACCTACCACCATGATCCGTTCACGGTCCTCGGCGCCCATCCCGTGACGATCAAGGGGGAACCGGCCGTGGCGGTCCGTGCCTTCCTGCCGTTTGCCAAACAAGCCTGGGTGGCGCCTGCTTCCGGGGAGATGCAGGCGATGACACGGCTGGAGGGCACAGACTTCTTCGAGGCGCAGTTTCCGGGGTTGGCTGAGCCGTTCCGCTACGAAATCCGCACCCTCAACAAGGATGGCGAGACCCGCCAGCGCGCCGACCCCTACCGCTTCCTGCCGGTGCTCGGCGATCTGGACCTGCAATTGTTCAACGAGGGGAACCACTTTCGCACCTACGAGAAGCTGGGCGCGCAGGTCATGACGATCGACGACACCCCGGGCGTCCTGTTCGCGGTGTGGGCGCCGAACGCCGTGCGCGTCAGCGTGATCGGCGACTTCAACCGGTGGGACGGCCGCCAGCACCCGATGCGTATGCGAGGCAGCTCCGGCCTCTGGGAGCTATTCATTCCCGGGCTGGGACCGGGCACGACCTACAAGTACGAGATCAAGACCCGCTACGACACGATCCTGCAAAAGACCGACCCCCAGGGTTTCTGCGCGGAGGTGCGTCCCAAGACCGCCTCGATCGTCTGGGACATCGCTCGCTACGAATGGGAGGACGCAGCCTGGATGGCCCAGCGCACGGAGAGCGATCTGTTGCACGAGCCGGTCGCGATCTACGAGGTGCACCTGGGGTCATGGATGCGCGTGCCCGACAGCAACAGCTACCTCAGCTACCACGACCTGGCCGACAAGCTGGCGACCCACGTCAAAGCGCAGGGCTACACCCACATCGAGCTGCTGCCGATCACCGAGCACCCCCTGGACGCCTCCTGGGGCTATCAGGTCACCGGCTACTTTGCGCCCACCAGTCGCTTCGGCACGCCCGATGGCTTCCAGTATTTCGTGGACACCATGCATCGCAACGGCATCGGCGTCATCCTGGATTGGGTGCCGGCTCACTTCCCGAAGAACGACTACGGGCTGGTCAACTTCGACGGGACCGCGCTCTACGAATACGCCGACGACCGGATCGGCGAGCACAAGGAGTGGGGTACCAAGGTCTTCAACTACGCGCGTCACGAGGTCCGGCAATTCCTGCTGAACAGCGCGCTCTTCTGGCTGGACAAATACCACATCGACGGGTTGCGTGTGGATGCGGTCGCGGCGATGCTCTATCGGGATTACGGCCGCACCGAGTGGGTCCCCAACGTCCACGGCGGCCGCGAGAACCTGGAGGCCATCTCCCTGCTGCGCCGGTTGAACGAACTGGTCTACGAGCACCACCCCGGCGCGATCACCGCGGCCGAAGAATCCACCGCGTTCCCTGCGGTGAGCCGGCCCACCTACCTGGGCGGCCTGGGGTTCACCTTCAAGTGGAACATGGGTTGGATGCACGACACGCTGGACTACGTCGCCAAGGATCCCATCTACCGCAAGTACCACCACCAAAAGCTCACCTTTGGGCTGATGTACGCCTTCAGCGAGAACTTCATCCTGCCGATTTCCCACGACGAGGTCGTGCACCTGAAACATGCCATGCTCGACAAGCTGCCCGGTGATGCCTGGCAGAAATTCGCCAATCTCCGGCTCTACTATGGCTTCATGTGGACCCATCCAGGCAAGAAATTGCTGTTCATGGGCCAGGATTTCGGCCAGTGGCAGGAGTGGAGCGAGGAGCGCAGCCTCGACTGGCATCTGATCGACTTCGAGCCACATCGAAAGCTGATGCGATGGATTGCCGATCTCAATCGCCTCTACAAGCGCGAGCCATCGCTCTACGAACTGGACTACGACTGGACCGGCTTCGAGTGGATCGATGCCAACGACTGGGAGCACAGCGTCATATCGTATATCCGCAAGGCCAAAGACCCTGCGGACCACCTGGTGGTGATCTGCAACTTCACGCCGGTGGCGCATACCGGGTATCGGGTGGGCGTGCCGGCGCTGACAACGTACCGCGAACTGCTGAACAGCGACTCGGAGTACTACTTCGGGGGCAACGTCGGCAACGGGCTGGGGCTGCCGGCCCAGGAGTTGAAGTGGCAAAGCCAGCCCTATTCCATCGAGGTCACGCTGCCGCCGCTGGCCATCGTGGTTTTGAAGCCTGCGCCGCAGCCGTCCTGATCGCGATGGATGAATCCGTCGTCTGAGATGGGCGAAAGGCCGCGGAAGGACGTTAAGAGTCTACTCCGGCAAAATCATCATTCGAGTTGACGAAACCCGCCCGGCGATAAATCGACCGGGCTACCTGCGCAGCGCCCCATGAATGGGGCTAGACGCCCCGCACACCGAGGCAGCCCGGTTCACCGGGCGCTGTTGGGTAGCCCGGAAATTGATTTCCGGGCGGTCTGGCGCCACGGCAAGCGCCGCAGGATTAACGCCATGGAGCAAAACTCGTTATCTGGCGGCTGTCATTCTGAGTTCCCCATCCCGCCGCGGGGGGATGCGCCCCGGCAAGGAACTCGCTCGCTGTCATGCTGAACGGGTCTACCGCCCAAAATGCGTTGCGGCAGGTCGCCAGTGAAGCATCCGTTCGCTGCGCTCAGGGTGACAATAGTGAGTTTTGCGGTATTGCGGATTCACCTTGCTCATCTTGCGGGTTCGGGCAAGTACACGCGCAAGCACGTGCTAAGGACCTGGGCAGTAATACAAAATTCCCCCAACGCCGCCGGCAGCAGGGCGTAGCGGATGGCCGACAGCGGCACGGGTTCGCCGGCCCATTCCACAGCCGCCTGCCCGGCCACGCAGCCCCAGATCTCCAGCGTCGAGCCATCACAGACGCTGGCGTAGGTTGCGCCAGCCGCCAACGTCAATTCCTCCACCACGAAATACGCGTTGCGAACCAGTTCGACGCGTTTGAGGCCGGCCGCATCGGCCAAGAGGACCCGTCCCGTCACTCCTTCCGGCGCGCCCGCGAAGTCGATCACGTCGAGCGCCTTGTCCACGTGCAACGATCGCGGCGCGCCATCGGCGCCGCCGCGCCCCCAGTCGTAAACGCGGTAGGTGGTGTCGGAGCTCTGCTGGATCTCTGTCACGACCGTGCCGCCCAACAGGGCGTGGACCGCGCCCGCGGGCACGACCACCGCGTCGCCGGCCTGGATCGGCACGCGACGCAGCACGCGCTCCAATTGCGCCTCCTCCAGAGCCGCCCGGAACGCCTCCCGGGTCGTCCCTGGCTGCAAACCCAGAATCAGCTCAGCACCAGGATCGGCGTGCAGCACATACCACATCTCGGTCTTGCCCAGTTCGCCATCCTCGTGCATCAGCGCGTATGCGTCATCGGGGTGCACCTGGACTGAGAGGTCCTGGTGGGCGTCCAACAGTTTGATCAGCAGCGGGAACTTGCCTCGCGCCAGCGCCCAGGCGGCCCGGCTCCCGGTCAACTGCTCGCCAAGGGCGGCCTGGATCGCCGGCAACGCGTGCCCGACCCAGTAGCCCGCATCCGCGGCCGTGGACGCGCCCGGATGACCCGAGATTTCCCAACTCTCGGCGATGATCCCCGGGGGGAGCGCTCGGCCGTACAGCGTCTCCAGGCGCCGGCCGCCCCAGATATAGTCGCGCAGAACGGGGGTGAATGTCAAAGGGTAGATCTTCGGCTCGCGCATGGCTTCTCCTCAATTTTGGGGGTTGACAATCCGCTTGATCGGGTGTATGATGCTGATCGTGGTGGCTGATGAACGACTATGCTAAGGACTGAGAATTAATCCTTAGCCCTAATGAGGGCCAATTGCAGCCATGAGCCGCAATTGGCCGAAATCAGCCGTTGATAGCCCCCTCGCTTTGTGGATCGGTGCGAGGCAGCCCGGAGGGATGACCAAATACGGCATCTTCATCGGTAAACTGCGACCCTTCTGGAGCGCCCCCAGACCTCGTCGCACTTCAAGCCGTTCACAGAGCACCGAAAGCCGCTGCCTGGGGCAGCGGCTTTCTTCTTAAGTCCAACTTGACAGGCGGCCGATTCTCTGCCATAATCAGCCACGTCCGTGAAGGGCACGCCCTCACGGAGCCGCCCGACCGGGCGCCAAAAATCGCTATCCTATAACCGAGGAGGTGATGCGAATGGACCAACGTAGTACCAAGCGTGGCGCTGTAGCATCACCTCGGTTTATCCGGTAGTGCTACAGCGCCCAACAGGGTAAGGGACGGGAGTATTCCCGTCCCTTACCTTGTTTCTGGACACTGGCGCCCCGGACTGCGCTTACTTCTCCAGGAAAACGTACTTACCCCACGTATCTTGCGGTCCAGCCCCTGTCAACAGCAGGAAAGCCAGGTAGTGCGGCCGGCCTGGTCTGCGTCGCAACGGCATCGCAGCTTCTTCCGGCGTACGATTCCCCTTGCGCGTGTTGCACTCACGACACGCGGCCACCAGGTTGTCCCAGGTGGCCTGGCCGCCCCGACAGCGCGGCACGACGTGGTCCAGGGTAAGATTGGCCCGCCCCGGGGAGCCGGCGCAGTACTGGCACGTGTAATTATCCCGCAGCAGCACACTGTTGCGCGTAGGTGCGATAGTCACCTGTCTGGGGATGCGCACGAAGTAGACGAGGCGGATCACCAGCGGGACCGGAACGGACGTGCGAGCCGCGTGCAAGCGTTCCTCCGTGGCTTCGACCAACTCGGCCTTTTCCTTTAACAGCAGGATGATAGCCCGTTGCACCGAAACGACGCTGAGCGGCTCGTAGGTAGCGTTGAGGACCAACACACGTTGCATGATCGCCTGCCTCACCTGAGAACACGACCCCTTGGGAGCGCACCAGCTTACAGTTGCCAAGGACAAAGAAAACGCCCGACTTCCGCGCAGGAAAGCCGGGCATTCACACTACGAGGGTGGCCAGTGGGGCTTGAACCCACAGCCTCCTGGGCCACAACCAGGTGCTCCGCCGATTGAGCTATGGCCACCGCGTCGTTGGATCTGTAACATAGCATCCCGTCGAACAATCAGGCGTCATTCAGCCCAACAGCAGCTCGGGGGCAGGGATTCGAACCCCGATAGGGAGCTCCAAAGGCTCCTGTCCTGCCGTTAGACGACCCCCGAATGCCCATTCCTTGGGGAGGTGCCGAGGCCCAGACTTGAACTGGGGACACCGCAATTTTCAGTCGCGTGCTCTACCAACTGAGCTACCTCGGCAGATATAGCAAATGGCTGATGGCAGATGGCCGGAAGCACCCCCCGGGGGGCTCAGCCGGCTGCTAACAGCGCTCTGCTATCAGCCATCAACTTGGGAAGCGGGCGATGGGATTCGAACCCACGACCTTCTCCTTGGCAAGGAGACGTTCTACCACTGAACTACACCCGCACGATTGCTGTTTACCTTGCACCAACAAGGTCTATTATACGCAACTTCGGTAGTCTGTCAAAATCCAGCCATGAGCCAAGTGGAGAGTATGGGATTCGAACCCATGTCTGCGCCTTGCAAAGGCGCTGTGCTCCCATTGCACCAACCCCCCTAGAATCTATGTCTGGGTACACCTCGGGTTCTCAAAGCATGGCACCACACGCATAGGATCTCAAGATTGTCTAGCGCGCTGTTGCTACGATTGCCATCCTTATGATGTACATCGAGCATTGCAATATATTCATGGTAGCCACATTCGGCACAACATGCTTCTTCGTCAACCCGCAAGGCTTTGACGCGGTAATTGCGAATTCCATTGCCATAGTGATCGGGTTGTATAGCCTCGATTCCGCCAATCCTCTGAGCATGATCTTTGCAAGAACGACTACAGAAGTTCAAACCGCTTGCTGTACGCCGTCCATCTTTGCTGGCAGCGCGCTCGAACTCCTTACCACAATATGCACACACTAACCGAACGCGTATACGCTGTCCAAGTTGGGCACATTGCGGTGAGCAGTATCTGCGCCCCTCAAGCCTATTCTTGGGGACATAGGTCTTGGTCCCACATATCTCGCACGTATGGGGGTACAACCTGCGCCGTTGACCATCATACTCGTCAGACACTATGAACTCATCCATGTTGCCACGGTAACACAAAAGACAGGACAGCGCAAGTTTTGCGTCTTCGTGCAAGGGAGGCGCCTTCCCGCTAGGCCACGGGCCCGTATCGATTGCGGATTTTCGATTGCCGATTTCGGATTGAAAACCCACGGTGGCTCGATCAGGAGACCTCAGCGTGAGCTCTGTCGAACGGCGGCCACAGCCACGCGACAGCATCCATCAAGACCAATCCGCAATCGTCAATCCGAAATCCGGTTGTGCCGACGAGAGGATTTGAACCTCCACGCCCAAAAGGGCAGCAGATCCTAAGTCTGCAGCGTCTGCCATTCCGCCACGTCGGCGGGGTGCCCTGGTGACAGGCAACCCTGTAGCAAGCGCTTGCCGGGTCATACCCCCGATTCAGTATAGCCCTTACGAGCCGACCGCCATCTATCTCACCCAGCAACCTCCATCGCTGAAGGCCGTTTGGATGGCGCTGCCTGGCCTGGTGGGTGTGACCCACCTTCACCGGCAACGCTGCGATGAGACCGAACCCTTCGCCAGGCCCCGCAGGGGCCGCTCAGGACCCGGCCCACTCACCTTGCTCCCAGCCGCACGCTCGCCTAGCTCCCGCCCTTGCGGAACGGGACTGGTGGGCTCTTACCCCACCGTTTCAGCCCTCACCACGGCGCACGGCGCCGGGCGGGTTTGCTCTCTGTTGCGGTTGTAGTCACCCAGGGATCTCTCTCCGGGCGCCCCCACTTACGGTTTCGTGGGGCAGCCTTTCCAGCCACAGGGGCAGGATGGGAGTCGGGAGGTTCCTCCCCACTGGCAGGAAAGCCAACGGGGCGGCGGTTCACCGGCAAGCGACGTTATTCTAACACGCCGGAAAGTAGGTGTCAATATGTTCACCTGGACTCAGCGATGGCCTGCAAAGCCTGCCGATCCACCAATACCACCTTGCCCCGCCGGGTGCGGATTTGGCCATTGCGGCGGAACTTGCTCATGACCCGGATGGCGGTCTCGACCGTAGTGCCGGTCATGTCGGCGACGTCCTGGCGCGTCAGGGGCATCTCGATCACGCGGCCATCGGGGACATCGGATCCGGACGTCTCGGCCAGTTTCAACAGCACCCGAGCGATTCGCTGCTCGACGCGCTCCACGGCCAGGCTGCGGATTTGCTCTGCTGAGCCGCGCAACCGGGTGCCGAGATCGTTGATGACGGCTAACGCAAAAACCGGATAGCGATTGACCAGTGTGAGGCAATCGTTGCGGGCGATGACCAAGAGGGTGCAATTCTCGATGGCCTGCGCCGTCCCCGCGTAGCCACTGCCGTCGAACGTGGCGACCGTCCCCAGCATCTGGCCCATGCTACACACCCGCAGCACGACATCTTTGCCGTCCGTCGAGTGGCGCAGAACCTTGACTTTGCCCGTCTTGACGATGTACAGAGCCTCCGGCGCTTCCCCCTCCAGGAAGAGGTAGTCGTCCTTCTGGTATTGACGCTCGCTGAACAGATCAGCGATTTTTTCCCAATCCCGCTCGGACAGGCCGGCGAAAACGGGCAGCGCCATCAGAATGTCGCGCCGATCCATTGAGCTCTCCACATCCCAAAAGCTGCCGCCACTCCAGATAAGGCCGTTCCAGAAAAATAGCTGTCCCAAGATCGCCGGTTTTTCCGGGGATCGCAGGGGGTTTTGGGATAAGTATTTTTCTGGAACTTACTAAGTGCAGCTCAACCTCAAAGCAAGAGGAGCTTTAGCTACAATATGGCCTAACCCACGAGATCCTTGCTTTTTGTGCAAGAATTTTGTGAGCCAGGTTGTCACCTTCTTGGTTCCGGCTTGTCCGGGTTAGGGCCTAACCAGTTAAATCCTTGCACGACAGACAAGAATTCTCTGATGGCATTTGTCTGGTTGGCTCTGGCTTGTCCAGGTTAGGATACAGATCATTGACTGACGTCGATTATAGCACGGGACCGCGGGGCTGGCAACATCGTGGGGTATGTCACTTGTGGAGAGCTGGTCAGCATCGCGTGCTCGGCTCCCGAAACAGAAGGCGCTTCGGGAGCCGGGCGTAGGAACAGGTTGCTCAATGACGGCGGCGATGCCAGAGCGGCACAGCAACGCCGATCAGACCGATCAGGGCTGCGCCTGAGCAGATGGGCGGCGTTCCCGCAGGAGTTGCCGCACCAGACTCGGCCGACTCGATGGTTGGCGTGACCAGGGCCGGCGCCCGTGTGGGGGATAGAGGTGTCGGGGCTGGCTCCTGCGTCGCACTCTGGTTGTCCGTCCCGGTGGGCTGCGTCTCCGGGCCGACGGCTCCCGTCTGCCCCTCTGGACCAACCGTGTAGGCTTGCCCCGCCAACACGACCGTCACCCGATCACCCAGCGCCAGGAAGCGCCCGATCTCCGGGTATTGGGTCAGCAGTTGGAAGTAGCGGTCGCCCCCGAACGCCACGAGCTCGGCCGTCTGGGCGGTCGCGTCGAAGGCCGTGTCTTGCCAGACGCCTTCGTGCAACACGAACGTCTTGTCAGCCACCTGCTTGACCTGCGCATCGGCCGCCTCAGCAGGGGCCGCGGCCACGCCGAAGGATTGGACGGCCGCCTGCAACTCCTTTTCCGTCACCGAGCGTTCGACAGCCCCGGCGCCGCTGCGCGCCTCAGGCGCCAGGGCCGGCGCAGCAGGCGCGCCGCCTATGCCAGGTGTCCCCCTGGCCGGCGCCTGCAACGCCTGGCTCAGCAACTCGCGGCCGGCATCCGTCAACGCCAGCTCTGGCTCCTGCACCAGGAAGGAGGTGTACGGTGTGACGATGCCGTAGCGCGTGCTGAGCGCCACCACCTCGCCCACCAGCTCGTCGTTGACGCCATGGAGCCGGATCTGCCCCAGCAGGTAACCGATCTTGCGCTGCGCCCACAACCGGGGGATGAACTCGTCCCCGCCGCGCGGCACAAAGCTCAGGTTCCGGTAGGTGTAGGTTTGTGGCCGGTCGTTGACGACGCCTGACAGGCGCAGATCGGCAACGCCGCTCGCTCGATAGCGGCCGACCACGACCAATTGCGTGCCCGCGAAAAGATCGGGCAGGGGGTAGGGGTAGAGGTCGTCCACCTGCATCCCGTCGAACGCCAGCGCCACATCGACCAGCACCGGCGCGCTAACCCTGGCGTAGAACCCCGACACCACCTCGTCGATCTTCTCGCCCGGCTGGACGTAGGCGCTGACCCCCCGCTGATCTTTGCTGAGCTGATCCAGCAGGACGGTGTCCACATCATAACCGACGCCGAAGGCAAACAGGCGCACCGATTTGGCCGCGTTGGCCGCCACGTTGGCCACGATCCGATCCGGGTCTACCTCACCCGTCGTGGGCAGGCCGTCGGTCAGGAAGATCAACACCGATGGGCGATCCGGATCGGCGCCGGCCAGCGCCTCCAGCAGTGCCCGGTTGATGTCGGTGCTGCCCTGCGCGGTCAGCCGGTCGATGAACGCGTGCCCCTCAGCCCGCCGGTCCGCGGACACGGGGGCGGGGGCGAAGAGGCGAGCGCTGGTGCTGAATGCGACGATGTTGAAGCGATCCGCTGGCCCCAGATGATCCAATACGTAGTGCGCGGTCACCTTGGCCTGGACCAGTTTCTCGCCATCCATGCTGCCGGAGACGTCCAACACCAGCGTGACGTCCTTGGCGATCACCATCTGGCCCGCGGCCTCGACGGGTGGGGTCACCAGCAGCAGGAAGAAGCCGTCTTCGTCGTAGGGCTTGTAGCTCAGCAGATTGACCGCGATCGCGTCCGGGGACAGGCTGTAGTAGAGGTCGAAGTCACGGTCAGGGCGGATGTCACGCGCCTCCCAGCCAATGGTGGCGCGACGGTCTCCATCCCGGGTCACGTCCACCGGATGGCTGGACGAGTAGATGGCCCGCAACGGCGACTTGTCCGCCAGGTGGACCGTCATCGAGACCTCCTGGAGCGGCCGGGCGGAGAACTTCTCGGTGTTGAGCGGGTAGCGATAGTGCACCAGCCCGTTCTCCTGGGCCAGCACCTGGGTGTAGGTGAGCTCGATCCGGCGCTCCCCACCGGCCGGGATGGGGAAGATGCGGGCCTGGAACGCGCCGCGGCCGACGTATTCCAGCAACGCCGGGTCGCGCTGGCGGCGCACGATCTCCTCGTAGATCGCGCGGGCCTTCTCCCGGCTCAGCAACTGGCCTTCGAGCTTCTGGCCATCCACCCACATGTCGAAGCTGGAGATAGCCGCGTCCTCGGGCAGCGGGAAGATGTAAGTGCCCTCCACCGGGAAGTCAGCTTCGTTGACGAAAACCTGGTCCACATGGATCGTGGCCACCTGGTCGGTGATGGTTACGTCCACCCGGTGATATTTGATGGTCAGCGGGATCTCACGCCAGGGGATCGGCCGGTCCAGATCCACCGGCGGCTGGGGAATGATGATGCCGTCCGCGGCCGCTGGGCGGGGGTATAGGACGAGCATCAGCAGAGCCAAAAACAGGATCAGCACAGGCGGGTACTTCATCTTCCGACGGGCGAAAGCCATCATGGTACACCTCCTCCTTGATTGAAACAGACACCGGGCAAGCTGTCCATGAGACGCTGCGCGGGGCGGGAGGGTTCCATTTTGGGCATCTGCGTGAGGTCAGCGCGGCTCCAGATTGTAGGTCAGGCCGGTGATCCACCATCGGCCATCGCGTTTGGCCAGGGTCCAGCGGTCACCGCCAGGCGAGACCTCGCCGCCAATCACCGTTGTGCTGGTGGCGGTCGCCGCGTTTCCCTCGATGGTGATCGCCAGGTCGGTCGCGCCGGCCGCGCTCGGATTCCCCGGAAACACCAACACCACGTACCGCTCCCGGATCGCATCGCGGCCCTGCCAGCGCGCGTCGTCGGTCGTGTCATCGGGCGTGTGCTTGGCGTCAGTGACTACGGCGTCTTCAGCCCACAGTCCCATCAGGCCGGTGATGTCCTGCGCTACCACCCCCTGCCCTTCCAGCAAGATCAACTGGCGGATCGCTTCTTCGTCAGAGGCCGGTTGCGGTGTCGCGGTGCGCACGGGAGTGGTGGGCTTCGGTCCCAGGGTCGATGTCGGGGCCGCGCTGCTGCACGCTCCCAGGCCCGCCAGGGTCAGGAGCACGACGGAAATGAGCAAGCGAAAACGCACGGTCGGGAAATCCTCCGAGTCTATGTTTCTCTCTTGTTATGTCAATCAATGGTTGCGCGCAGGGCGTTGGTCAAGCCCTATTCCTCGACCACCAACGGCAGGAATTGCCACGATGGCGGCCGATAGTAGCCGAAATCGGCCCGCACCGCGGTGGTCGGGCTGGCGCGCACAGTCACGATGAAACCGGTAGTGGGCCAGAAGCCGGCCATTTCCGGCAACGTGAGCGCGTATTCCCCAGATGACACGTTCAGGAAGCGATAGAAACCCGCGGTGTCGGTGAGGGTCTCCGCGTCCACGCCGACTGCGACCGCCCGCTCGAGCGGCGACAGCACCACCTTGACGCCGGCGATGGCCGGCTCCCCGGCCTGCTGCTGACCATCCCGATTGACATCCTCCCACACGAATCCCTCGATAGAACCGGGATAGGGTGACGGGCTGAAGGT